>Ga0209589_1008909_pt1 | contig 15470 bp, 5 predicted proteins | sample CowpeawhiteBW_FD_187525 | JGI IMG/M metagenome (GOLD analysis project Ga0209589, IMG submission 187525) | Root nodule microbial communities of legume samples collected from California USA - Cow pea white BW (SPAdes) (version 2) | ecosystem: Host-associated > Plants > Roots > Nodule | place: USA... | reverse complement strand
GAGCATCATAAACCCTGAATCCGAGGCTAATTATTTATGTGTTGTGAAGGTTGAAAAGCCTTGGGGATTAAGGTCTGGGCCAAGAATTAACTAGAATAAAATAGATGGGTGTATCTTGACTTTTTTTTATTAACTTATATGTTAATTATTTATGAGCTCACCCTATCTGCTTGTGTTTGGCGATGATCGTGTAATGCGTTACACGGGAGCAGATGATGTTGCAGGTGGTGCTGATGAGGCATAGCATCGGAGAGAGGGTTAACTGGGAAAAGCTTTTACTGGAGTTTTACCGTTATTGTTTTTATGAAATTTGTAAATAGTGTCTTACTGATTTGTGAATTTGGATACTGTATTGGAGTTTCATAAATTATGGATTTTTTGGATAACATCCGATTAATAAATGTTTTAAAATTTCCCGCGTTTTTGGGAAGCGAAGTATAATAAATAATGTTTTCATCATATTTCTTAATTTTTATTACTTAAATTAGTAATATCCGACCGAGATGTTACATGTATCATTTTGATAAAATGGTGTATTATAATTTTTATTAGTGTATAAAAAATAGATTCATTAGAATTTAAAAGATTGAAGTAAACAAACATTTAAAATATATTTTAATTTGAATATTTGTTTTCCTTTTATATGTTTTAAAAAATATTTTTAAATTTTATCAACTATGTTTCATTAATATTTGCAAATTTAATAAATGTGTTGGTTCTTATGAAATTTTATTTGATATTATAATCTAAAATGTAAACAATTATAATTTATTTTAAACTTTTATTATGATTAGTATTTGTTCTTTGTATCATTTTGATCAAATGATGTATTATAACTTTTATTAGTGTATAAAAAATAGATTCATTAAAATTTAAAAGATTGAAGCAAACAAACATTTAAAATATATTTTAATTTGAATATTTGTTTTCCTTTTATATGTTTTAAAAAATATTTTTAAATTTTATCAACTATGTTTCATTAATATTTGCAAATTTAATAAATGTGTTGGTTCTCATGAAATTTTATTTGGTATTATAATCTAAAATGTAAACGATTATAATTTATTTTAAAGTATTTGATATCGAAGAAACCACCATCCTTCTAATATTGAATATTTGATAATATTATGTTCTTTTACCACAATTTTTTATTATTTTATAAAAATTAATTAAAATTAATATTGAAGTACTAAGAAAATGGGTATGGGTATGGGTACGAGATTATACCCGTTACTCGGTGGGGATGGGTATGAGACAAAAGTTTGATACCCGTTGGGTTTTGGTATGAGGATGGGGATGAATTTTTTTTATGAGGATGGGTATGGGATAGCGAAACTCGTGCCCGCCCCGCCCCGTTGTCATCTCTACTCTCACCATAAGAGTCAGTCCGCTCTATGTGAGACTAACTGACTTCTTAGAGCGTCAGGATGCAACCTTACCTTGAATCCTTACTAAATTATATAAATGGGACACCACCATGAACTCCCACTAACAGGGGTCATGGAATTACGTCCTGGCCAACTGAGGCACCACCTTGAAATCTCACCTAGAGATTTCAAGGAATTATGTCCTAACCACATACAAATCATGTTTAACCATCCAATATGTACTGGCCATGCATATGAATCTCATGCCAACATTTATAACCAACCTCCAATAAATTTCCATTCCAAAACCATGTCACAATTCACCATCTTTAGCCCATGAATCATTCCATACATACATCATACTCAAATTCATGTTAAACTCATAAGCCACAAACCATAATTCATCTTACTCATACAAAATCACTTAATTCATGCTTTAAAATGTATAATCAGTCCAAACATATGACCAACATCCCCAAACAAGGAAACCACAACACAAACGCACTCCTCGCCCAGCTCCTCGCTCATGCAGAAGGGTCTCGCTCAGGCGAGAGAGTCCTCTCGCTCAAGCGAGCCCCCTTCGCCTAGACGAGGGCTCAAAAAGGGAAACAGTGACCTTACGCGCATTATCGCTTAGGCAAGACCCCTCTCGCCTAAGCAACTACTCGCGTAAAATACCTTGGGCGAGTCTCTGTTAATCTCGCCTAGGCAAGACATGCTCGCTTGGGCGAGAAAACCAGTGCTCACCACTGTTCTCTTGTGCAACAGTCACACAACAGGATCCAAGCAGTCCAATAGTGCATCTCACAAGTTCACATCAATACACAAGGCATACCATAGTGAAATAATAGTGGCTCAAGCAGAAAAACATAATAAAAGCATGAACCCTAGCTTCCCTTACTTGGAAATAAGCTAGCACAAGACTTCTGAACCAAAACTAGCGAACACAGCAACTTCGAGGCTAGCTTATTGAACTGGAGATTAGTGGAACAAAGGGCAAATTGGATCGATAAGGGAAACTTCAGTTGAAAGCAAGACATCATAGCTAGAATAGGGGAAAAAAATTGGGAGGTTAACTTATGTGGAACAACGGAGTCCTTCTAGCTCAACGTAAAAGTGGAAGCAAAACCCTAGCAGAGGTTCGCAACTGCTCAAGAGAGGAGTATGGAGATCTGTTTTTTTGAAATGAGATAGATGAGTGAGGTTAAGTCAGATTAGGGTGTTTGGCTCCCTATGGGCCAGCCCTAGGTCCAACTCACATGGGACAACCCTTTTAGTTTAAGGTAGAATAAAAAAATAGTGGGCTTTACAACATTATATACTCTTTTTGCACTAATGAATAAAAATCTTAACTAATGTTAATTAAGAAATAATATTAATCTATTTAAAAAAAAAAATTAACAATGGCAATAGAAAAGTAACCTCAGTTAATTTGAACTCAAAACAAATTTTGTCAAACGTAAGTAAAGAGAAATGACATCGAATATCGACATTGTTTTTCCTTGATCAAGTTAATAATATCTCAATTTATGTGGAAATAAAAATGTATCAACTAAAACAAACCAAAGAAAATAAAAACATTGATGTTAAAAGAAAATAAAGACATTGATGTTAAAAAGAAAAAAATATAACAAATTCAATTTCTTATCTTTTAAACTAAATTTAAAATTCTTAAATTTGAAGTATTCAAATTATTTTCGTACATTTTTAGAATTTTTAAAATTTCAAAATCATTAAAATTTTTTATTTTGATTAACTTTCCCAAATATTACATAAAATCAAATTAGATCTAAACAATTTGTATTTATGTCAAAAATTTAAGTATGAGTCTAAGTCTCATACCGAATAAAAATGAGAAAATATTATGTTAAGTCACTATATCTCATTACACAGAGTTTTATGAAAATTTAAAGCGTGGATTTTTAATCCAAGCAATAAATATGACCCTTTCAAAGTATACCAAAATATATCAATCTATAAGCTAAAATCGGTAAATTTATGTTATTGGACACAATTTACACAAGCGTATTTTGTATATAAGAATAAAAATTATAATAGGGTTAAATGTATTTTTAATCCCTAAACTTTGATGCTAAATTGAAATTTGTCCATGTGCTAAATTTTGATATATTTTGGTCCCAAAACTTTTAAAATGAATAACCTAATGATATTGATTTTTGTTGGCTTGTTAAATGGTGTTTGTGACTAACATTTAAAGACTAAAAATATATTTAACCGTCAAATAATCAAGCTTTCAATAAAAATTCTTTAAGAAGTAGACTTTAAATTTAATTCAATATTATAAAATTAACTTTTAAAATAAGGTTTATACTCAATAATATATTATAAATTTATCTTACCTCTCTCCGGTTAATGTAAGATTTATAACACACCTCCTCACATTAATCTATATACATTATTGTGCTAGACATTAATAATGGTCCAATAATGGATATGGTAATACACTCAAGAAATATTGATAAGATGATTTTTACATGACGGTAAACTATCTTAAAAACTTAAAAATTGAATTTTAAACCTAATTCAATATTATGAAACTAATAAATTTTTAAAATTTTTAGACCTATAAATTTGTTATTTATTATTGTATATCAAATGTAAGTTCAACTTTACGAGCAATTATTGAAATAGTGAGATCATGCCTCAGCTCTCAGGCCCCCACAAAACATCAAGAGGCATAAACATTTCCCTTTCACAGAAAATGCCATTTTGTTGAGTCTATTACCATTCGCAAGGGATGTCTTATTTCGTTATAAGAGGGTTAATCCAAATTAAAATGTTGAGATTTTAGATTAATTTTTTATAATAAAAGAGTATATAATCTGTTTTTTTAATTACTAATATTCACATTATAAATAGTGACATGTGTTTCTTAATCTTATGATTTAGGATTTGATTTAGAGTGGTGTTACCATAAACGTAAATTAAACTATGTTGGTAGGAGAATAATAGCATTAGAACTCAGATAATATTGATCACTGTTTCCAACAATAACAATTTATACAATATAATTGAAAAAAAAAAAAACTGATAAAATAACTTAATTTAAGTTTTCCTTTTTTGGATCCCACAAACATAGCAATACTAGAGAACCACTACAAAAGGATCCAATTTGGCATTGCCCCCACAACTCTTAATCATTGCTGTAGGCATCAGGTTGGGCCTAGATTCTGGATCAAGCCCACTATCGTTATCACTTGATATTTCCCAATCAACAGTCTCACCGTCCACATAAAGGACAATGTTTTTTTTCTTATGTGTGGTTTTCATTTTCTTTTTCCATTTAAAAAAATTTCAATCTTCAATTCCTTCAAAAGTGCAAGGTATTTTACTTTTTTGAAAAAAAATATTATTAAAATATCACTATAAATTTTTTTATTAAATGCCAACTGATTTAAAGATAAAATAATTCATTATCTATATCATCGTCATTATATAAAGTGAATTCTTTGTGGTGTCCACAATTTCATTTCTTAACATTTTTTAATTTAAAAATATTTTTATTTGATTATTTTTTAAGAAGTAAACATTTCTTTTAAAATTAAAATAATTATTCATAATAAAAAATTATTTACAAAATAAACAAAAAACTATTGTAAAGTAAAATTTAATTATTTATTTTTATATTTTTTATTATCATAAAAAAGTCAACATACATACATCTAATGTATGTATTTTCACTAGTATTAAACTAAATTAGATATTATTCTATAAATTAAAAATTTGTGATATTTAAAATAGTTTTTATATCAATAAAAACTTATAACATAATTAAAAATTATATTTTTAATCATTAATGGTCATAAAAGAGATATTCATTGATTTATAGATAAATGTTTAGTATCTATTAAAATATAATTAAAAGCATAGTTCTTAGTTGCTTTTAATCTATTTTAGAGATTAATTTAAGGAAGATGACAAACCGTGTGAGCATGTCCTATGAAAAGGTTGATTGGCGAAATCTGTGTCACATGTAATACTTCAAATTAGTATGGTCACACTACTAATTAAAACATTATATGATTTTGTAAAATCATGATCAACAATATAAAATATGACAGGAGTAGACTTAGAGATTCTACACCTATCATACTATCTCATGCTCTCTTCGAGCCCACTCAATCACATCAATAAACTAGGACTAATTTTCACTCTCAAGTATGACAAAGTAAATTTCTTATACATGTAGGTTCAATCATGTTTCATACCAAACCACCAGATCATAGGAAGCTCCTTCGACTTTCACAAGTAGATATCTTCTTCTATGTGAGTAGGATACAAGCAATGTCAGGATAATCTCTTCAAGTCCCCATTCAATATGCCTTAAACTCAACTTGGTATATCAGTCTCTCCCTAGAAGTTATTATACACTCATCATCCACACAATTCATACATCACACAACTCGTATCAAGTCACCCTTCATCTCATATATATAATCTAAAGCATTTTAATAACCCTATTCATACAATTAATACATCATATATCATTATACATCATACGTCCCAGTTGCTGAGGATCTTGATGTCATCATGGAGTGCGTCGACCATTGATAGGAAGATGGAGCGAATGCCAAGCAAGATGAGCGTTTGCAAGATTTTATGGGCGACAAACTCTGACTTGCCGACGCTAGTGAAGAAGACAACCATGTGACGTTAAGGAGGGAATGCGTGAAGGTTAGGGTTTGGGAGTGGTCAATGTGTTCGAAGAAGAAGTTGATGTGACTATGTTGGGACTTGAACATCGTTGTCATGGCGTTCTTGTCAACTTCATCAACAACATAAAAAAGTAAACTTTCTTTGTTGGTTTTGGACCTACCATAGAAAGGGTAAACTCTCTATTTCGATTGTATATATGACAGGTCTAGGACTGTCACAGAAAGCCTATTATGACTATCATAGAAAGCCTCTGATGCACTAGTGACATATACGATACATCAAATTGTCCAGTAAAACTTAGTAGACTATACCTTCTTATGAGACTCATCTAACTAGATCTCCTACCATTTGTTAGGCCTTATAAACTTGTTTTTATCAATGATTTTAGTTGAAGCTTAGTTACCTCAATTATAATCTAAGAATGTTAATTTTAAAATTTTTAAAATGAATGAAAATATGATCATCAAATTCTCTAACACTTGCTCTTTTCCATTCCGAGAAAAGCTCTTATGAAATTCAAGAATGATAAAAGGAACATGCAAAAACATGTTCAACAACAAACTAAAAGAATGCATAAGGTAGGCAAAGTAAAACATTCAAAGTAATCAAGGAATCATGAAAAATGTGAATGAAATTCCTTATGTTAGAAAATAAGAAGGTAAATTGAATGAAAAAGGTGAATCAAAGATGATAAAGTCTTCTCAGGACAAACTTTTAAAATCTCAAGTGTTTAGATTTTGATACACACTCGAAGAACTCATGGAAGCAAAAATTGTCATAACTTATCAAGAATATAATATTTGCAACCATTGAATAACATGCAAGCAAAGATCAAGAGAACTTCATAAGGGATGAAATGCGAAAGAGGAAAAGATAGGTAAATTTAGTGACTAAAATCTTAAAACATAAGAGAATACATGAGCAATGAGGAACAAATTCAAAATAAATGCAAGTAATATGCAACTTTAAGATTACAATTGAACTCCTCTTTTGTACCTTTTGACTCAATGTCTCTTCAACACTTTTTATTTAGGTTAAATTACTCTTTTGGTCCTTGTAATTAAGAAGTTTCAAATTGGTGCTTCATTTTTTTTTGTCTCAATTTGGTTCTAGTTTTTTAAAAATGATTCAATTTGGTGCTTTTCGTTAGTTTGACCAAAAGGTATTAAAGTTAGTGTCACATGTCAATTTGTGTTTTTTTAAAATTTTTATTTTTTTTACATGTGTCACTTCATAATTGGGTCATGTGTCAAGAAGTCTCAAATTGGTACCTATATTTGTAAAAGTGGAGCAATATTGTCCCTCTTTAAATTGAGACTCAATTTACTTTTTGTATAAATCTTATGGTAATATTCTTACTAAAATTAACATTTTTATTAAATATTTTGGGGAATATTTTTAAATTAATTTTAAAACCTATATGAAATACATGTTTGAAATCATGTTAGTTAGAGTTTGAATGTAATTATTAAATCTAACGTGAAATAGAACACAAATCATGCAACCAAAAAATACATGAACAAATTAAAATTAGTAAGTTGAATAGTATAATTCTTAAGATTCAAGTATTACATCCATATCAATTCACCCATACGAGTTGTCCTAAATATTTTGCATAGATTTTAAAGTTTGTCTAAAAATATTTCTAAAAATATTTAATAAAAATGTCAATTTTAGTAATAATATCAGTATAAGATTTATACAAAAATTTAATAGTCTCAATTTAAAGAGGGACAATATTGCTTTATTTTACAAAAATTGGGACTAAATTGAATTAAAAACAAATATAGGGACCAAATTAAGACTTCTTGACACGTGACACAACTATGTAGTGACATGTGCAAAAAAAAAATGAAAAATTGAAAAAGAAAAAGAATCCACAAATTGACACATGACATTGATTTTAACATCGTTTGGTCAAACTAATGAAAATGACCAAATTGCATTATTTTTTAAAAAAACCAGGACCAAATTGAGACAAAAAAAACTAGAGGACCAATTTGAAACTTTTTGACAAAAACAAGGACTAAAAGAGTAATTTAACTTTTTATTTATTAACTTCATGAGCAATTATTTATTCATTTATTTCTTTCATTTTTATACATTTTGTTCTTTGCCAACTATGAATCATTCACATGAGGAGATAAACTAAAGAAATAATGCAGATCTCCACACTTATATAAGAATTCATTCTTAAAATGATTCTAAAACTCCTTTATCCTTTAAGGTAAGGATAATCATCGATTTTCTATTTTAAGGCTTCTAATGAGTTTTTAGAAGCAATAAAAAAGTCCACCGACTCAAAGGGGATAAAAAGTGGATTATCATCAAGGTAGACAAATATGACTAGTGGGTCAAAAAAAATGTCTCAATTATTTCAATTTATGCATGTAAAACAAAACTGCAAGATAGAGAATCAACCTAAGTTTTAAAGCATAAGCAAACATGAGCAAGATCACTCAAAAAAAAGATAAGTTATCACATAAAATAATCCATCCAACAATAATGCTCAAAGTCTTGGTAGTAACAATTCTATCACTAAATATTCAACCTAAAATTTCTCAAGGCCAACTTAATTAGCAATCTACAAATAAGCCAAACAACACTAATCAAGAAACCACCTTTTCAATAAATTCAAAAATGGCCATCACTAAAACAAATTTTATTAAAAATAAAATAAAAATATGTTAAAAAATTATTTATAAGAAAAAAATAAACAATTAAAAGAACAAGTTTTTAACAATCCTAACCCTACACTTAAACCACACATTATTCCCATGTAAAAAATTCAAGAGATGAAGTGTAACACAAAAGGTGGAAAGATGGATTTGTTATCAAACTTAAGGGAACGTGGGTAGCTGCAGGCTTATTTCTTCAACCGTATCTTGTAGTAAAACCAGATTCTCATGGAAAAGCTTGAGACATTTACCATTAACCTTGAAAGTCTTGTTAGAGGACTCAATTTATAATTCTACAACTTCATAAGGGTATATACGAGTAATAAGAAAGGGTCGAATCCAATGGGAATGAAGCTTACCAGACATGAGCTCAAGTCTAGAATTAAATAATAAGACTTTCTGGACTGCAACAAGCTCTTTTCTAGCAATAGATTGATCATGAAATTTATTAGTCTTCTTCTTGTAAAATTGAGTTTTCACAGGCCTTCATTCATATCTCATTAATTTCTTATAGCCGAAGATTTCACCATTGTCCTACCCAATCATTGTCCATGATACATGCTTCAAAAATAAGTGACATGCCTTCCCAAAAATAACTCTTATTATAGGCATCCCAATAGGTTCTTTGTAAGTAGTCCTATGAGTCTAGAGAGTATCATCAAGGCATCTGGTCTAATCTTTTTGTTAGATTTCACTATATTCTTCAAAATTCTCTTGATTTCTTTATTGGAGATCTTAACTTGCCCATTAGTATGCCATTAGAAACTTTATTCACCATCCCATACTTCTTTAGTAAGACTTCCATAGGCCTATTACAAACATGATTTCTCTAATCACTGGCAATAGTTTAAGGTACTCTAAATTTGAAAAATATATTAGACATGATAAAATTCAAAACAGTTTGAGTATCATTAAATGTTGTGGCTATAGTCTCCAACCACTTGGAGACATAGTCCACAATAGGTAATATGTATATAAAACCAAAGCAAACAGGAAATGGTCCAATAAAATCAATACACCACTCCTGTCTTGAATTTCCAAATAAAATTCATGGAGTCGTACCACCCACTATCAACATGTATTCGAAATTTGTCTTTTTAAAAGGAACTTCAGAGAATCGTGGTTGGTGAAAACAACTACATGTGAACCGAGTAAATAGGATTTGAATTTATCCAAGAAAAAAACAATAACTAACAACTCTTTTTTGATGTTGGTGTAGTTTACTTTTGTTGCATTAAAGGTCTTAGAGGTATAGTAAATAACACAATACAAATTACCCAGTCTATGTGTAGAAAAGCATCTAATGTATAGTTTGATGAATCACACATTAGATCAAATGGAAGCATCTATTTTGGTGGCTGAATAATAGGGATGATGGTGAGAGCTTTCTTTAAGTAATCAAATCCCTTTTTTGCACTACTCTCTAAATTCAAATATAACATTCTTTTGCAACAAACTAGACAATGGAGAAGCAATCCTACTGAATTTCTGGATAAACCTACAGTAGAAACTTGCATGTCCAAGAAAAAACACAAACATCTTACACAAAAGGAAGGGCAAAACAAGTGTGATATAACATCCAATTTTGTTGAGTCTACTTCTATTCGTTTCTTAGAGACAATATTGTTTTAGAATGTGTCTTACTCTACCATAAAATGACAATTCTCATAATTTAGAATAAGGTTATTCTCGATACATCTATCAAGCACTATAGAAAGTATACTCATCATGCATCTCTAAAAAGTACTAGGGGCATTACAAGATCAAAAGACATCTTCAAATAAGCAAAATTACCAAAAGAACATGTAAAAGTGATATTTTCTAATTCTTGGATGTTATGCATATATGAAAGTAACAAATAAAAAATCCATTTAATGGGACTTACCTGCTAAACACTTCAAAATGAAAAGAAGTAAAAAATGATCCTTTTTGGTTATTTGATTGAGTCTTCTATAATCAATATAGACTCTTGAACTATTTTGCAACCTAATAGGATCATTCTCATCCGTTATAACTATGATTCGAAATTGGTATTACTTTTACTAGACTTATCCAAGTGTTATATGATATAGGATACATTTATTTTAACAAAATAAAAAATATGAGGCTTAAGTCCTATATGATAATTACAATCAATTTAAAGTATAAAATTCTTTCATAATGATGGTTTTTTCTAAATAAATAATTTATACTTTATTTATAACTACTCTTATTGTTATAAGATAATTTTAATGGAAAGAAATTAAAAACTGTATAGTTTTTAACATTTATTAGAAAATTTTATCCATACATTTTTTATCATTTATTAGAAAATGTATAGGTAACATTTTTCAAGTGTTAAAAAAAATTAAATTCACAACATTTTTGTTATGAAAGTAATGATGCTAATCGAAAATAATTTTGAAAATGATACTAATTATATATATAAAAATGTTGTTACAACTTTTTGGTAACATGCGCTATACACATATATAAAAATATTGTCTTTGCAAATGACAACATTTTTTTTAGACTTTAACAATATTTTTTAAATGTTATTAAAATTAATTTGCTTATTATCAAGATAGTCAAAATCGAGATTTAGATCGTAAAATTGTAAGATCCTATAATCTTACATGATATTTATGAGTCAGATCCCACGCATAGTCCACTACAACAAAATTCTAGATTTGCGAGAGAAAAATTCCTAGCTAATCCCTCACTGATCTTTCGCAAAACGATTTAACGAGAAAACAACAAGGACATTGAATCGTAGCTAAAATATAAGTAGCTAATTAGCGAGGAAATTATTCCGTAGCTAATCCCTAACTAATTCCTAATAAACTAGTTTTAGTTAATCCCTAACAAAATTTTTGTAGCAAATTCCTGACAAAATAGTTGTAGCAAATTCCTAGAAAAATGTTTTAAGTAAAATATATTTTTCTACTAATATATAATAATATAAATTAATATATATATATATATATATATATATATATATATATATATATATTGAATAAACTAACATATAAAAGTATAATAAAGTTGTTAATTTATATAATAATAATTTTTTTTGATAATTTATTAAAATATTGATAGATTAAAAAATGTGTAATAAATTTACTTTTTTTTTAAATTTAAATAGTGATAAATAAATTAATGTGTTGTATATTATTTCCTCGCTAATAAATATTTTATTCTTTAATGTATTTCTGACAAAAAAAAATATTACTAAGTAAATTGGAATTTTGTAAGGAAACAACGATAAAATGGCCTACCTCTCTTGATGTATAACTAATTAGCTTTAAATCATCTAAGAATTTTTTTTGTCGCTAATCCCTCGCTAAATAACGAGAAATTAATGAGAACTAATTTTTCTCGCAAATTAGCTACATAATTTTTTGTCGCTAATCCCTCGCCAAATAGCGAGAAATTAGTGAGAAATAATTTCTCTCATTAATTTCTTTCACAAATTTGCTATGAAATATTTTTGTCGCCGGTCCCTCGCTAAATAGCGAGAAATTGGTGAGAAATATATTTCCTCGCTAATTTTCATCGCAAATTAGCTTAAAAATCATTTTGTCGCGGATTCCTCGCTAATTAGTGAGAAATATAATCCCACGCTAATTTCCTCGCTAATTTGCAATTTTATTGTAGTGATCGTAATATTGTTGGATCGGTAGGATCATCGACCAAAATCGTAAAATCGTGTAAAATTACTTTTTTTTTTCAAATTTTTTGATGCACTACCTGTTCATATTATTTAGTAAATAAATTTAGCTTAAATTAAACCTAAACTTAACTAAAAACTAAAGTAATTAAAAATTGACATTGTTATATCTATTGTGAGTTACACAATCACCTTTCACCTATTTAAATAAAATATTAATACAATAAAAATGTATTTCTCAATTAGAAATTAATACAACTAAAATCTAGCTAAAAGACACTACAAAACACTATCCAAATGAAACAATTATAATTTTTTAATTTGGTAGCCATAATTTTGTATAGAGGCAAAACATAATATCATTAATATTTATTAATTATAATGTTACTATTTATTAATTATCATATAAAGAAACATAATAATATTGCTACTTATTATTTCTTATATAAAGAAGTATATATTAATATTTCTTTTGAATTAATAGCAGATTGCTTTTTTGGTATATGCTGTATATATATATATATGCTGTATATATTATCAAAATTCTTTTTTGGAAGATGAATAGTGGATGGAAAATAATGGACACAGTCAAAGGATGTAATTATTAGGTAATAACCAATGGTTTAAGCACCAACTTAACGTTAATTATATCATCCTTCCATTATTGACTATTGATATGATTATTTGTGCTTTCCTTTCATGGCCCGAATGACAAGTTCCTTTTCTTAGATTTCTACAACCCATTTTACAACTGTATCATAACATAAGCCACTTAATTAGTGGTAAATTATTTGCTACAATCATTTTGTACCTAAACTCACTTATTGTGATTGGACATATCGTAGTTTTGGGACACATCTATTGTAAATAATTTTTTCCTTATTTCCTTCATTATATTACGTGCCCGGTTTCTCGAACTTACAAGTTGATAGGGGTGATTACTATTTTCTTGGAAAATGGCCTCCATAATGGTTTAATCGGAAAGGAAGTGGATACCAAAAGGGAGATGAGAACGGATATTTTTTAAGAAAAGGAAAGACTGTGTCCTGGATATTAAACGTTAATTATTATCTTTGAAGATGTTTGTTTTATTTAATTTGCTTGTTTTTTATAGTCAGTTTTGATTTGATTAAGGGTGTTAAAATGATTGTGGTTCATGTACCATCTCTAAAAATTACGGGTGATAACGTGGAATAGTCGGTCTGTTCAACCTGATTTGGTTTGTCTTGTCTAATCTATCAAATTAGCAAGTCAAAGATGAGTCAGTCCGTTCTTAACCCGCAGATCTGTTTTGTTTTTCTTTTATAATTTTGTTATTTTTAAATTAAAAATAAAATAAAAATAATTAAAAAGATCAAATCTTTAAATTATATTTTTTTATAAAGATGTAAGTATGCAATTTAAATCATTAATACTTACAAATTAAGTTTCAATTATTAGTTATGATAGAATAATTTAACATGTATATAATAATTATTTTAATTTATCTAATTTAACATAGTAACTAATCAATTAAAAGCTTAAAATCATATCATTAACATACATGTGAACTATAATGAAATTATTTTAATAATCTTTCAAAAATAGAGTCATGTATACTTTTCCTTTTATGAAACTCTTTTCGATTAAGAGAGTGCTCAAACATTCGTATCAAGTTCTTAGAGCTTGTTTTAGTCCATAAAGAACTATTTTTAGTTTAAAATCATGATTAGGAAAAGTATCATCCTTAAAACGAGGGATTATTCTACATAGACTTCTTTTTTTATGAATATATTAAGAAAAACATTTTTAATATTCATTTGATAGAATTCCATATTACTAAAAGGAACAAATGATAATAAAATACAAATAGATTATAAATATGCTACAAGTGCACAAGTTTCAATATAATTTACACTTTTTGTTGTAAGTATTATTTGACCACTAGTCTAGCTTTTTTTTTTCTCACAACCTTACATTTTTCATCGAACTTGTTTATGGATTCATTTTGCTCCAATCATAGCTTTATGCTTGAGAGGACTCACAAGCATTCAGACTTTAGTCTTGACAAATTGATCAAGTTTTTCTTTTATAACTTTGACCCAATTTTCATCTTTTAAGGCTTCATTCATATTCCTTACTTCGATCTAAGACATCATAATTGTTGGGTCTTTAATCCTAGATCTTGTTGTCACGCCTTCTTGTGGATTTCCAATGATAACATCAACTTGATGAATTTTTTTATAAGAGTTTACTTTCCTCTAGTAGGTTGTGCTTTAGACCATTAACTAAAAGAATTTTTTAATACAAAAATGAAGATTTTAGACTTACCTAGCTAATACCAATTATCCTTCTATGTTGATCCCCTCCAAAAATTACCTTTCCTCCTTTCTTGACCTTTAGATCTTGGAACATAGACCTTTCTTTTGTCATGTGTCATGAGCAACCATTGTCCAAGTACCAAGACATGTGTCTTCTTGGTTGAATTAAGGATATTTCAAAGATGAATTATTTTGTCTTTAAGTAACCATACTTTTCTAGGTTCTTTAGGATTATTCTTCCATTATAGTTTCTGTTTCAAGGAACACTAGTCAAATGCACTAGTAGATAAACTATAAGAGAATGGGTTTGGTTTGGATTTGAAAACATTTTCTTTTTCATGTCTTATACCTGATTTGTCATGAGATTTCCTTGAATTCTTGATTAAAAGATAAAAAAATTTCCTACTTATATTTGATTGGAATAAATTTTTTCTAAGAGTATATCTTTTAGAAATAAGATTGTCTAATGCATTTTTGTCCTCGATCTTTACATGTCTTTTAGAGTATATATTTTCTTGTTGAGAAATAATTCCTTTATAAGTCTTTCATTCTACATGTTTTAAAAGTCAAGATTTTGTTTCAGATTCTTGTTCTCACCACATAGAATTTGGGTTTTGGACTTAAGATTTGCACATTCAAAAGAGACTTCATCAGATAATACATTTTAGACTAAAGTATTTCAAGATCTTTGCAAAAATGTTAGAAATTTCGTTTCAATAATTCTACCATTATGAGAAATACATTCATGGTATGATACTTATACTTATATATATATATATATATATATATATTGGTTGTT
>Ga0209589_1008908_pt1 | contig 15470 bp, 10 predicted proteins | sample CowpeawhiteBW_FD_187525 | JGI IMG/M metagenome (GOLD analysis project Ga0209589, IMG submission 187525) | Root nodule microbial communities of legume samples collected from California USA - Cow pea white BW (SPAdes) (version 2) | ecosystem: Host-associated > Plants > Roots > Nodule | place: USA... | reverse complement strand
TGTGGATGAGATGATGAAAATATATATATTTGATTGCATGTTGAATATGTTGATTGGCTCTAGCTTACCCGTTTTGTTGCATGGTTGTGTTGTATGTGGCTGTTCTTTCTTGCGATGATCATCAACTTGGTTGATGGGAGCAGATGGGCGAGGTTCTCATGGTCAACAAGCGAATGGTGATCCCGCTGCTTAGCCATCTGGGCTGGAGTTTTCCTTGTGTTTTATTTAGGGCTACGACCCATGTATCTCTTTCTGTATTTTCTACGCTACGCTCTATGTTGTATTCGTATTCAGCTCCCCTTTTGCATCATGGTGTGCCCGAGTTTTGTCGGAGTAGTGTTAAGGACCCCAGGATTACGCTACTGTACTTATATTGTGTGACGTTTTCCTTTAATTTTGCTTAATAATTAAATGAGACGTTACATATGTTATTACTTCATGTCTTGATATATTAGCAAGGTTTTGTAGTGTACATTGTGGTCACTTTTTTTAAAAAAAAATGAGTTATTTGATTATTCTATGTTAGTATGTGTGTTTTAATATCACAACTTTAGAACATGATGGAAAAATTTTCACTTTATCATATGTAATTGTAAAAAGCGGGGATGATTGTATGGTCTCCCTATGCCGCCTCATATTCTGAAATTACCATTCCTCTTCAAATATGTCCAACCATATGTTCACTCATGTCACTATCCTTATCCTTGCACTCAAAACCTGACCAATTAAAACGGGCCACATCATAATCTTCTTCCCCATAAACCCTAGACACCACCAAGCACTCAGGCTAGCCACCATGAGCCACACCAGAACAGAAACAAACCGCCACCACGAATGCACAACTAATTAGAACATGTGCAGCACCACCATGCTTTCGTTAGAGACACAATGCTACAGAACAAGAATCACAAGCCACGTTACCAGAGAAGAAGAACGAGTGCAACACCTCCACTGTGTTGAAGCGAAGCCATCATTACACATTCAATACGACCCATTTCGTAGCACTCCAAAACGCAGAACGAACCAGATCTCTCACAACCACCATCTTCTCGCACCAAACCTCGTCCTCCACAACCATTGAACAAGATCTGAACACCATCGTGCGTGAAGGATGCCACCACGTGAGACCAAAAAACGCTACAACTCATCGTTAACATTCATTCATGAATTCTCAAAACTAAATTGGACCAGTGCAAATCGTAAGCTAGAACAAACCACAAAGCAAATTGAAACCTTTGACCTTCTCGCGTCAGCTTGCTGGAACAACACCATTATCTTGGTCACAGAACGAGAATCAACAACCCCCGACGCAAAAATGAAACAAAGACAGACCACCTAGCCTGAACCCTAGGAAGCAAGCTCCGCCACCAGCCTTATGAAGAGCGGAAACCCTAATGGAAGTGGCCTGAGTTAGGGAGAGAGAGAAATGTGCCACATCCCAATCTCTCATTGGAGGGTCAAACATGGTCAAAGTTGGACAAAATATTCAAATCTAGTCAAAGTTTAGTCAAAATAAAGGGCTTAAAGTTCAAATATTGATATTTAAAAAGAAAAGTGAGGTAGAATGAACAAATTGTTCGTGCACCCTCTATCTTTGCCTTTTAGATGCATGGACTTAAGTAGTAATAGGTTTATTACTCAAGTCCCATGTTTGATTATTGTCATGTGTTGCACTTATGTAGTGTAACATAACAGGTTGGATGCATGACCGTCGTTATAGTGGTAGAAGAGGTTTGAAGGAAACTTTTGTCATAGTAGTTGAAGAGTTTCACTAGACGGCTCGACAATATGAATATTATGCTCTTGATGGTAGTTCTCCATGCATAAAGTGCGAATGCACTAAAATTTTGAAAGATCAGGTGGTTAAAGTTCATCTATATCAAAAAAGATTCATTCTAAATTACAACATTTGGAAGTTTCATGGTGAAGAAATGTCCTCTATTGATTTGACTGCAAGTGAGAAATGCCTTCACAGTTCAAGGATTGTTGTACATACCTCTGAGATGGATTAATTTATGTATATCCTAGAAATGGTGAATGATGCTCTTAACCGACATGCTTCATTTGAACAACTAGATGATTGTCGTTTAGAAGAGTCTCCAAATGAAGCTACTCAGAGTTTTTACAATTTATTGGTAGAAAATCAACCTGTATTTGAAGGGGTAACAAAGTCAAAACTGTCAATATACATTAGACTTTTGGCTTGCAAATTTAATTGGAACGTTCCTAACCAAGCATTAGACTGCATGGCAAAAATCTATTTAGATCTAACACCATCAAATAATTCTTTTCCAAACAATTATTATGAAGCAAAGAGATTAGTTTCAAAGATAGGATTCAAGTATAAGAAGATTGATTGTTGTGTGAATGGCTATATGTGTTTTTATGACAATGATAGTGGCAAAAATAATGCATCCTTGCTTGAATGCAAATTTTATGGACAATTTCGGTATCACACAATTAATCCAGGACGAAGGAAAAAAAACCATTCGATTGAAATCCATGTTTTACTTACCTATAATTCCAAGTTAACAAAGAATGTTTGCTTCAATGCAATCAACACAACACATGACATCACATTATGAGAACAAAACTCAAGGAACACTACGTCATCCATTTGATGGTGAAGCCTGAAAGCACATAATTCGACAACATCCATCTTTCGCTATTGATCCCCATAACATTCGACTTGGTCTATGTTTAGATGGATTTAATTCGTACATGTCTGTGTCATCACCATATTCTTGTTGGCCTGTGATTGTTAATCCATACAATCCTTCACCTGAGATGTGTATGACAAAGCTTTTTATGTTTTTAATGTGTCTAATATCAGGTCCATCTAATCCCAAGGCATCCATAGAAGTTTATTTGGAGCCTTTGATTGATGATTTTAATAAGTTGTGGAGTGGTATTTGGACATACGATGTTGTTGCAACCGAAATCGCGACGGGACAACGAATCAAAAATAAAATTTGAAAAAAAAATAGTTTGGAGTCGCCACCATAGTTTATTTCGGAAAACTACGGAAAAACCAAAAAGATAAGACAAGGTCTGCAAAAAACTAGATTTTGGGTCCGGGAGTCAGTTACGCGTAGGGAAAGTATTAGCACCCCACAGCGTCTGTCCTAAGATAGTACCTTTAGTTAAATACGCAAAAAGATGTGGTTTTCAAAATATTTAATTTTCCCAAAAAGTATTAATAAAAGGATGTACAAAAGAAACAAAAATAATTTTTTGGTTTTTTTGGCCCGACGAGGATTAATCCTCGCTCCTGCGTATCTCCATGTGAATGGAGAATATTGCTTTTAATTATTATAATCATATCACTAATTTCTCTATCAGAACAAAGGTAGAAGATATGTTGAGTTATTGGGCTCATGAAGAGAAGTGTGAAAATAAATTAGGCTATTCCTTTTTTTTTTCTTTTTTTTCTTTTTTTTCATCTCTCTTTTTTTTTCTAAAATTAAAGTTTGAAAATCTTTGAAGAAAATTTTGTTTCACATTTTTTTATTTTCCATTAACTAAAAACTTTTTTTTGAAAATAAATTTATTCACTCGGACGAAATTAGGTGTTGACAGATGTCTCAAGGAAGCAAAATTTCCTTATGACAGTGGCTTTGATATGGACTATTAATGACGTCCTTGCATATGAAATTTTATCCGGTTAGAGCTCGCATGGTATAATTTTGTTCGCATTGCATGGAGCACACTAAGACATTCACATTGAATTATGGTCGAAAATATTGTTGGTTTGACTACCATCGCATGTTCTTGCCCATTACCATCCGTTTAGGAGAAACAAAAAGGAATTTTGTAAAGGGGAAGTTGAAACGAATATGCCACTGTCTTGGCTGACCCATCACAAGTTTGGACAAGAGTCAAAGATTTTACAAAAGTTATTGAAAGTGGTGTAAGAAGGATAGATGGGTAAGGAGAGTGGCATAATTGGAGTAAAAAAACATCTTTTGGGACCTTCCATACAAAAAAGATAACTTGGTAAGACATAATCTTGATGTCATGCATATAGAAAAAAATTTCTTTGACAACATCTTCAGCACCGTTAGTGGCAAGACAAAAGATAATGAAAAGGCAAGAAAAGATTTATCTTTATATTGTGGGCAAAGAGACTTGGAGTTGATGCTGCAAGCTAACAAGCGATTGCTTAAGCCAAAAGCAAATTACACCTTAACAAAAGATTTTTCTAAAATAGTTTGTTGTTGGATCAAGGAATTAAGAATGTAAGATGGTTATTCTTCAAACTTGGCAAGATATGCATATCGAAAAAGGTAGTATTCACGGTATCAAAAGTCATGATTGTCATGTCTTCATCGAGACATTACTCCCTGTTGCATTCAGCTCATTATCGACAAGTTGGTTGTCCCACAGGCAAGGAGTTAAGTCATTGGTTAACTAATGTTGAATTCAACTTTACTCATGTGCATGTCTTAATCAATTGCACTAAAGTTAAATCTTACCTTGAGTATGTTCTAATTCCGTTCTCTGCACCCTAATCATGAAATTTCTATACTCATTAAATGTATTCATATATAACAACTCATTCGTTGTGTTGGCCAAGTAACTGAATAAATTGCTTTTGCTCGAATATACTAGGAGTTTCCTCACTAGTTCCAACATCAAGTATGTATGGTCTTGTTACTTAAACAAATTGTTGTTATAAGTAACTATTTATTGTCACATACTTGTAGGTTTATAGCGTCATAAAGGGATTTGGCAAATTGGCCCACGAGATGTGTCAAAGAACGATACACATTGTCAAGGGGTACAAGTTTCACATTAATGAATGGTCCAAAAGAAAGAAGACAATTAATTATGGTGTGTACGTCTAGGGCCATTCGTTCTAGCAAATAATGTTAGATGTAAGACCCGAGAAAATTAAATACCTATTTAAGTAATTATTTAATTATGGCGGGTAGTAGAAACATTTAAAGCAATTAATGTGAAGAACTATGACGTGGAAAAGTACTAGCTCAAGTGGTTGAGAGTACTTTATTGTGTGTGAGGACTTGGGTTTGAGTCCTATGTGTGCCACTTGGATGTTATTTAAATTATGTGTTTTTGTGTATTTATATATTGAATGCGTGGTGTGATGATAAATTCCTAGAATTGTAGGAGTTATCATGAAATCTGGATTGGTTGAATGGTTTGGCCTTGGTTTGGTATGTGCATGAGTGTGGGTTCAAACCTTGTTGAGAACTAAATAATTTCTTTTTGCCAATTTTTCCTTTGGCATGAATGTGAAAGGGTTAGAAACCTAGCAGCCAATGGAGAGGTAACCTAAGGGCTGGAAAACGGAGGGATAATTAAACATTGGATTAGCCTTAGTGTAATTTTTTTATTAAAATTCGTGTAAGGCACTAAAAGAATAATTAAGTGAGGGTGATTGTGAGAGAGAAGGTCAGAAGAGGAGAAAGAGAGCACTGTGAATTCGTACTCATCATAAGCAAGGGTTTTCCAGAGTTTTGGGGCTGATTGAGAGAAGTGGTGAGGCTGAAATCACGAAGGTTGGATTGGAAACAAAGGCTAGGAAGGTTTTTGTGAAGGGATAAGCATACCGATTCAAATTTAGCAAGGAATCCAGGTAAGGGGAGTTGTTTTTGCGTGCTTTTTACCGTAGTCATTACATTGTGCCTCGTATGATCATATGTGTATAGAATCTCTGCCCTGTTTGCACTGTTTTTCGCATTTTCTAGGTTCTGCCTAGAAACCGCCTGGCGGGCATGCATGCCCGCCAGGCGGTTCATCCATCTGTGTGTGATTTTGGCTTCTGTTAACTTAAACCGCCTGGTAGGGATGAATATCCGCCAGGCGGCGCGACAGTGCTCGTGGTCATTGGCTATTTTTGTTGTTGTGAGTGTGAAGAGTCATTGTAATTCATGAAATTCAAACGTGCTGATCCTATTGGGTGTTATCTAAACTTAGACTGATTATAATTGTAAAATGGTGGGGTTTGGACCCTCTCGAGATGGATCATTCATGATGATATGCATGAGGGTAGAAGCTAGGAATATGTTCTGAATAGATTCGCAAACAGAAGTGGAGCCATGGTTTATATATATATATATATATATATATATATATATATATATATATATATATATATATATATATATATATATATATATATATATATATATATATATATATTGATGTATTGGAGTGTCTGTAGAATAGGACTGGATATTGGTTAGGGTTGACAAAATCGCAGGTATGGAGGATTCTGCGTTTGGGAAGGCACTATTGTGCCGCCTGGCAGCTCTAGGCTTGCCGCCAGGCGATAGCGAGTCCAGAGGTTATGTGGTGAAATTCTGGCAGCCATGTACAAGAATGTCGGGAAGGTCTGCGAGTCTGTTTTGAGAGAAAGTATCTGTGGATGAATTGTGGTGAAATTGGGTATGCGGCGACCATTATAATAAGAACCTTAGAGTGATTGGATTTTTAAATTGGATGTGGTAAGAAACAGATGGGAGGCAGTAGCAATTAACTAGGAGTTTAACAATCATTTGCTGGAAATGAATGTGAATGTTTAAGTCTTTGGTGAGACTGTGGTATCAACCAAATTTCGTGGTATATTTAAGGGTGTGACCATAGATAGTGAGGGGCTAGCTGTTTTCATGAGGCGAAAGAAGTTGCTATTTTATGATAGTGTTCTTGATTAATTGGGGAGACTTGAATTCGATGGATTGGTCATTGTAGAGTATAGGACTGAATTACATATGATAGTTGTATACTAGCCAATACGAGAGTGTGATATTGGAGTTTCTATGTGGTCTATGTAAGTGAGTTAAATAGTAAATTGGATTAACTAAGGTGCCACAAATCAGAAAGGTACTATTCTGGTATGGCGCCTGGCGGTGTATTGATAACCGCCAAGCGAAGGGCTTAACAGGGGGAGCACTGTACTGAGGGGCGCCTGGCGGCACGTCGAGCTTCGTCCGGCGGTAACGGGAAAACAGTGGCTCTAAAAGGACGCTGGCGCCTGGCGGGAGAGGAGTACCGCCAGGCGGTCTGGAGCGATTTCGCTTGGCGGCGTGTGGGCCGAGCCAAGCGGAAATGCGATTGTGCTTTGGTTGTTTTGGGTATTATTTGAGCAATGATGATACACTTGGATCGGGAGATGCTGTGCCATGAGCGGGTAGGTTCATGGATGGTGGTTAACATGTGACGATATGAGCGGGGAGGTTCATATCCTGTTACTCAACGTGGGGATACGAGCGAGGAGGGTTCGTATGTTCCGTGCTCACGTTGAGAGATGCCACGTGCGAGGAGGTACGGGGCTGATGGATCACATGTGTTGGACTACGGGCAGGCAGGTCCGTAGAGCAGGACTACGAGCGGGGAGGTTCGTAGAGCAGGATTACGAGCGGAAAGGTTCGTAGAGGCAGGAACACGAGCGGGCAGGTTCGTGTGAGCATCGTATTCCCGAGTCCAAGGCTAGCCATTTGTGTGATTTGAAGGCTGAAAAGCCTTGGGGTTAAGGTCTTGGCGAAGAATTATGTAGAATGAATAAGATGGGTGTATAATTTATCTTAAGTATTATATATCTGTTATTTTATTTTTCTCAGCTCACCCTTTCTCTGTGTGTATGGCGATGATCGTGTGATTCGTTACATGGGAGCAGATGTTGATACAGGTGGTGCTGAGGATGTCCAGGCGACGGAGTGACGACTAGCTTTGGGAGCAGAGCTAGGGTTTCCTTATATGTACTTTATCATGCTTTCATTTTCAAACACGAATTTTGAGAAATTGTAATACTTTATTGTTTAAGTTATGAGTTTTGGCGCGTGTTTTCATAAATTTAAATTTTCCGCGTTGGGATTATTATCGAGACGACTTTTGATATAATTTATTTCTTTTATTATTTATTTTTAAGTAATATTCCTTAGGGATGTTACATTAGACAAGTTTATTATGTCCTATATCCAGCATTTGGGAGCATCGACAACTGTGATTGGTGTGTTGCAATACAAACTATGCCTAGGGGTTGCATTGAGTCAAATGAGGTGGAGGATAGTTTTATCAAGTTGATGAAATTTCACATGTACATGAAATAATTGAAGTTGAAGGTGTATCTACACTACATGAGTTTGATGGTGATCCTAAAGAATTGGAAGGAGAAATACAAGATGAAGATGAAAAAGGAGAAGAAGATCTGGATGACCAAGAAGATGAAGAAGAAGAAGATGATCATGACGATGGGTATGACAATCATGACAAAAAATGATGAGGAGGAGGATGACGATGATGATTTAATTATGTGGTTGTTGTGAGATGTTATTGTGGTTGTTGTAATCATTAAATTGATATAAGTGATTCCTTGTGTTTCAGAAAACTTTATATATATCACTTATAAAAGTATTAAACTACCATTTGAGTAGGCTAAAAGTACTAAAAATGATATTTGTATCAAATTACCATTTGAAACTATAAAATAACTATCTGATTGATACTTGATATTGATTTTTATGGTTTTATATAAGTTTGATTACTACAATGTCTTCTGGTCATCCATCTTATTCTGAAAAGGGAAGAAGATAGCAAAACAAATACGATAGCCATGCTATATCATAAGGGTTCCTGACCAAATACCATCCACATCTACCCGAACTCCACCCAATATTGGGTCAACATAGAGTGCACCCATCAGGTACCCTACCATACTAGGGTACCCACACCACACCCTATTGTGGTTCCCACACCACAACCTTCCCACACAGGACCATCATACAGTACAGCAATTTAAGCACCATCCCCTATTATGGTACCCATACCACATCTTATTGTGGTTCCCACACCACACTCTACTCTGTTTCCCATACCATCTAGATCCACAACACAACCTTCCCACACAGGACCATCCCCTATTGTGGTTCACATTACTTCTAGACCCTCCTCATCCTCAATACCTTATCCTAATTGCCAATACAACACATTCTTTTGACTCGGTAACTGATGAAGTTTACCCTCCTCTCCATTATCAACGGATGATTGAGCCTTTCAATCAAGGGTAATATCTGATTATCTTAAAAACTAATTTGTATTAGATGACTCATTTCTACCTTGACTTCTTTTTTATGACTTTTATGCATTCATATTTAGGTTTGTTCCTTCTAGAGTTTCTTCTCATGCTATCACAAGATCTATTAAGCAACAGTTCCTAAGGGCTTTGCCATCATGGGTAGTAATACCTCCAGAAGATAAAGAACCTTTCTAGCAGTTTTTTAAGGTAAAACTTAATGAAACTTATTCTCATTGCCTATTCATATTTTGTCGTCATGATGATTTGTACTTGATTTATTGTGTCGTCAAATTAAAAGAAAATTCCACAGTAGAGCATCTCATAGGGTACCCGAGAAGTTTAAGGATGCTAGGACTGCAAGAGAACATTCTTATTGGATTTTGGGAAAATATTTGGAATAGATTGCTAGAACATTGGAATTCTCCCAATTATTTCAATAAATGTGCTACAGCCCAAAGGAATAGACCTTCAAAAAAGGCTGGGACCTTACACACAAGAGGTTCCATTATCACTCATAAGCATGCCCTTCGTATGGTATAAAACCTTAATTCCGTTTATTTTCATTTTATGATATAACTTATGTCTTTTAAAACTAACGTATATATAACCCCATATTTTGATACAAGCACATGAGTTGGGGTCTAGGAGATCTGGTCAGTTTATAGATGAAAGGTCTAGGAGAACACATGTAAGCAAAAACTATTACTATTATTTCCTTTAAACTTAAATATTATATCATATTTAACTAATTTCTCATTCTTTTTTGTCAATAGGAAAAATTTTCATGTTGACTCTCACAAGTCAGATCTAAGCAAGGGTCATGTGCTTATGCGTCACAAGAGCATAATGATGATGTTGAACAAGAAGACATCATTAGGACATAGTGTTGGGTTGACGTTGTCGGTGGAAAAAATATAGGAAGACTATGTGGGACTTGAGAACTTGCACAAATTACACTACTAGAATAGGTATCCACAAACACCAACCATGTTCTTCCACTAATGTTGAGTAGGTCGTGAACCGACTCATGTAACGACTAGAAGAATGTGATTAGACTTATAAAAATTTGAGTCGAGAGTTTCAAAGCCTCCAAAATCAGTCATGCCCTTTCTACATCCTAATGCCCACCCTCATCTTCAACAACATCAATCAATAAGAACATCATCCCAACAACAACCCACTCCAGTCCAACCCATCGTAGTCCATCCCACCACACTCCAGCCCACCGTAGTCCTGCCAACGTCCCAACAATAACAACACCCTCAAGAAGAATATGATTATGTAGATTATTAGGACTTCTATTACATTTGTACTTATTACATGGTTTTTTATCATGTCTTGATACATTACTTAGACATCATATATTGTTATTGATATTTGTTTGGATTATCTTTACTTTTATATACATACATTTGTAGTTGATGTTTTTGGGGTATTGTACGATATTTTTTTATATTTCCTAGCTATGATTACTTATGAGATTGGCAAGTCTGATTGTATATTTGTATGAGATTGCATGATTGATGATATGTCTGATTGTCTAGTTGAGATTGGGATGTCATAATTGCGGAATGCATTGGAAAATGAAATTAAAATTATTGACGGATATATTTGTCGAAACATCTGTTGAAATATTACCGACAGATTTATCCATTGAAAAATCCATCGGTAACGTCTACCATATTAATCATGTAATTAACGATGGATTATTAATTTAAATAGTACTCCTTTCGTCCAATTATCACCTTGAAATTATTATTTTTTGGGTCTTACAATAGGTCTGGGGATGGAACACAATCAAGCATGCTAGTTTCTTGTGGCAACTTCCAATGTCATTGTGGGCAACGTCAAAGCCAAGGAAAAAAATGAGGTCACCTAAGTTCTTGATGTAAAAGTTTTGATTAAGAGGCATAGTGACTTTATCAATTTCCTCAGTATTGGTTCTAGTTAAGCTTGATTTGATGGTTGTCATGTTTCAAGAATAAAGAGTGATCATTAGAAGAGAATTTATAAGAATTTGATATAATAAAATTAGAGAGTTTGGCTTACCATTGTCATCTAGCTTGCTTCAATCCATAAAGTGATCTTTGAAGTTTTGCACATATGTGTGGAATTACTGAAAGATAGATGAGGGAGGGGGGATTTGCATGTTCACTTCCTCATGTAGAGCATCATGAAGGAAGGAAATATTAACATCAAGTTGCTCCATGATCCTATGATTTGAGGCAACCACAACATGAAGGAAATGAAGAGTTGTGAGTTTGGCAACAAGCATTCAAAGAAGTCCAGAACCTCGAGTTGTGTATATCCTTTGGCAATGAGTTTGGCCCTATGTTTGTAAATGGTGTTGTCTAAATTATACTTCATGTTATTGATCCACTTGCACCCAATCATAGTTTTACCAGGAGGCAAAGGGGTGAGAATCCAAGTATTATTGGCATTCAAGGAATTAAGCTCATCAATAATAACTTGCATCCACTCGGGATGTTGTAGGGCTTCTTTGTAGCTTTGTGGTTTCGTGTTTGATGAGAAAGATAAGACAACATGTTTAAAATTAGGAGATAAATTAGTATATGAAATGTATTTATAAATAGGATATTTGTTGACGTGATTGATCTGATCATCATGTAGATATTTGGGAGTTTTCTTGGCTTGAGTAGAACGTCTTGGTTGAAGGGTAATGAGCTTATTAGAAGAACAACTATGATTATCATCAACAAAAATATCAGAGTTTTCAGCAACAAAAATATCAATGTTTTGTGTATATGAGTGAAAACATTAGAATCAACAAGTATAGTATGAAAAAAAAGTAACATCATCAAAATTGTGAGCATAATTTTGAAGAATAGGGAGAGATACGTTCTTATCATCTTTGATGTTTGATAAAAGTAAATTTCCATTTGATAAACTAATGAGAAATTGTTTAAAGAGATTGTGATGTGGCTGGTTATACCAGAACAAAAAAAATTTCCAAACTGAAGAAGGAATACTTGAAGGGAAAATAGAGTTTATTTTACTACTTTAAGCCTGATGAGAGGAGATAGAGCCAACTTGGTTAGTTTGGGCAGAAGGATTGCATATTGTTGATTGTTTGAAAATTTCAGCAAGAATTCGGTATTGTTGAGCTATGATATGGATGTCCCCAAAATTATCTATTATCTATTACTTATCAATACAGTCTTTTTAAGTCGAAACAATGTGAACTTAGGAGGGCTTACTATTGTAGAATTTTTCGCCTGGGGGATAGCCATTCTTTTTGTATCACACATTGATAGTATGAAAATTTCTTCCACAGGAGTGCAAATTTTCTTTTGACTCTAGCTTTTCCTTTCTTCACTTGGAAAACCATTTTTGCGGCATTATCTATATGTCCAACTTTGCCACAAAAAAGTGCAATTATGGACATTTGTAGCATTGACAAAAGTATTGGAAGCGCGTGAGTTGTTAAAAGCGGTGGAAGAATTGGAATTGTCTAAAGCGATGGTAGCAGAAGAGGTGGAAGTAGTAGTTTTGGTATTTGCAGTAATGTTGCCGCTGGACAACTATTTCTCCTATTGCATGACAAGGGAAAATAATTTGGGTTATCAGTGGCATTAGTTCCATGAGCAGAAAGTTAGATTTTATGTTGTTAAAATGATCATTTAACCCTTTTAGGAACTACATTTCTTGGTCCTGCCTTTTGTCTTTGAATGATGGTTAGATAACCTCGACATGAACATTTTTTTTAACATGCACAAAAATTATAAAGTCTAAAATTTTCGACCTCGTCCCAAATGACTCTTAACTTGATGAAGTAGTTAGACACACTTAGGTCACCTTGATTTAGAGTATTGGCTTCAACTTGAAGATAAAAAATTTACAAGAGATCTCCTTTAGAAATCCAATTCTTCAAATCATTTTAAATGTTGTGAGCGTTATCCATCCAGATGAGGCTTTGAAAAATGGCAAGAGAGATAGAGTGGACCAGCCATGATGCAACCAGATTGTTGCAACAATACTAGACAGAGAAATTGGGGTCATCTTTACGGGGTTGCTTAGCGGTGCCAAGAATGGGCTCAAACTTGTTCTTGGCGTTCAAGACAGTAACCATGGATGTGCTCCATGAGTGATAGTTTGCAACATCTAAGAGAGACGTAACAAGAGTCGTCGTAAGAGGTGTAACAAGAGTCGTCGCAAGATTCACGCTGGGGTACAAATAAAGATAGATGTAGGTGTCATGTTATTTGTTTCTTTAGGTTGTTCTGTTGCCATGAAGAAAGAAAACAAAGAAAGTAGGATAAAGAAATATCATTTGAAGAGCTCTAATACCATATTAACATTATTGGCATAAATTCATGTTAAAAGAAAAAAAAGGAACAAAGAACAAAGCTATAGAGGAAAAAGGAGAAGAAAGGAAACTGGAGAATATTATTTTTATTAACCCATCTTTGATTGATACAATAAGATACTAATATATGGAAGAAAAAAAGATATAACAGAAGCTAAAACAAAACAAAAAACATCAAGCAGTGTTAAGCGGCAATAAATAATGCAGAGTGGTGAGCAGAACCACGAGCTGGATAACCATATTTTATCAATTGTTCAGAAAGAAGACTCAAGTCAAATTTTTATTTCTCTTTTGTTTCTTTAATGGATCCAATATGAATATTTAATATAATGTAAATCAAATATTAATTTGTATATTTAATTGATTTGTATTTTTTTAAACGAGTTATGTTAGATGAAAAGAATTGTTGAGAATCATAAGAATGGTATGAATTGGGTGTCACAAATCTAAAATGATATATGAATCATTACTTTATATAAAGACATATTTTATAACAAAGGTTCTCTTGTTTGACTGATAGTCTAAGTCACACAGACTAACATATCACATGGTGATAAGTTGAGGATGGAGTTCTTGCATATCATGATATGTGTAGATGAGCGACTTGGGTTCTAATGAACTTATCCTAATTGTTATTCTACGTTCACTTGTTAATATAAGTCTTGGTTTAGATTAGATGTTAGTCTTTGGTAGAACATACATAGTATGAGTATTTGGTAAGCATCAATTGATATTTAGGTTAAATATCTTTTGATGTATATATCCATGTCTAATTTATATAGGCTTCTACATTTGTGTTTGATGGAATTGAATTTTCAACTAAAATGTTTCATTTTATATATAAGAAAACAAATAATTTAGCTTATGAAAACATTTAAAACATGTTATTTAAAGTTTAGAAAATAATGTCCTTGCACAACCACCAATCTACTCACTCAATGGGTTAAACAAGTGTCTAAATTAGCTAAGTCATCACTTTGCTCACTCAACCAAAGGTTTGCTCCACAAACAACAAAAACTCTTGGGTTTTCACTGAATTAAATTTGACCTAACTAACAACTGGGTCACACAACGATTAAACCTTTCATGGTTTTGTAATTAATGAATTTTGCTTAACAAAGAAAATGTTTACCATATTAATCTATGTAGAAAACAATTTAGCATAATTTCATAGATTATCCAACAATGTTATAGTTAATTTTTTACATATATAATTTAGAATTGCTTTCTAAATTAGCCATATTAACTCAATTTGATTGAATTTCACACTCTATAATTTAACTGGCAAGCATAAAATATATCACATCTACCTTAATTCTACTTAAATCAATATAATTGAAAACATCATACTCACTCATATCTCTTTAAGCATTTTTATAGTCCCAACAATGACAAAGATAATATGTCATTATAACTCATTTATAGTGAACCACAGAAATTTATGTCCATCACTTTCAATAATTAACATCTCAATCATATAATACATTATTAACTAATAATGTCCATAAGGAACAATAACTGTATTCCAAACTCATAATTATTGTAACAAATATATCAAAAATCACCATCACATCCATAATATATATATATATATATATATATATATATATATATATATATCAAAACTCAAAGCACCTTGCACATTCTTAAATAAAACACATTCCTTGCACAAAAATTAAAACATCTTGCCAAGTCAAATCCATATTCTAAATCATCTACCTTAAGATGATATCAAGTTATGATTAGTTTCACATACTTTTACAACTTGCTCAACTACTTAGGGTTTTCACTTCTACCATAAAAGGCTAAATTCGTACATAAAATGTTCTAATCAACAATGTAAATATATCATCATGTTCCTTGAATAACAAATACTCATTTTTATCTCAAAAATCTGACATGCAAATTCCTAACCATTGATATAAGTCAAGAAAAAAAGTGTTTTACTCTATATTAAGACATCTAAAGTGGACTCAGATATTTGATAACGTTGTCGTTGACGCGATCAAATTAATACTACTTATCTATAACAACTTCAATATTGTTAAGAAAGTAGTCAACAAAATAGTAAGGGTAAAGTAACCCAAAGTCGTCTCCCAACGAACA
>Ga0209589_1008907_pt1 | contig 15471 bp, 8 predicted proteins | sample CowpeawhiteBW_FD_187525 | JGI IMG/M metagenome (GOLD analysis project Ga0209589, IMG submission 187525) | Root nodule microbial communities of legume samples collected from California USA - Cow pea white BW (SPAdes) (version 2) | ecosystem: Host-associated > Plants > Roots > Nodule | place: USA... | reverse complement strand
TTTTTTCTTTTCTTCTTGTTTTTTTTTTTTTTTTTTTTTCTTTTCTTGTCACTTCCTTGATTCATTCCATTCCGATCTCTTTTTGTTGCAACTGTTATGGGACCTTCCATCTCCCTATCATAGATCTGATTGAGTTTGAATTTGTATGGTGCATGCAGTTTTGAGAACTTGATATACATCTTGTAACACCTTTGCATATTTCGATGCACGTTGAGCTAGGGTTCGGGGACAATTTAGATCGAGAAAGGAAAAGTGGATTGATTTTGTGATTGTAAATTTTGGTTAGTTAAGTTCTATTGAGTATTACAAATTATAATTTATGTAGACAGAACAAAAAAAACTTAATTATGATCAGAATAGAATATCTTGATTATTAACTAATATCTCCATTCATAGTCTATACGAGAAATCAAGTCCTGGACCTTAAATCGTAGAGCTATGAACTATAGCAGAAAGTCTACACCTTGCAAATGGCAGCGTTAGCCATGAAATTTTGATTATTTTTATCAGTTTATGTAACTATAAAACGGAATGGGTTTCGTGAATGATATCATCTTGTGAAAAATAGTCACTGAATGAATTGAATTGGAGAGTTTGATGAATCAAATATTTTCTTATTTTCTTGTGAACGAGTGTGACGTTTTGTTTCTTATTTCTTTTAATAATTAAGTATTTTTTTAAAATTAAAATAATTATTTTATCAATTTTTTTAAGTGATTTGTTAAATTTGGTTGTTTTAAAACTAAATTAATTATTTATAATAAAAAAATAATTTATAAAAAACAATTTTAAAAAAATTAAAAAAAATATTTATATTTAATTAATTTAATTATTTTTGAGTAATTGGAAATTTTCAATGGAGTCCTTAATAACTTTTTATTATTTATAAGTAATTAATGAATTTATATTTTTTAATTTAGTGTTTGATATTACATTTTGTTACTATATGATATGGCGGTTAAGTGACTGCTTTCTGAACTAAATTTTTATTTGTAAATAAACGGATAAAATTAAATTTTTTAATTAAATTTCTAATAAATATTTATGATTTATTATGTACTCAATGAATTTATATTTTTCAATTTAGTGTTTTTTATTAAATTGTTATTAATCGATGATATAACTGTTAAAATTATTATTTTCTCATGTCATTTTATCTTATAATAATTTTATAATTTATAATTTATGATTTTATAATTTTATAACTTTATAAATTTATGATTTTTTAATTTTTTGAGTAATCAGTACACTATAAATTTGAAAGTTTCAAAATTTATCATTGATTTAAAACATAATTAAGTTTATTTAATTTTATACTTTTTTTTTCTTAAAATAAAAATATGAATATACATGTATTTTCACCTGTGTGCTTTGAAGAAGATGTAAAGTGCTGAATTAGTTTTTAGAGATGGTGACTAGTTACTTACAATATTGTATATTGTATATTGTATGATCGGGTTTGGTTGGCAAAGTAAGAGTTATGAACACACATTTGAGAGCTTGTGACACTTATAACTTTGTTTAACTTAAAGTTAACATACAATGATGATGATACTATTTGGAGGAGAGAATAATTAGTTTTGACAAAATTGAAAATGACATAAAAGTTAAAAAAAAAAGTATTGGATATATTCAAGAATCAATGTTGCAATTTCTGCAAAGGCATATGAAATATCTATATTGGAATATGTGAAACAACTTTCACGCAGATTTATATTTCATGAATAATGAGACAATTTCGTATAATGATCTAATAATTATTTTTAATTTCATAAAAATGTTTAGTTTAATATTTACTGTTTTAACAAATCTTAATAAAAAATATTTACTTTTATTTGATTAAGTTTCTTCAACTTTTTTCCTCACATCACCCAATTAAACACATTCTAACTCAATATAGGTCAACAATAGATTTTGACTGTTCTCATTTTACACACTTTCTTTTCCATAAACTTTAATGGAATATTATTAATTCAAATTCGATGTTTTAGTCAGGACACCATTTAATTTGCCTTTTTAAAAATGAAATTTATATAACTTTAGATATCTTTTATCTTATTATTAGAATATTTGCATTGAATTTTGAAAAAAAAAATCTCATTTTGACCTCTTCATATTTTTATAAATTTTTTAGTGAACTTAACTACATCATAAAAATTAATCATCATATATAAAAATACATTTCCTTATTCTTAACCTTTTTTCTTTTAGGTTGTGTTTGCTTTGACGAATGTCACTATTCCCACATGTTTATGAAGACGAATCGTAAAAGGTGCATATGTTCTCTTCACGTGATATCGACAAAAAATGGGTGCGGGATTTAACAATTATCTCATCCTCCCTGAGACAAAAGATTTGTGGGTGATTGTTCTGTTTTATCACTTTAACCCTAACACAAATGGTTTGTATGTTGCACATTTGTGTGTTTATTCGTAAAAAACTTTAGAAGGTTGTAGCGTTTGACAATAACAATGTAATGTTGTGTTTTGTGGTTGAAGGTTGTGAGTGGCGTGGTATTATTGTGTGTGAACTAATGTTCATAGTGTGTGTACCTGTTTGTGGAAAACTTCAAAAGGTTGTAGCGCTGGACAATAATAATGTAATGTTGTTGTTTTGTGGTTGAAGATTGTGACTGGCGTGGTGTTATTATGTGTAAACCAGTGTTCATAGTGTGTGTGTGCACCTGATACGTAACCAATGTTGGTGTTGTGAGTGTGTGACACCGGTTACCTAACCGATGTTTTGTGTGTGATTCATTTTTTTGGTTGATTTTAATTTAAAATTTAAAATTTTTTCCATTAATACAAAATTATAATTGTAATTGTAAATTTTGTATTTTTTTATAAATTTTATTAAATTCATATTATTCAATTTTAATTTTTTTGTTACATCAAATTATAAAATCATTATATTTTTTATCGTCAAGGGTAATTTGGTAAACTTCAAATTCTATCTATTTTCACAATTTTTTTAATCTGTTGCATCGATCAAATTACTCAGTAAGTTTCACAAAATTTATTTTTAAATTTAATCACTTTATCTTTTAAATTTATTAAAAAAACACACAAATTCATCCCCTCAAATTCACACAAATTCATCTTAACATTCTCTTCCAAATCCATAGTACCAAAAGGAATACACCCTTTGAAAAAATAAACTCCATAATTCCACTCTTAAAGTATATAATATCATATTTGGAGGTATGTTTTTGAAATAGCATTGTATAAAAAGACTTTCATATCAATAATATATATCAATTTATCTCATAATAACTTTTCAAGTTATCACACATAGGCTTATATTCGTGAAACAATGTTTCAAATAATCCCAATATAGAAAAATCCTAAAATAAGAACTAATTTCTTATTTAACAAGAAATCTTCGTTTCTTTCTCATATAAACTAAAAATGGTTATACTTGAAAAAGAAGAAAAGAAATACTTAACAATTAACAAACAAAATCAAAATCAATTCCATGTATAAAGAGTAAATTAAAAAATAATTATAAAATGTACCGAGGATAAGTCAAGTGAAATATGAGGGCGTTTCAGCTTCTTCTCTTTATAAGGAATCCTTGAAACAGAATTATAGACACAGTTCTTATTATACAAATTGATTTGAATTTAGAAAACAATAACCTCCAATTTAGGCTATAATTACTCACAAAATATTATATTTTATCATATTTTTTTTGAAATAATATCATTTTGTATTAAAATATATATTGTAAAAATCGAAGAAGCGCAGTAATAAAATGCGCGAAGAGAATTAGATGATAAAATTTAAAGGAAAATAATGAAATGACAAAATGTACAATTGGGTATATAAAATATCATGGCTATTTCGAACCATTTATTTTTTAAATTTAAAGGAAAAATAAAAATTAACCGCAAGAAAAAGAGCATGTTTTAAATTGATGTAAATTAAAAACTACCGACAGTATTCTTAATGGAGGTGGATGAATTGATGATGGAGGAAGAAAGAAAAAGGTTGGCGTGTAAGAAAGAAACAGGAAACAAGTTACATGGTATTAGTGTTGGTAGGTCCCTGCAAGTGGTGCTTCAAATCTCACACCTTTTCTTCGTCCCAACACACCAACCACAATTGAAGTTGCCGTCAAGTTCATGCTCTGCATCAAAATACAAAGCTACTAATTACTACTACTGTCAAATTAATTACAGTTAATGCTAAAAGAAAGAGACAGAATCTGGAGAGAGAAAGAGAGAGGGAAGAGGGAAGGGTTGTTGTTTGATTTGCAAGGAAAGCATCTTTGGGAAACCAACAGAATTATGATGATGATGACGATGATGATGAGGAAGTAAATGGGACCTGCATCTGCACTTCCATCCCCACAGTTCAGTTTTCACTTCAAATGGGTTTAGCTGATAAGTTATATATATTTCTCATATACGGTTATGGGCATGGTTATGGCATATGGTTTATTGGGAGATTATGGTTCTATATGGTTATATAACATTAGTCTTACACATATAAGACCTTAGACACCACTTTTACACCAAAACCTTAAGGCAATGTTGTTATGGGTCTTTATTCTTATATGGTGTTTAACTTTGTCTTTTCTATCCAATGTGGGACTTTGTGACTCACACTTGGACTATTCCCAACAAGCCACAATGACCAACCATTCCTATTTGTCTATTATCTTTTTTCACTTCGGATCAAAGTCTGCGTCAACGTCATCTTTACCACCTTCTTCTTCATCTTTATTGAGCTTTTCACGACCATGATCTTCTGCCTGACACTCACTCTCGGATCTCAGTCGCGGATCCATCTTCAGCTTTCAATATCACACCAACTTTTTCGCTCTCTCTCATGGACCCCTCTACTTCTCGACCAGCTGTAGTCATCGATAATGGCTCCGGGTACCCTTTACTTTCTTTTCTACCACCCACTTTCCGTTTTGGCCTAATGTAAATGTTGTTTTTTGTTTATGACACAACGTGTTTGTTGAAATGCCCAAGTGATGTTTTCTTGGGTTTTTTGACTTGGATTGACTTTAATTGACTTGAATTGGTTTTCTCCGTATTATGAAACTGTTTTTTTTTTTTTTTTTTCTTCAGGTATACGAAGATGGGGTTTGCTGGTAATGTTGAACCGTGTTTTATTGCTCCAACAGTGGTTGCAGTTAATGAGTCGTTTCTGAATCAATCGAGGGGTTCTTCTAAAGGCAATTGGGTGGCCCAGCACAATGCTGGGGTTATGGCAGATCTTGATTTCTTCATTGGGGATGATGCACTATCCAAGTCTCGATCTAGCAGCACTTACAGTCTCAGCTACCCGATTCGGCATGGCCAGGTTGAGAATTGGGATGCCATGGAGCGCTTCTGGCAGCAGTGCATATTCAACTATTTGAGGTGTGATCCGGAGGATCACTATTTCCTCTTGACCGAGAGTCCATTGACCGCACCTGAGAGTCGCGAGTATACTGGAGAAATCATGTTTGAGACTTTTAACGTGCCTGGACTTTACATTGCTGTGAATTCTGTGCTTGCTCTTGCAGCTGGGTACACAACATCTAAGGTTGGTAATTGGTTCACTGAATAAAGATTGGGAATTATCTTGCGTATAGAATTGGAACAGGGTGATTAATCTTGAATGCTTTACATATTAAGTATGTTGTATGAAATTCCCCGTATGCTTGGTTGCTACTAAACGCAAAATGCACAGGATATTTCACCGGCTCCTGCAATTTGACGCATTTGGATGTATTAACTTGAAATCAAAAGTAACCTCTCCGTAGAATAAATGTCATGAACTAGCGCATAGGATAATTCAGCAGCTCCCCTCATCGTGTTGACATAAAATGTTGACTTTGCATAATTGTACTTCAACTTTATAACAGTATCATAGGAGATATATTTTAGGAATATTTTCCTTTTAGGCTGATCTTAAATTCTTTTTAGTGTGAGATGACAGGAGTTGTAGTGGATGTTGGAGATGGTGCAACTCATGTGGTACCTGTTGCAGATGGCTACGTTATAGGTAGCAGTATCAAATCGATTCCTGTTGCTGGAAAGGATGTTACACTATTTGTTCAGCAGCTTATGCGGGTGGGTAATCCTTGTAGTATTAAAATTAAAAGGTTATTATGTTGGTATTGCTCTCTCATTTGAATATCTGTGAATTTTTGTAAACCTCTTGTTAATGTCGAAGTAGCTGACCTTACCTAGTGGTGCTGTTGTTAATGTTGAACATTTTCACAAATTACCATTCACATTATCTAGTGAAACCAATCATGTTATGGTAATCTGGTTGAATAATGTCGGGTGCATGATAGTATTATTGTTAATCTGTACCCAAATGTCAATCTGCATTTTGCTAAGCAGATTCATGAACTGTTATGTTGGCATTGCTTCATACAGGAAAGAGGAGAGAAAGTACCACCAGAAGACTCTTTTGAAGTTGCACGGAAAGTAAAGGAAATGTATTGCTACACCTGCTCTGACATTGTGAAGGTTGTCTTTACTCTTTAGTTCAATACTTGGGTTCTTTAACAGAATCACGAGGGTTTGTTGTGCGCTGTTGCCAATAGTTTTGTTATATATGGCGTTAGCATACTGGATGCCGATAAATTGTCCCATTTAATTAATTTGCTCCTTTTGTGAACCAAAGGTTGTAACTAAAGTTTTCTTTTCAACTTATTAGTTTTCCTACATAACATTAGCTCAATTTCTCTTAGGAGTTCAATAAGCATGACAAAGAACCAGGCAAGTACATCAAGCATTGGAGAGGTATTAAACCGAAGACAGGGGCACCATATTCATGTGATATTGGCTATGAACGATTTCTTGGTCCTGAGGTTTGTTTGATGGCCACTCCTTATATAACTATTTTAGTATGATTTCTCTGTTGTGAATACCTGAACATATTCCATGAACTGATGAATTAGATAAATATATACTTGTTTAGTTTCTGACTTCCTATGATTAATATCTAACTGAAGCGGGGGGACCTATAATGGAAAATGGTAAATATTAAAGGGATACTACGCATTTTGTCTTGATCCAAACCTTCTCTTTAGATGGTTAGAGTTTTTTTCCCCTTTTCCTTTATGGACTTTCTCTTTAGATGATTAGTTTTTCTTTTCCCTTTTCATTTTCCTTTATGGGATATAAAAGAGGTCCAAGAAGTAGTGTGGAAAGGGGCAAGGTAGGTTTAAGTGCAGGCAGTGTAGCCTGGCTGGGATTTGAAGAATTTGAACCTGGGATGTAGATCGTAGTTTCTATCTCTAAGAATCTTGGTGTCAGTTAGCCACAGCCACTGATTCCTCACGGGGTAGTTCCTTCAATTTAACTATTGAAGAATTCATGAAAATGTAGTAGTGGCTTGGTGTAATTCCTGGGCTAATCTATCGGCATAGTTGGGGTCATTATATCAAAAAGACCAATTAATTTAACTTTTGTTTTTCCTCTGCAGATTTTCTTCAATCCTGAGATATATGGTAGTGACTTCAAGACCCCTTTGCCAGTTGTAATAGACAAGTGCATTCAGTCTGCACCAATTGACACAAGGAGATCCTTATATAAGGTGAAGTACCACACTGACATGTATATAAATAAGCCCCAGGAGCACTTTTAAATTTTAGTGAATTGCCACTTCAAATCATAAAATTGGGGATCTTCCAAGGCTCAATGTTAGCTTGGGGCATTTTTTTGTTGTTAACCCGGATGGAGTTTATTAGTGTTAAGTTATACCGTATCAATACAGCAATGATATTTAGTTTCTGATCGCAAGAATTTCAAGCCCTTCAGTTTACATATTGTTGACAATTGATCTTTTTACTTGCCTATTTATTTATTTCAGAATATAGTGCTGTCTGGAGGTTCAACCATGTTCAAGGATTTTCACAGGAGGTTGCAACGTGATCTTAAAAAAATAGTGGATGCTCGTGTCCTTTCATCTGAAGCACGCTTGAACGGGGAGATAAGAGTAAGTTAATTGGTACCTCTAAACCTTCTTTAAATTGATGATTTTCTCTCCCTCCCTCTCACACACACATATGAGAAACTTGTTTGCCCAAGTTGTACAGACTAAACCAATCAACAATCAATGCATCGTTATATTGTACTAAATAATTACATAAATTCATTTGTCCCAATTGTTTATATTGAAAATAGTGTTGTGTGGATTGTTGGTTGGTTTGGTTATGTAGTTTGTGCTCAGGAGGTCTTCCCATCCCCTGGGCCCAACAATTGCATGGACAAAATAGTCACATCGGTGTAGTTATGTCAGGCTGGACTGCTGTATATTTATTGCTTAGGTCTTGCTTTTACTTTTTTTACTTCGTTAATTTGGTACCTGCAGTCACAGCCTGTGGAGGTAAATGTACTCAGCCATCCAATCCAGAGATTTGCAGTTTGGTTTGGAGGATCGGTACTTGCATCAACACCTGAATTTTTTACGGTATGCATTTCTGACGTTCTTTTTTGGGGTTAGGAGGTACGGTTAATGCATCTCATAATGACTATTTTGTGTTCTACTAACGTGCTTTTGAGCACATTGGTCCTGGACAATTTGTGTGATAGCATATATAGATATGTAGGTTTGAGATGTAATTATTTGTTTTTGAAAAGCCATGGTAGGTGGAATGTCACATTTATAATTGGTTGTCTTTGCCTTTTTTTCTCTGGCATTAATGTGTGGAGTTTTGTGTGCTTGTTAAGTTAAATGGATTAGGTTGCACCTCATGGTATTGTTTGGCAAGTTTAGAAATGTGAAAATTGTTAGAAAATACAAGAAAGAAGAGGTTCCGGACCCATAGGTCAAATTTGATCCACTTTGAAGAATCTCAAATCTACCCTCTTTTAACGTTCTCTGGAGCCAAATTGTGTATTCTTACAAGAGATGCCTCTTTGATATCCATCCATGAGGGCTCAACTGTGAAGCCAGTCACCACTGCATGCGAACTCAGGTCCAACAACTTTAGTTGTGGTGGTGATGAGGTTGATTGTGTATAACTTGAATCATCATAATTGCCTGTGGACTGTCTTGCCTTGGTTCCATTGTCTGTGAACCTTAGATGCAACCAATATATAATGATAAAGGCTCACCTAGCATGTTTGAATTCCAAGATTCCTACGCCATTGATTTCCATCCACCTTTATGGTCCAATTTATGTCTAACATTAACAAGCTTTTCCTGGAAATCTGGGTTTTGAAAGAGGAGCCCTGGTTGCATCTCCACCTCTTACAGGGTTGTCCTGAAAATAGTCATCGCATCCTACATTCTTCACTCTGTTTTCCTTTTGTTTATCCCTTTCCAATGAAGGATCACCTTCTTCCTTGTCCAAAACTATTTCAATTTTTTTTCCCCACTGTAATATTACTTTATTTTTGGTTCTTTACATCACATGAGGTGGGATTCTTGATTATTGAACCTTCTTTACTTCAATATAGTTGAAGATCCCATATTAACTAGAGACAAAATCAAATTACAGTATATAATCAGAAAGAAACCTTATCTTACAGGCATGTTTTATGAGGATAGGTCAGACTTAAACTCACTTCTTAGTATAGTAAAAGAGTCTATCTTAATGAAGTTTTTTGGGTCTATCATATTACTTGTTATCGGACTATCACAAATATCTAATCCTATGCACAAGATGTTCATACCTTGGTGTGAGGGGTTATATTAATCATCTATATCAATTAGAAATAAGGTTAAATTATAGTATACAAATAGAGGTAAATCTCACCTTGTAAACCAGTTTTGTAAGGATGAGTTAGATACCCTTCAAGTTATTTCTATGTTGTGCTTCCGTTAAGGGTGGGTTATTCTATATTTCTTGTCCAAGACCTAGCCTGTGCTTTAGCATATTCTGGCCAACTCCCTCCATTCTGATGCTGTCCTACTCGCCTTGTTCCTCCATTTTCTGCTGCAAATCCTCAGCCTCAGGTTTTTGGCACCCAGCTCCGCAACTTCAACTCCCTCAACTAGGTCTTTAAACTCTAGCTCCCCCAAAGGTGGTTTGATTCTTGCTCTGAAGAAATGTCTTGCCATGACAACGTTACCCATGTACTCGATGCCTTCTTTCTTCATCAACAACTGCATCATATTTTTTAGAGAAATACTAAAAATGGACTCCCTATTCTGTGGTTAAATTTTATTAAAAATCACAAAATTTCATGAGAACTTCTTGCAAGGCTCTATCGTCGTTTTCTAGTTTCCAATTAAATTCATATGATTGTAGAGAGTGTAGTCAAAAGTGTGTGAATTTCTTTGATTCCCTGAAACTTCTTGATCTCCAAAAGCTGATTGATTAGATCTTTTCCGGAGTTCGACTGAACATTCAACTCCATGTGGTCATTGCTGGTTCTGGTTTTGTTTATCGTCTTTACCTATTGCTTAAACACAAGTAGCTCGGTGGTCCCTTCCTTCAAGAACCTTATGAATTGTCCAATCCTTTCTCAAATTTGAATCCGGAATCTGGTCAAATTTGTGAGTGGGTCAAACAAATTTGGTAGGAACTCAAGTTAGAAAATAAAAGAAGGAAGATGATATTTCGTGATTTCAAAAGAACAGAAGATAACAGAAATAACACTCCTCCAATGGTTTCTCCTGTGATAGAGTAAAAATCAATTCTCAAATGATACAAGATATAGTGAACCCTTTCCCCTTACATTCTCCTATATATTTAATTCATTAACCCCTCAACTAACTAATAATATCTTAACCATTTAAACTAATTTCCCAACTCCTAACTGTCACGTCTGTAGTTGGTTGGTTGTCTTTGCTTCTTTGTTTAGTTTTGATAACCTGATTTTGTATGCTTAGCATGTTTAAACAATCTATGGTTGCATTTTTGGTAACAATATATATGGTAACAGTATTAATGTTTGCTAAGTTTAGAATTATGAAACTTGAACAGGCTAAAACTATTTTTTAGGTTTGCCAACCTTGTGGACGGCGACATGTATTCAGTTTTCTTGCAATGATATTCTCGTATTGAGAGTATCCATAATTTATTATTGTTTCTTTAATCCTTCCCATATGTCTCTATACAAAACAAGATTACAATTTATGTTCCAATGAACAGGCTTGTCATACAAAAGCAGAATATGAGGAGTATGGAGCTAGCATTTGCCGTACAAATCCCGTTTTCAAGGGGATGTATTAAAGCAACAATGAATTAATTAGTTGATGATGGATGCAGTTACTTGATAAACAGTAAAATGAATTGAATATCCTGTTATTTTGATCCCTCAATTCCACCTCCTGGTCTTTCTTCCCACCTGTATTCGTGGTGGCAGGAGTGAGTGTAAAATATGTATATTCATTGAAAATATGCATTTCTTTTCTATTTTAGCAGTCTTTCTAGAATTGATATTTCACCAAAGTTAGCCGAGCTGAATTGCAATTATTTTGGTGTTCAGCTTTGAGATTGATTATGTATTTTTTGTCATTCATTTTTGTGACTGATGATTCCATGAAGTGCGGTTTAGAGAGCACGATAGAGAAAATAAGGACAAACTTCATTCGTTGCTTGGCGAGCTTGTAGGATGTGATAAAATAATCTTATCTTTACTTTACATCATCCAATTCACTGATTAAACTTTTATCCTATAATGACCAAGATTTGGTAAATTTCAAAATGATTTCCTTAAGTGTTTTTCCTTTTCACCGTTTATTCCCAACTCATTTCGATTGAACTATCAATTAGTGTTAACAAAGCACATTTTCGAATTATCTTATACCAGATTTCCATATTTTCAGCTTAATTGAGCTACACATTTTCTACACTAATGTGAGCTTACGTTTTTTTTCTTTCTTTTTTAAGTTTTACAGCATAAATAATATATCACATTCATGTAAGTTATACTATTCTATGTAAAATATATCACATTTTTGTAAAATAGTAATTTTTATGTAAGTTATACTATTCTAATGATTAATTAACCATGGCATGCCAAATCTTTAAATCGATTCATTAAATAACAGTACATTCATAAGTTCCAACTTGATGAGGTCCATTGCACAAAGTAAATATAATAAAAAGGAATCTAGACTCTTTACAAAATTATCTTCTTTTAGTTCTCTATCACTCTTATATTTTAAAATAGATTTAATTACTCGTTTGGTTCTTACTTTGGTTGAAAAGTTTCAAATTGATTCTTTGCATAATTTTCTGTTTCAATTACGTTTCAAAATTCATCAAAATGTTTCAATCAAATTCTTTGCATTAGATTTTCAAAAACAGTGTTAAGAGGGAGGTGATGTGACAAAGTGTAACGGTTACGTGTCAATTTGTGCCTTTCTATAGTATAGAGAAGATGATGTTTGCTCTAATGAATGGTGTGGACTCTCCATCTCGCATCTTCTCCTTAACGGTTGTTGGTTGTTGAAGTTTGGACCTCTACATTTCTTGATTGTTGAAGTCTGCTATGTCTCGTTATCATGTGTGTTTATCATGTTTGTGGGAGACGCAAAACCCTCTCATGGTGGTGGGTCTAGGGGGTTGGATGTAACACCAATTTGTCTTTGTGGGGAGGTTGCATTGTTCAGAGTGGCTAGAACTATTAAGAATGATGGGAAATAATTTTGAGGTTGTCCTAACTAAAAAGTTAGATCTATGAATTTTATATTTTTAGGATGCATATTTTTTATTTTTATTTTTTGGAAAAAAGTTATTGGTAACAAATTCTAATTGTCTCTTGGATTTTTCTGAAGAGCAAGAAGTAAATATTTTAAAGAATACAATTATTTCAAATGGTGCAATAAAGATAATGAATAAAAAAATGATACCACTAAGACAAAGGAAGAAGATATATAATCTAGAGAAATCTCATAAGATTTTTGAATTTTCATGAAAAATGGGTAAATGTGTTAATAGGGATGATATGTTTTGTTGGTTTGATTAATATAATTTATGTGTCAATATTGTTCAAAATTTCATGAAATGTTGTATAAGTTAGATGTATGTAGGTTGTGGCTTGTAGTAAGTGTGATGTTAAGGTCTTAGCCTATTGTTATGTAATCTTATGAAATTAATGAAAAGTTTGAGTTATATAGAAAGAATAAATCTACGTTAATTTTTTATTTTTTTTTGCAAATACATATGAAATTACTTGCAAATACATTCATAAAGAGAACATTCTTCTTCAAAATTACATGACAGTGAACTTGGTTAAAACAACATATAGGTACATGTCCTACACAAAATAAGCTGCAAAATACATAATTAAGTTCCAAACTATGAAATGTCTATTGTAAATAGAGGTTGTAGCTGCAAAATGTACATAACTCAAGTTTCATGGCTTCCAAATTGTCCTCTACTATACGTCAATTTCTGCCTAGTGTTGGTTCTGACAGTTGAAGGTGGTGGTGGGCGTTACATAAACAACTAATGAATCAATAACATTACATAAAATATTACACAATGCACTTGCGGTTGTCATTTAATATGGAATTATATTATCGGGTACATTACATAGAATGATTATTTTTACATAATTAAAATTTATAATAAATATTTTTTGTATTATATAAATTAAAGTTAATATTTATAAAGAATAATTTAAATTTCCATAGATATATTTTGGGTTAAATTTTTTTTGTCCTTAAGTTTAAATGAAAATTAGAATTAGTCTATCTTCAAAACTTTAATCCAATTTAATCTACTAACTTTAGAAATGTATGAATTTAGTAATCAAATTTTGTTAAGTTTATTTGATATTTCAAATGCGTTTTTCAACTAACATTGAAGCGCGGAAATGTTTCAAATGGTGTAAACAACTAAAATAATATTATGAAACGTGTTTGAATCATCAAATAAATTTAACAAAATTTGATTTAAAGACTAAATTCACGCATTTATAAAGTTAGGAAACTAAATTAGATCAAAGTTTTGAAGAGACACTAATTCTAATTTTTACTAAAAATTAAGGAATCAAAAACATATTTAATCCATATTTTCTTTTTGTAATTATTGACAATTTTTAGATATATTAATTTAAATTATTGATATCTTAGAAAAGAAATATCAAAATTTAATTGGAGAGGTAATAAATTAAGATAGATAAGTAGTTAAAAATATCAACATCAGGATAAAAAGTACGAAAGCTAATTTCACATAGTTGAATCATTTATCCATTATCCTCATTGTGTTGAGAAAAAAACACAACAACCATAGTTCACGAGAAAAATGACAACTTGAACAAATATGTAACTATTACAAGAAAATTTTTCATTAACAACTAATTTTAGTGACAAAAAATTGAAAGTCACTATATTGACCAATTTAAATATCAATTTTCAAAATAAAAAATTATTGGTTATCAAAATAATTACTATTATGAATACAAATTTATAATTGGTCTTTAAATTTTAGTTACTAGAGTTTTGACTACCAAATGAGTTAGTTTATAAATTGGTCACTCAATATTCTATGAAAACTTTGATACCAAATAATTAGTTTCTAAATTAATCTCTAATTAATTAGTGATTAATTTAATAATTATAATTTTTTATTTTATAAATTAATATCTAAATTGGTCATTAGTAACAATTTTAGTGATTAAAACTAATTATTATTTAAAAACTTTTTTTAGTGAACATTTCAATCCATCTATCCACTCAACTCAACGGTTTGATTGGATTCAAAACCAACAACAAAATGAATTGTACTTAAACATACACAATATCTATAACAATATATAAAGAAAATTCCTTCTTTTGTGTTCACATTTTAAAATACCAATTTTACTCTTTAAAATATAATTATTTATATATTTTTTTTTAAATTGACCATTACTTTTACAATTTTTTTATAAAATCGTCAATATTTGTTCTTCTCTTTTTCTCTATTTATCAACCGTTATTATCTCATATTTTTTGATATATTTAACTTTATTTTTAATAAATATAATTTTATTTTATACATTAACTTAATAACATTACATTATCATCACCTACTAATATAATATCACATATATTTAAAAAATACGGACATAAAGTGTCTAGTGTTTCTTTAAAATGAATTTACATTATTATCACAGTTTACCGCAAATATATTTATATTATCAAAATATAATAACAAACCGAAACAATCCGAATAGAAAGAGTGCTTTATTTTAGGCTTAAATATACATCTAGTCCCTATTTTTGTTGATTTTATTCAATTTGGTTCCTATTTTCGTTTTATGTTCATTTAGGTCCTCATTTTTGTTAAATTGTGGTCAATTTGGTCATTTTCACTCACGGTATTTAAATAGTTAACGTTTTTTAACAGTACATGCCATGTGTCAACTCCTGGTTTTTTTAATTTTTTTTTTAATTTTTTTTTTATTTTTTTAATTTAAAAAAAAACGGTCCACGTGTCAGTTTGTGGTAGTATTATTTTTTTTGTTCAATTTAGTCTCTATATTCGTTATTTTTGTTCAATTTAGTCCCAATTTTTGTTCAAATTAATCAATTTTGTCCCTATCAAATTGACACTAAATTTAATATCTTTTAT
>Ga0209589_1008904_pt1 | contig 15473 bp, 12 predicted proteins | sample CowpeawhiteBW_FD_187525 | JGI IMG/M metagenome (GOLD analysis project Ga0209589, IMG submission 187525) | Root nodule microbial communities of legume samples collected from California USA - Cow pea white BW (SPAdes) (version 2) | ecosystem: Host-associated > Plants > Roots > Nodule | place: USA... | reverse complement strand
CATGTAGCCTTTTTATTAAGAAAAAGTTACTAAAACTTTCTAGTAACATTTTTATAATGTCACTTTTCTATAAAAAAATGTTACTATAAACTTTTAGTAACATTTTAAAAATGTTACATTTTTATTAGAAGAATGTTACTTAAAATCTTTAGTAACATTTATGTAAATGTCTCTATTAATAAGTATAAATGTTACAAAAAATCAATAGTAACATGGGAAATACGTAACATGTGATAAAATGTTACTAAATTCTATTAATAACATTTTTCATGATTTAGTAACATTTTTTTAGTGTTACTGTACATTATATATCTAGTAGTGGTCCTTTTTTACTAGAGCTGTCAAAATGGGTCACCCGACCCAACCCGGCTCGGCCCATGACAGGTTGGCTACTTAGTGGGTCAACCCAACTCGGCTCACTTATTAGCGAGCCAATAAAATTAGAACCTGACCCGACCCACCACGGGTTGGCAGGTTAAACGGGTTGGCTCACTGACTCACTTAATTAAAAAAAAAAACACACAACTTTTTTTCTTCAATCTCAAGAAAACTAAATTATAATTCCGATTAAAATCTAAATAAACTTCAATACAATCCAAATAAAATCCCATATTAGGTTAAAGTCCAGATACAAACCAAAATCACAAAAATATAAATTACTATCTAACATCAAATCATTCTTATCACTTATCAAACTATAGTATTAAAGTCTTGAATGGATAAATCCACAATATTTTCATCTCTTGAAACATCTTTTTTATCCCCATCTACAATAAAACAAGAAAAAAATAATGTAACTAATAATATTAAAAGATTAAATATTAAATAATTAAATTAATTTTACAGTATTAACAATAATGTTACCTGTTAATTCAAAACCATACATATATATATATATATATATAATATATTATATATATTATATATATATAAATATAAAAATTATAATGATGTGAATTTTAATATATTATATAAAAATATTTAATAAAAATATGAATTTTAATATAAAAATTAAATTTGGTTTCAATTTGGAGAGGAATAAAATTGGTTCATGTTAAAAAAAAATGAGACTAAATTGAACAAAAATAATAAATATAGCAACCAAATTGAATATAAAACATTGACTCATTTAAAAAAAATAAAAAAATAAAAAAACCAAGAAGTAACACGTGGCAGTCACTCTCTATGACCGTCAATGATTTAAACGGTGTTAGCAAAGAAAGACCAAATTGATGAAAATTAGAACCTATTTAACAAAAAACAAAATTAGGACTGATTTGACAAAACTTGACAAAAATTAGAACAAAAAAAAGTATTTTAACCTTATTTTTAGTATAACAAAAAAATTACATTCTTATTATAAATAATTTAATTTCGTTAAATTTGTCATTAATAGTTAAGGTAATTGAACTTGTAATTAGTCTTTAATAATTATCATGTATATTTATTAAAGTGAAATTTAGTGTGTTAATATACAATTATTAAAGCAAATGTTTAAGGTTTAAATTTTTGCTTTGATAAATATACAATGTGACACTTATCAAAGTGTTCAATTACTTTGATCATTAACAAAGTATAAACAAAATTAAGATTTTGTATTAAGAATGCGATTTTTTTATTCTAAATAACAAGGAAATATGTTAATACTTATTGCTTTATATATATATATATATATATGGGTTAAATATGTTTTTAGTGTTTAAATTTGTACGCAAAATTGGAATTTGAAACTTTGATACACTTTGATATTTAAACTTTAAAAGTGAATGAATATATTCCTTTTAGTCCAATTGTATCGAATTTTTATGAGATGTCAAACACATTTTAAGTTAATGTTTGAGATGTTTATATCATTTGACATATTCCAACTTAAATGTCTTTTTATAAGATACCATTTAACATGCATCCAAAAATTAATCTTGTTGAATTAAAAGGACTATTCATTTTTAAAGTTTACGAACTAAAATATATCAAAGTTTAAGATGGACAAATTTTAATTTTACAATCAAATTTAGGAACTAAAAACATATTTAACCTTTATCTATTGATCGGTATTATTCCTTATATTTATGTTTATAAGGAAAGTTTAATTCAAATTCGTAATCCAAGTTTAAGAATACAAGATTGCAAATATTAAATTCATACACATGATCAATATTATAAAAGTTGAGAGAGAACATAAAGGATTAAGATTATATTTTCTCTCTCTCATTATAGGATTATGTAATCCTAAATCTGAAAATTCTTTCCAAAACTGAAACAATGATTATAGTATCCCACAGATGGCACATATAGACAAGGCTGTTTATATGTTTGGACTTTTGTACTTCGTATTTAGCTTTTGACAAACCCAAAACAAAACAAAGTCAAACATTAGGGTGATTCTATAACCTTTTTTTTTTTCTCTCTTCGTATCTTCTCTTTTTTCCTGTATTAGATTGCAAAATTATCATTTTTATATTTCGAAAATTTATTTTCAAAATATATAAAATGATAGGAGTAAAAAGTGAAAAGGAAAATGTGGATGGAACCACCCCAAATCTCAAATACTAATAACATAGCGAGCTCTTAACATTTTCTGGGTCTTCTAAAAACCCTACCCATTTATTATTTATGGGAGCTTCTCCCTGCACCCCCAAACCTTCTCCTGTATTTCTAATAATTACTCTTTTGACCATCTGTTTTCTTGACCCCCCAAACCAACTCCACCGTCTCCTTCTCCTCCCGCTTCTCCTTCTCCATCCTCTCCTCTCCCTCCTGCCCCTCCGGCGAAGGCCTCGCCTTTTTCATCGCCTCCTTCACCCACTTCTCCGTCCTCTCCATGGGCCTCCCCCAACCCTCCCCCAGCTCAACCTCCTTCGCCGTCGAGTTTGACACTACCTTTGACCCCTCCCTCAACAACATCAACGACAACCACGATTTTTTTTTCTAGAAACAGATTTCGAAATCTGTTTCATACTTTTCTGAAACGGATTCCGATATCCGTTTCACAATTTTTTTTTTTTGAAATGGATTTCGAAATCCGTTTCACAAATTTTAATTTTTTTTCTAGAAACAGATTTCAGAATCCGTTTCATATTTTTCTGAAACAGATTCCAAAATCCATTTCAGAAAAGTATGAAACGGATTCCAAAATCCGTTTAACAAATTTTAATTTCTTTTTTAGAAAGCAATACTTAAAATACCACAGGTGCAGGGAGATGCCTCCATTATTTATATATTTGGGCCCAACAGAAAGCAATACTTAAAATACCACAGGAGTAGTGCTTGAGCATAAAATATCTGTCATTTATTCTTATCTAAATATTATATTCCTATTATTATTTTATTCGAAAGTAAAATAATTTGATCATATCTAATCATATGGAATTTAAGATATTTTTTTTTGGATTATAATAATCAAACGGTAGGATCAGGATATGGTGAAGACTTCAAGATAAAACAAAGCGAAAATCAAATTAAATAAAAACGGAAGATGCTAGAAAACAAATCGTGAACATGCATTTCTGTGATTTCTGAGTCATCAAATGCTGAATGACACATGTCAAAACGTGTACATGCAAACTCTTTCGACGTGTTGCTCAAACACTGGCAACCAATTTTCCCTTCATCTTCTTTTCCTAATCCTAACACATATCAAACCCAACAACAACACAGAGGTAGCAATTTCTAGAAGAGATTAGAGAATAGCAACACCAACGTTGTTACAATGCAGTTAACCAAGAACACAATACTGAATATCTCCAAATCAATTCGCTTTTACGTTTTCCCTCGCCTTTCCACAGCTTCTCTATCCACTGCTTATGAACGTGCTGAGGTATATTCGTTGAATTTTTGATTGAAAAAACAAAGACATGTATTATGAATTTGTGAGCTAATTTTTTGTTGATAAAAAAAGAAGTTGACATGGAATATGGAATATGTTAATGTTTCAGGGTAGTAATGCAGTGGCAGAAGAAAGTGGGGAGAAGAAGAGAGAAGAGAACGAAGAGGAGGTGGCAAAAGATGATCCAAGAAAGGGTGTGGAAGGAGCTGAGATGGTGAGAGAGAGTGGGAAGGAATCCATGGATGGAGCTTGGATGGCAGCTCAAGAAACACCACACAAGGTTAGAGACAATCACAACAAGGCTTGAAGACAAATCACACTCGCTTCATCATCCAACATCAAAATCTTAGCAATTCCTTGTTAAACTTTTTATGTGCAATGTTTTAGATATGTTTTCCTTCGTAAACTTTTTTTAATGAAATTCAAAGGAGCATTAGAAATGTTTAAGTTTTTTTTATTATCATAATGAGAGACTCAATTATAGTAATGATGACGATTTTTTTTTTTCTGAAAAAATTACTATTGATTTTTTATACAAAATATTCTGTATAAAATATTTTTTGCAATAAATTTTATAAAAAATATTTGTAAATTTTATAATTTAATAAAAAATAATTATATAAAAAAATTAATTTTGTCATAGAAAAAATAACAAAAAAATTTTTCTTTTACAAATTTTTGAATTTATAATAATAAATGAGGAGAAACATAAGGACGACACGGTAGAAAAACATTAATAAGTATTTATTATGATTTGAAATGCGCTTTAATATCACTATACGGAAGAAATATCCGGAAATAATATAATCCGTAAATAATAATGATTCATGATAAATTATAGGAATTAATTTGAAAAATTAATTAAAATAATTAATCATTATAAACATTAATTTGATTCCTATCGATTACTAACAGACTTTATAATAAACATTATTAATAACAGACTTTATAATACAAATTATTTTAATTATCAATTTAAAAGTTAATTATTTATAATAAAAATATTTTAATTATCAGACCAAAATGGGTTATTATTTAGACGTTTTTTGTAATATATATTTTATAAAGCATAAACATGTATAATAATTTGTTTTGAACAACATGATGGTAAACCTGATTTACAAGAGTGTAACTTTCATATATTATTATTGTAATTATTTTTACATTGTTAATCGAAGTATAATTTATGATTGAATAACATTTAAAATATATTGATTAGGCAGTTAAGAATTATGTTATATTTTAAAACTCAAATAGTTTGGTGATTTATAAGCAAATTGATTGATAAAATCAAAACTTGAGAACTTTTCAATATTTTCTTTTGAAGAATACATAGTGGAAAAAGTTTCTTCTCATATAAGGGTTTATTTTTTTAAACTAATATTTTAAAGATATATTATTTTTGAAAACATTTTTTATCTATATATTTTTAAGAAATTGTTCTCATGAAAAATATTATTACAACCAAAATGTAAAGTCAAATTATTTTTCTATTCTTATTTTTAAGAGCGGTCCTCAAATCAGTTAGGTCTAGGGCTGGCTCAAAGGGAAGCAAAGACCCTAATCTGTCTAACACCCTCATTCCATTCACTTTCAGAAAAACAGTTTTCCTTATTCTTTTCTAGAACTGCTGTCGTTTCTTTGCTAGGGTTTGGTACCACTTTAGTCAAGCAAGCTCAACCTCATTTTGTCCTACTCCATGTAAGTTATTCTTCAGCTCATGCTTCTTCCCTTGGCATATTTTCGTATTTACAGTAAGGTTTAGTTGCAAGCTCATTTCTAAATCTGTTCCACTATCTTGTCCAGCTTACAAGTCCATTCGTAAAGCTGCCGTGCTCCATTGTTTAAAGTCGAGGCATTTTCTAGCTATTTCTAGGTAAGGGAAGCTAGGGTCTTTAGTACGTTCCTGTAAATCAACCTATTTTCAATCTTGTTGCCTCCTTTGGATGGACTGTATGTTACTGTGAACATGTGGAATGCCTTGTATTGTTTGTTTGGATGTGAAAATGTGGCTGTTGCAGGGAGAACAGTGGCGAGATTTGACATTCTTGCCCAAGCGAACCTGTCTCGCCTAGGCGAGACTTGCAGAAACAGGCTAGGTTCGTACTCGAGCTCTCACTCAGGCAAAGAGCTCTCGTTTGAGCAAGGTGACATCTCGCTTAGGCGAGAGGGGCTCGCCTAAGCGAGAACGCGTGAGAGCCTAGCATGTCGTTGCACTTTTAGCCCAGGCGAGGAACCCCACCTTTGGGCGAAGGGTGGCCTCGCTCAGGCGAGATGGCCTCGCCTAAGCGAGCATTCGCAAAACCTTCCAAGCCCTCTATCACGATCTCGCCTAAGCGAGAGTCTACAGCTTGAGCGAGAACACTCCTCTCGCCTGAGCGAGGCTTCCTGGCTTGAACGAGATCTGCTGCAGGCCACACTGTTTTCTTCACTTGATTGTTATGGATTGTTTGATTGGTTGTTTTGCTCTATTTAAAGTATGAGGCATGTGAATATGCATGAAATATATGAGGTTATGGATTGGATTGATGTGTTGGTATGGTCTTGGCATGTAAAGCAAATGAGATGGTTGGTAATGAAACTGGAATGGTGATGGTATGAGGTATGATTCTATATTAATGGATGAAACATGATGTTGGTATGTTTAGGGTGTAATTCCACGATAGTTTCGTGGTGGTGCCTCATTGGTTAGGGGGTAATTCCATGAGCCTCTAGGTGAGACCTCATGGTGGTGCCTCAGTTGGTCAGGACGTAATTCCATGATCCCTGTTAGTGGGAGTTCATGGTGGTGCCCCATCTATATAATTTAGTAAGGATTCAAGGAAATGTTGCATCTTGACACTCTAAAGAGTCAATTAGTCTCACATAGAGCGTACTGACTCTAGTGGTTAGAGTAGTAGGAGGCCTACAACTCATTAAGGGCTAACCTTGTGTGCGGAGAATGTGACATTGTAACAATTAGCTCAGTAGAGTAGGGAAGTCCACCACAAGTGCAAGCATCCGCTGAATCCGACGACTAATTATATGTATCCGGATGAGTCGTGTCTGAGTCTTAGTGTATTGTTTGGAAAGTCATAACATGTTTGGTTGACATATACTTTTTGGATTGTGAAATAGTATGTAACTGTATGATAAACTGTTTTCTACTCTAGCTAACCCTTCTGTTGTTGTATGTTCTGTCTGGTGTGGTTTTCTCTTTTGTGATGATCATCAATTTATTGATGTGAGCAGATGCGAGAAACCCTCGTGCTCAACAGGAGAATGGTGGCTTCGCTGCGTAGCCTGCCCGGGGTGGATTTCGCTTATTGGGCTTTTCTTTTTGGGCGATGGCCCATGTATTGGCTTGTCTTTTAAATCTCATTTTGATTACCGTTGAACTTTGTATCTTGTCTTGTTTTGACATCGTAGTATGTCTTGAATATTGTAAGGAGTGGTGCTTATACTCCAGGACCGTGCTACTATATTATTCTGTGTGATGCTTCCTTTAATTAAGATCGTTAATTAAATGGGACATTAAAAAAACACAATTTACCTTTATTAATTCAGCTTGAGAAAAAGCTTATTTAAAATTAAAAGTGAAAATATTTTAATCACTACTAAAATTATTAACTTTAAATATCATAATTTCCGACATGATCCTTTTCTTTTATCAACCAAACCTTAATATTAAGCATTCTTTCATTTATGAAATTAAAATTAATATTAGATAAAATATCTATTAGAATGTGCCCAGCATAGAGTAAGATGGGATCACATTTCCAACTTTCTATTGGATTTTTATCACGAGTCTGTGGCCCATCTTGGGGAAGTATCTTCCTGCACCTCATAAAATTTTCTTACACTTCATAAATTCTTGCATTTTGAATAATGTAGTATGAATTGTAAATTTTGGAATACAAAAATTTATAAAGGTACAGGTTGAAATTATGGAAGTGCAGAAAGAAATGGTCCAAATTTAGTTGCTCTATATCAAATAAGATTGGGCCTATTTCGATCCAGCATAATTTTGTTACATGATTTATTCCATGTGCCAAACACTCGAATAGTTACAGGAAAAATGTTTCAAGAGACAAAACAAATATTCCTAATTTAAAATACATTCCATATAGTAGAGGGGAAATTTCATTTTTTTTAGAATTTGAATCAAGTTTCTCTAAAAAAGGTCAGGTCAATTTTTTTCAAAAAATTTCTAGAAAACAGGTGAAAAATCTAACTTTCTTTAATTGAAATAAAGTTTCTGTATTGAAAAAATTATATTACTACGACTTTTTAATTTAAAAATTTGATGTGAATATCTTATATTAATCTAACAGATTATAGATATTTATAAGAATTTAAATATCTTAATAAATTATGCTTTTCAGGTATAAAAATATTTCTCAAGTCAGCAGTACATTTGATGTAAAATTTGATGTAAAAGAGAAAAACATTCTGGACAAAACAAACAAATAAAAAATCTATTAAAAATAAAATTGAAGTTTACGATAATGACAATGAGCAAAAGAGGGAGTAGCTAGAACATTTGAGTTCAGAACCTTGCAGAGAAGTGAAGAGCATGTGCAGGTATGATGATGATGGTACAATAATTGGAGAAAGAGAAAAGCTTGAAACAAAAATGTAATCAGAAGATTCAGCGTATAAAATCCCTTTATTTTGGAAAGATGTGTCTGGCAAAACATAGTGTGTTATTATGTTATCCTATGTTATCCTATGTTCTTGTCTCCTCCATTCAATTCACCTCACTTCCACCGATGAAGCTCTTGACATGTGTCATGCAAATACCACACAAAACGTGTTCACTTCCTAATTCTCCATTTCTCATGACTCATGCTCTGCATATTCCTTTCTTCCACCGCGTGTCACACTCTTTTTTCTTCCTTTCCCTTCTCTCTATTCCTTCTTATATTATATAACCTTCTCATCATATATATCACAGTTTTTGTCACATTAACACACAACAACAAAAAATGGCTAAGAGATTTCCCAGTGTTTTGTCCAACCAAAACTTGTTCAAACACCTCCAATCAACTACTTCTATAGCTGCTAGAGTTAGTAGCAGTGGATTCTGCATCCCGAATGCAGATGTTTTTCATCATCTGCATACTCAAGTATAAGATCATGCACTAGAATTCTTTTATAAATAACTGTTTTTGTGAGTTTATAGTGTAAAACTGTTGTAGGGTTTATGGTGGTTAAATCTGATGATGTTTTTGTTTGTGGTTTTGATTTTGAGGGTGGTGAGTCAGTTGTGGGAGCAGCAGCAGCAGAAGGGGCAGTGAATGCAACAGAGGCAGTGGAGAGTGTGGGAGAGAAGGCAAAGGAAACAGTGAACAATGCTTTGAATGCAGAATTAGTTGCAGGGTCAACCATGGCTGAGGCTGATACCAATGTTGTGGACACTGCTGAATACAGAAGTTCTGAGGATTTGGGGGGACATCTTGGAGATGGCCATGATACTTATACTTGAATATCAGTAGTTGATGGAATCATATGTGCTAAATTAACCCCTATGGTTTTTGTTATTTTTACTTCTTTTTCTTTTTTAAGATATTGTAGTAATATATAAAAGATTGAAGAAAAGTTAGTGTTATGTGTCTTTTTGCTGGTGTGATATATGAACATAACTAGCTTTCTTTGAGATACCAAGCAATTATATATATATATATATATATATATATATATATATATATATATATATATATATATATATATATATATATATATTAGAAAAAGATTTATAAATCTGTTTTCTAATATTTACTTTTTTTAAATGATATCTTTAAGATGATATCATATTATTTAAAATTTATTCCAACGATTTTTTTGTCTATTATATCAGTATTAAACGCTATTAAATCATTTCTTAATATATATATATATATATATATATATATATATATATATATTTCAATATGAAAAAAATGTGTTAAAAATTGTACACGATTAAAAATTAGACGAACTAATAGTATATAAAATGATTTTACTAACCGGTTTTTGTAAAATTGAGTTAATAAAGTCCGGTTCTTAAAACCTATAAAAAATATATAATAGGCATTCCTTCAAAAGAAGCTAAAGGTCACTAAACATAAAAAGTTTATACTTAATTCTGAAAAAAAAAAAAATCAAATATAAGTATATATTGTGTACATGATATTAATAAATGATTCATTGTCTATTGTTCTTGAAACGCGGACAATGATAATAATGTTACTCTATCTTTTCGGTAGAGTATGTAAAAAGAAAAAAACGTATCCAACTATTTGTTTTATTACTATTTTATATCCTCACAATAGGGACTTCTCAAAATGTCACTAAAGTTCATCACAAATTATTCATCAAAAATCTAATGTATTATTAAGTTGATAACAATGTGTTCTAATGTATTATTAAGTTGATAACAATGTGTACTATATAATTGATATATGACTAATGTTAATTCATAATATTTATATAATAAAATTATATAAATATAACATTCTCCACTTAAATAACATTAATAAATATATTAACTATATCAATTACAACACAAATACCAATTAAAAAATACAAAACATACCATATGCTTATATCCCATAAATAATGGATAACAAAAAGATGGTTCATGCATTTTTATATGTTAAAAGAGATGTACAACGCACATCGTTCACCATCTCCTTCACAAAGACGAGTCAGAAAAGCTGTGACCCAGACCCATTTTTGACCCGGTTCAATTCTTGTGTTATGCATATCAAAATGATCCAATTTTCTGGCCATAAAATTGCCTTGATGTAGTGGTCAAAAGCCTCAATCCTATTGACAATGATAAATCTAAAAGGGGAGGAAAATAGATTGAAAAAATGGTTAAAGAAAGAGAAAACGAGATCGAAATCTATTTGAAATATAAAACAATTCACACAAAAAAGAAAATGAATAGTACAATCCTATTACATTAAAAAACAATACCCCTTTGTGAATTTTTGAATCCAAACGACAAATTTAAGATCCTCATTTTTTCATGCATAGACAATGAACAATATGAAATTTAGGATACACATCTTGGAAAAATTTGAACAACTATAATCTTTATCTTAAGTACCAATTCTTGGAAAAAATAATCTAAGATACAAAATATAGCATGTTCAAATATGTTTTTAAAAAGAATTGTGTACCCGATATCAATGAAGGATTCAAGTGTCTGTTGTTCTTGAAGCATGTGTGAGATGATAATGCTCTCTTTCTGGTAAGATATACCAAAAGACTGAATACTCAAGCAAAGAACATATATGACTATTTATCTTATTTCTCTATTTTAAAACTGATTAATGGGATATCAATTTTATGTTCTTACCACTAGAGGCCAAGTACCCCTCAACAGGTTACTGAACAATCAAGTTCATTATAGACCGCTCACTAAATAGTCTAACTCATCATGAACCATTCATAAGAAACTTAATATGTATTATCTAAAAATTAATAACAATGTGCAATATAATTGATATTAACAAATAATATAATTTATTGGATAATGTTAATCTGTAATAATTATATAAATATAACAAATTCTAGATAACATAATATCATAAAAGTAAAGTTTTTTTTTGTGACAAAATTACTTGTTACAAAACACTAGAAAATTTGTCAAAGATAATTTGGTGAGAAAATTTGAATAAGTGTAATATATAAGATCAACTTATAAATCGTGTGTAGTAAATAACAAAAATATTTCAAATAATATTTAATCTAATTAGAAATGATTGCACTAGATAATATTTAATTCTAATTAGAAGTAATTGCATTAGATAATATTCAATTATAGTTAGAAATTATTGCACTCAAAATAATATTCTGACCAGTGCAAAAAAGAGATATAACTACGGTTCTTTTTTGTTATTAAACTATGGTTGTTGAATCATAGTATATCAGGGTGTACTAAAAAAGGGGGGTTTATAGGCTACGATTAAAAACTCTAACCTATACTTAATTATAGGCTATGGTTCTACAAAAAAATTGTAGCCTAAAACCATTTTCAAACAAGAGTATAGGTTACGATTATTGGAAAAACTTAAGCTTATAACCCTTTAGGACAAAAGAATTAAAAAAAAAAGCAAGTATAAAGTACAATTTTGGGTTAGAACCGTAGCCTATAATCCTATTTTAAAAATTATTTGAAAAATAGAAAAAAAAAGGAATAGGCTACGATTTTAGAGATAACTGTAGCTTACAAGCTTAAAAAAGGAACAAGTATAAGCTAAGGTTTTGGTCTAGAACCATAGCCTATACTTGACTATTGGCCACAATTTTTGTTGGAACTATAGCCTATAACAATTTGTTTTTCAAATATTTTTTTTTTGTTTTTGTTTCTTTTTACATAATTTCAAAACCTGAAAAATATTTACACAAATATATGTAGAGACAACCAAATCTCATAACAAAATACATAGCAATTTTAAATTGAAGTAAGTACTTAATGTACAAAAGTATCTACTTAATGTACAAAGTACAAATTACATACAAAATAGACTACCTATTTGAATTATTGTACACTTTAATTATATACTTGGCACATGTTTTCCTTACATATGCTATTGAATCCAAAATCAATGGCCGGGGATTGTTGAAATTCTACAAAAGACTTCAATTAGTACATAAAAGAGAAAATTTTAAAGTTCTTTGAAGTAAGTAAATTATTACATGTTTGAATACCAGCTCGAACAATGGTTGTCATCCATATCATAACATAATACCCACACTCATACAAGCTGGGTTGTCTATTACATTACAAATATATCAACACATTTATAGTAATTGAGGAAGAAAAAGAAACAATCAATTGCAATTATACTGAAATAGCTAATCTTGAGCGACATCCATGCCAACTCAATTTTTTGTCTCCTTTGACCATGTTATGTGCAGTGAATACACTATGAAAAAATACATTAGTAAGACACACTTATATAAGAAGAAAATTTCATAAGATTGAGGTTCTTAGCAATCTAGTACTTATTTGAGATGTATGAAGGGAGGCTTATGCAATGAGCAAAACCAAATATCAGTGTTATTTGTGACAACCATTTCTTTTTGTTACTATTATTTTCTATATTATACTTATAAAAAAAATTTAACACATAATTTTACAATAACATATAACATACTTAAAATATTCACATATACATATATTTATATATTTTACAGTATTGTATGCATATTAAATTTACATCATTTGGTACATATTATATTTTCTACACAAGAAGAGGAAGAAGTATTATTTATTTACAGTTTCCCCTTGTAGGTTAACCTTTAAACATGTGGAGGAAAAAAAGTTATGGATAGAATTCACTTGGACTATTGGGGGTAAATAAAAAGTGACTCCAATTTGTCCTTCTAGGATAACCGGTGCATTTGGAGCATTTAGGAATGTAATGGTAGAATTTCTAGTTTCTTGAAACATTACCGAATTATTTACCGCATTAGTTTGCCATGCGTTTCCCGGAAATACTACTACTACATCGGCAAGGAATGGGTCGAACATGTTAGGGGTAGTCATCTACGATGAAATTATATATTTTTTTAAACACAGCCATAAAATAGGGAAGTGAGACAAATATCACAAAAATATAGCATATCTCAATAAAATAAAATAAAAACTCTTTCAAATTCATGAAATTGGGTTTTTATCATACTTTAAAAAGATTTTGATTAATTTTGTAGTGACTAGTCAGTAAATGAGCCTCATCATGGGCAACAAAGTAACCCAAGAACATCTCATCTTGAGTAATATCCACTCATTTAAATCCCCAAGATCATAACTCTAACTACATAATCAAATCTTTATTTATCATAATTTTATTTTGATATTAAACTATATAATTGTATAATAAATAAATAAATAGGATTAGTGCATAACTAAAAATAAATATAATAAATAAAGAGAACTAGTACCGGAGACAAATATAAATAAATAAGATGAATATAAATAAATAAATAACAATGGAAACTAAAATATAAATTAAAATAAGATTAGGGACACCTCACTGAAGGTAAATATAAAAATAAAAATAATTATAAATAGATGAAAAGATAATAAAAGTAAGAGAATAAGATGATAAATGTCTTCTCCCCTACCTTAGTTATTGTGGAAGATATATCCAAAAAAATTGTAGCTACTCTACGAATAACTTCGTGAATGTTTTTGCCTTCTTTTTTCTTTCTTCACGATTCATCTCATCATTCATTTTTCCTTCATTCTATCCCTATTTATAAGTCTTCTTGTAATCATTACTTGTGATTCAATTTGAACCTAAATTCTTTTAGTTTGACATTTTGGTTTGATTGAAATTTTTCGTTAGAAGATTTTTTTTTTTCTTCTACAGTAAAAATGCACATGCTTTATACCTGAGTTAATAGATTTTGTACTATCCTATAATTTCATCCCCACTTTTTTTTTCTTTCTTTATAATAGATTAACTTCTCACCAAGTATTCACTGTTATCATTTCTTATATTTATTCAACCTAAACTCATTCTTATATATTTGTTTAAGAGATTTATTTATATAACTAAAAGTTTGTGTAATCATGTTAGAAAGTTTACCGTTCTTCTTTTGTTTATTATTCATATGTTTACAGATAAACAAATGCATTTATATGTTCATAATTTATTGTAATAAATATATTATTATTTCTAATATATATATATATATATATATATATATATATATATATATATATATTTTTTATATATATATATATATATATATATATATATATATATATATATATATTTTGTAGATACATATTACTTAAGTTAAAAATATAATCATTATTAAACTTGAAAATGTTAGATTATAATTATAATACAACAAACTACTCTTACTCATTAATAATATATAAGGGACGAAATATATTTGCTTCTCTTACCCCAAAGGACTTGTGATATATTCTTGGATGTCCATCTTATTGTTCTTGGCTTAAATGGGTTGGGGGTCTATGAACTCATACACATCATTCTTTCTCACGTTCTTACAAAAACCATACATATATCTAAACACAAAAGATTGTTTCAATATACGTAATTAGATACAATAATTGAAAATAAAAAATGGTTCAGAGACTTACATCATCCATAATTAAAATTGTAATATTCAATTTTTGGTCCCCGTCACAAGTTTTAAGATATCTTACATGTATAAATACAATGAAATCTTACCGGTTCTCCCAATTCATCCCATGAAACTACCATTGGATTATCATGTATAAATTTAGCAAGTTCTTGTAAATCATCCGTACTCCTTCACAAATTATTCTTAATAGAATTAATTGAGATTAGGAAAATTTGGGGTATTTATATTGATGTTATTTACCAATTTTGAAGTTTCTAAACAATAAAAAAAAATCAAAACAGTAAAAATATAAACCTTTACTATCTTTATAAATTATTTTATTTTTTGTTTTCCATTTGTATAAAACATAAATAAAAGCTCAATATAAATTTTACAGAATAAAAACAGGTCTTGCTTTTTCATAATTTATTTATAAAAATAAAAACATTATTATCAAATAACAAAGCTTTTCTTAAACTAGTATGGGAAATGAATAAAGCAACTACCATCTCATCTTATAAAACTTGAACTTGAATTATCATATTATATATATATATATATATATATATAT
>Ga0209589_1008895_pt1 | contig 15482 bp, 8 predicted proteins | sample CowpeawhiteBW_FD_187525 | JGI IMG/M metagenome (GOLD analysis project Ga0209589, IMG submission 187525) | Root nodule microbial communities of legume samples collected from California USA - Cow pea white BW (SPAdes) (version 2) | ecosystem: Host-associated > Plants > Roots > Nodule | place: USA... | reverse complement strand
GAATTACGATTTCTCAATTTTAAGAATACAAATATGTAGGAAACATGTCTATGATACTGATTTAAGAAAACAATACCAACTACTTTGAATAAACAAATACATTTAACAACTTTTTCTACCGCTTCAATTATGAAAGTTGATAAAAATCCGATGCATTAGGTCTCAGAATTGAACATGCATTTAGTAACCCAAATCATTTTAAAAACATTTTATTTTATCTTATTGAATTTCCATGGGCAGACTCATGCATATGTCCTTTCTAGCTATTGGGCCAACGATGATAATGTCCGCAAAGCACTGCATATTCGTAAGGTATATATAACATTATATATTCACACTCAACAAATTTTTACGCACACTTTACAGTCATTACTTTATCCTTTAATCTATATGTTTCTTTACAAATAAAAAAAATTGTATTTTTAAATGACCAAAATATCTTAAAAATGAATTACAGGGGTGCACAAAAACATTTTAAGACTAATATATATTTATATATTTATGGTGCAGGGAACTAAAGGGAAATGGAAGCGCTGTAACTATGACATACCTGTTAAGATTGATATCTCTAACAGCTTCCAATATCACGTCAATCTCAGCAGAAAAGGCTACCGTTCATTGATTTACAGGTCAACATTAATTTCTAAATATTATATGCACTTTTTTTCTTGCTAAATGTATCTGATTCATTGTTTTCCTACCTATGTATTATTTTTGTTATTTTTCGATTACAAATAATGATAAGATAAATTGACATTCAATGAAATGTTTATAGGGCATATAACCAGAGTAAAATTTCAAATCCAATATGAACAGAACCTGATTATTTCTTTGTGAATCATACATGGCTATTATACATTTACTTTTCTTTCTTATAATAAAATATTATTTTTAGGGTTAAATTTGTTTTTGTCACTCAAGTTTCATTAAATTTTGGAATCAGTCTCTTTTCGAAATTTTATACTAATTTAGTCTTTCATCTTTAGAAATACGTGGATTTAGTCATTTTTACCAAATTTTATTAGGTTTATTTGACATTTTAAACATATTTTAGCGAAAATGTGTCAAACAATATAAACAATTCAAATACTATTATGAAATGCGTTTGAAATGTCAGATAAGTTTAACAAAATTTGATTAAAAGGACTAAATTAGTTAAAATTTTTGAAGATTAACTAATTCTAAATTTCACTATGATGAATCTATATTTAAGCATGTTTTTATTTGTTAAAAGTGGGGATCATGACATGCTAGTTCCATTCCTGTCTACACAAGCGTGGGTAAGAGCTTTAAACTATTCCATCGTCTCTGACTGGAGGTAGTGGTATTACAATGGCCAGGTGGCAGGGTATGCACCTAACTCTACTTTCTTTAAACATTCAAAAGTTAAATACATTTTTGTATTTTCTTCATTGACAAGTTTTTGCTAAAAAAGTTGTCCAACCATGTCATTGATTTTTATGAAAAATTATACTAACCTCATTTTGGTGACTAAATTACTGATAGATACACGAGAACTTACTCAAATCGGATGACATTTGCAACTGTGAAGGTAAGCACTATTTTAGCTTAGGAAATTACATTTTCTAAGTAATAAATTATATTGTAAGAATAAGAGAATTGTGTATAAAATAATAAGTTGTGTTGTTGAGGGGTTCACTTGCAGGGTGGAGGGCACACAGCTCCGGAGTCCAAACCTGAAGAATGTTTAGCCATGTTCATGAGATGGATATCTAATAAGCCACTCTGAGCCTAGGGCATGCCGAAACAACAACCCCATAAATAAAGAATAAACGTACGTTGTTATAAATATATTTGTTAAACTAAAAATGCATTGCATCCTAATGTTTTATTTTCTTTTATGGTTTATGTTGTCATTAAAACTTTTATTTTAAATGACAGTTACTTTATTGAAATTTGAAACTTATAACTTTTTTCCTTCTTTAATATAATCATCATCCCACAATCACATTAAGCCTTTTACTACCTGCACTCCCACAATTGCTTTGTGCAGCCACTAAAATTTTCAAAAATAACGCTTTTATCTTTCGAGAAGGTGAATTCAGAATTACATTTTTTGGAAGCTTTATGGAACAATCTTTTCTAATTTTCAAAACGAGACTTTCAGAACAAAGTTTCCAGAATAAAATTTCCACAGGTAAACCCACAATTTTATTATGTCACCTCTAATTCTTTTTGGATTGGACTTTTCACAGGGTAACTAACTTCTACATTCCCGACTATTTCTTTCTGCACTCCCACAGTCTCTATATGCACTACCGTCACGTGATTAAAAAAATCAATTTATCTCCCTTACCGTCACGTGGTGGATTAGCTGCTATCCCCTTAACGTCTATGTGTTACGTCATGAACGAATTGAAGGGAAAAAAAGTATTATAGATTATACAATCTAAGTATTTTTGATAGAATAAAAAAGTTCAGATTGTATAATCCAAAAAACATTCAAAAATAATGTAATAAAATTTTTTTATGCAAAAAATTACTTTCAAATTAACTCAAAGAACCTTTTAAATTACACGATCCAACAGTTAAATAACTTGTACAGTTCACAAGATTTTTTCATGACCCAAAAGCTTTTTCTCATAAAAGAATTTTTAATTACACCTAAAAATAAAAAAAGGGTTCCATGTTGCACAATCCAAAAGTAAGAAAAAAAAACACTTAGGTTGTATTGGAAGTCAAAAATAATTATTGAATTGCATAATACAAAAGTTCATAAACTATAAGGACAAAGTGAAAACTTTCAAATTTATAAAACAGAGAAAGAAATTAGGGGGTGCTAAAAGAAATCCACTACATTGCAAAATGAAATATAAAAACCTAAAATAAATGAGACGTTACAATAAACTTATGGGTAAACGAAAAAGCCCTCAAACATTACCCGCACACGCTTTGCACCATTTGAAGGGCTTTTTTCCGTTAGGTAAAGCTTCCTGCATCTCATCAATTTTGTCCTCCCACCCCATTAAAAAGTCTCCAGAAAATGTTTTCGGTAAAAGAGGAGTGATTGACTTTCAGAAAAAAAATTCCGAAATTATTTATTACGTTTTGGGAAATAAACTCCGTAAGTAATATGGTACGTAATAGGATGTAAGAAGAAAATAATAGCGTACAAGATGCAATTACTGCCTTTTTCTTTTGGCCAACAAGTCAAGTTGGCCTGACAATTTATCAATTATCACATTTTTGGTAAACTTAATTACTTTTTGAATCTTATCTTACTACTTACTTATTTTGTTTAATTCAGCTATTAACAAATAACTTAATTGGATACCTTAATTTATACATCAATACGATTCGTTTAAGCAAACAAGTGATGAAGGAGAACTGAAAAAACGTTTGTTTGTTTTTTCCTTTGCTTATCCGTAACATATTGGTATTAATCTCTACATCGTTCTTTTAACGATACACAACTGACAATGTACATCTTTGTCAGAAGGGATAATGAGTGCCTTTTAGGTATTTATGCTACCAAAATTGATTAAATACAGAATGTGAAGAAAAATGAATAATTGAAGATAACCAACTCTACAGGCTCCTACATTTGCTGTTTTACATCACTGAAATTTTACGGACATAAATATTACAGATAACACAAGTATTATACAATATCTTTAGTACCTTGTTTAACTCCTGGATTGCCACGCAAATGGAGATTGATGATTTAGATTCAATCAAGGATACCATTGAAGCTCTATGATTCCAAAAGTGGTAAATGTTACTCCACATCTTACTTTTCATGTAAATCTTTTTTTGGAAGTAAATCAGACCTCCTGAACCATAATCTGAATCTAAAACCTAAAACCAAAGGAAAAGTAATCAACATTAGCTATATGGAAATTTTGTGTGGGTATGTTTGTGCGTGTGCCTGTTGGTTACATCACTTAATTATAGATCTCCATGACAAAACCATCACAAAAGAAATGCACCAACTATATTTTTCTATGATGACTATTAACTTCCAACCGAAAATAAGACTACCAATCCTACTACTGGTCATGTTGAACACTAGCTACCCTCAGACAAACAAGGTATCACAGATTGATCTGAAAATTTAATAAAATGGAATAAAGATTACCGACGGGATTTCTGGAGAAGAACTTCAACACCTCATCAATGACTATAACCTGCATAAGAAAACAAAATATAGTACACATGAATGAGTAGCACGACTCACCTTCTCGGGAAAGATCCCCGACAATAAAAATGACTAAGTAATGGATTTGGGAAAGTTAAAGAAAACATACAGGTAACGAAAGATAGAGGACAACTGTCCAGTCAGCCCAAGATAAGGGTGTTACCTGTAATAACATATGGTAATAAAAAATTAAAATCAATCTGATGGTTTATGAACAGGATAAACAGGCAGGTTCTCACTTCAGAAAATCAAATGTGTATCACTGCTTTTAAAAATACTTACAGAGAAAAGAATCGATAGTGGGTGAACATATAAGATTAGTATGTGAAGAAGCATAGTTATGATTATAGAAGCAACAAGCCACATGTTACTCCATGGAGGGATAACCCTGAAACAGACAAACAAATATTTTCACATCAATTAAAAAATTGTTACACAGCAATATCTGTTCTTTTATTTCCCAAATATAATTCAACAATAAGAGACACATTCCTATTGTTTGTAGCATACACGTACAAATATTCCCATTAAAAACAATGGGAAGGTTCTTAGTATGAATTTGTTTTCCCAGATTGACTAGCAGCTGATGCTTCTCTAAGGATTTCAATTTTATTCCTCCACAATCACAGGGCACGTATGAATACAACGTTCAAGCTTTGTAGTCCATGAACACCAGTCCTCGATAAAAAAAACAGAATAAAGTAGAATAACCAAATGCAAAGCTTCGTTCCTAAAGAAGATTGATATAGCACCATATTTTCAGCTCAAACACTATTATTAACTAAACACGTCCTAGGCACTGTTATCATAAGAAAGTAAAAAGAAATTCCACAAAAAAAATTATACGATAATTATTGCATACACATAACATATTTAAGGTTTTTTTCATAGGATTCAATTAATTAATTTAAATAATAGGAGACAAGTTTCTTTGGATTTTATTGTGAGAACCCCTATTATATGAAAATGATAGAACTTACTAAATTTATTTTATACTGTGAATTATACAAATTTTAGTTATTAATTGAGATTTTGCCTTGTTAATCATATATAAGTGGTTTGCCTATGTCCTATATTCTGGAAATTCATCATTCTTCAATGTCCGTGCCATGTCTGATAACTATGTTGGAGACATTGCCTCATGAGGTCGCTAAAAATTAACAGAATTTCTACCATCTCTCTCAATCTGGTCCAGTGAAGAGGGGTATAATGTCTATTATATGATTTTACTAATTTCACTCATAATATATTCTTCCTTCAGGTTTCGCGACTCTGATGAACCTACTGACCCCATAAGCTTAAGCTGATGGGTGAAAGCACGTGAAAGATTTTATATTTGTTGTCATCCTGATCTCATCCCATTAATATGCAGGAAAGGAACCATGAAGGACCAAAATCCTATAATTATGTCAAATTAAATTGTATAAAATTACTTACAGAAGAGATTGATTTTCACTGAGATTGTTCAAAGCATTGAACATCTCAACAACGACAAGCACAGTCATTGATACAGTAGACGGATGTCGATCATCAAATATACTGCATGGATAAGTTGTCTCCCTGGTTGGGCAGGTATCAAAATTCATCTGGAAGAAGAGAAGAATTTAAACTAAGAATATCCGAAATAGATTTATTAACTATACACAAAAAGAAATATTCATAGCAGAATAAGCAGTCAATTTTTTTATATTTTTTTTAAATAAAGCATTATTAGTACCAACAACAAAATGTATTTTCCAGGACTGAAGCAAAAAAATTATCAAAACAATCTCATGTTCACAATGTATGTGTTTTTTGAGAGCAAATATTGTAGTTGAGTGTCAACAACAATGATTTTTAACTCTTAATAAAACAAGTGATTTTCAATTTCAAGGGTGTCTTGCTACTTTCGACATAATCATGTTAATGGTTTCTCATTGATCTGGCTGTTTGAAGGGAGTTTTCATTTCTGACACGAAAAGAGACTCAGCAGCCTCGCTGATTGTTACTTATTTTTATTTTATTTTTCTGTCATGTTTGTGGATTTCTGTCTTGGAGGATATCTTATCCTTCATGCAGTTGCACGTTCCCTCTTATCTCTAAATTTTCTTTTTCTATAAAAAAGATATTACATATTGAAAGATATAAAAGCCAGATTGAATTTCAATAAGCAATATCCATTTTGCTTATATCTATTTTCCACTGCTTTTTGCTTTAATTATTATGCAGTCATGGAATTTTTTTAAAGTTAATTCCATACATCAGCTGCTTATAGGCTCACATTTCCTCAGGTGTTATCATTCTGAGTATATAAGATGCTCAAACAAAGGTACAGAGACCACAGGAGAGGACATGAAACTATCTTACCAATTCTGTGTATGGAAGTTTAGGGCCACCATCAGAATAAACAAACCACCAAATAAAACCAGCAACAGTAGCAAGGCCAACATAAGCTGCATCATACACAAAATAAACAACATTAGGACCATGCATCCACTTTCCAAAAATCAATTGAAGAGTAAATGACTAGTTGAAATACATGTTTGAAACTTGTATTATTATGTGATGCTAAGTGTCTCGTATAAATATAATCACTGGGACAATATAATACTATATTTATCAATTCATTATATAAATAGAGTCCTTGGAGTAGTTGAGTTGAGATACATGATTTCCAATATATCCTTTCATTTCGTTTCCCACTCTCTATTGAAAAAATTGGCTCAAAATTATGGAAAGAAAGGCTTCTAATAACAAAAAAGATTAATATGATTCCCAGGAATTCCGAGTGGACCGGATTCTCCAACTAGATCTGAGTTCCACCTTTCAGTGACAAATATGGCTAAGTAAGACCCATTTGGATCTGTTGGGCTTTTTTCGCAAATTTTGTTATTTCAGCTTAGTTTATACTTTCTTTGACCTAAGAAAGCATCCTTTGTGACTTTCAGCCTCCATTCACAGATTTTAAACTCCATGGTTTCCTTGAATAAGCTTGAGGAATGATAGTTTATGATTCGCGTAGCCAGTTGACTAAAAAATGCTTCATTAAGATTTGAAGACTGGGTTTCCTCTAAAAGTAGGGGTGTGCAAAACATTCATATATTAAAATTTAATCCCAAATCATATTGATCCAACAAAATTGAAGTCCACTTTAATACATCCCATTCAAATCCAACCCAATTAATTGGATTAGATTAGGTTGGATATTTTTGGATTTTAAGAAATCCAAAATAAATGTTCGGATAAGACAATTTTTTGTTGATTTCAAACCGAGACATTTTTTATTTCATTGACAAATTGCCTGCTTTTCATTCAATACTTTTGTAACCATGTCCTTTGGATTGTTCAGATAGTAGAAACTTTAATGAATCCAAAAACCACTAATTAATCCCTCAGGCAAGATACATCTGACCCTAAACTCTTCACTACCTTTGCAGTAGGTGTATTGTGCCCTAAACTGTAAACCTCCAGAGTATTCTACCAACCATGATCACACTGAGTTCCCCCATTGCCCAATTTTCTCTAGATTCTTTCCAAGAAAACATATGCATTTTTGCTCCTACTTTTACAGGAACTCAGATCCAAAAGGGATAGAAATGACCACTACTGGATTGGTAGCTGCTATTAGTAACGGTATATGTTCTATTAATAAGTCTTGAGGAGGAGTGTTAGAGATATCATGTTACTTAGGGAAACATAACGTCTATTGTTTATTAGGAAAAATAGACATTGTTTGATATTGGTAGATATTGTTGATATTGTTTATTATAATATCTTCTATTTACCATATTTATGTTTGGTTACCATGTATACTTGTATAATCCTATGTGTATTTTAGACACAAGGGAGATTAACCCTATACAGTTTTTCTCAATATTCAATAGAACTCTTGATAGTTATTTTGTTGGTCTTTTTGAATCGTCCTCCTAAGATCCATGTGTCCTTTATTCTGGTGCATCCAATTACATCTTTGTGAATTATAACAAGAACCTTTTGTACAAATTTTCCCAATTCGGTTATTTACCTACAGTCACAAGGGCTTGGCCTTACCCATCTCTCGGCTATATCTAACTACCATATGTAACCATATGAAAACATAAAAAGCAATGCTGTTCCTCAATAAAGAAGAAATCTTGCTGGGAAAATTAAAGAAGCAACGCCGATAGGTATAATAAATGATATTCAGTCCAAAAATAAAGATGGGATTGATATTTATAGTTACCTCCTATTACCAAATAGCGAAAGAAGAGCCAACCAGAAACAACGGCTTCATTCACCTACACATTCAAAGTGAAATAAAATTTAAATAAGAATGGGGAAGGTTATCTATTTAATTATTTGAATCAAATAGAAGGTTGACTAATGAATTATTGGTATGGCACCTTTCGAGGCTTAGCCCTCATCACATCAGAGTCTTGTTTATTGAAGCCAATAGCAGTGGCAGGTAATCCGTCAGTAACCAAATTGACCCAAAGCAATTGGACCTGGAAGAAGTTAAGCGAACAAATGAAAAATTTCAAGTAATAGTCTTCATTGGAACAAAAATGAAAATATTATTTTTGTGCAATTACTGAAGAAACACTGTAATCATATAAAAGCCCATTAGTGACCAACTACTGGCTACAAACCACTACCTAGGGGCATAGAAGACGCGATCAATAAAAAATCTAGAATTTACGCAGGTATAAAGTATGTATAAAATGCAGAACAGAATAAAATGAGCATTTTGAGATCATCAACAAAAAATATTGTACAACTCACAGGGGCAAGGGTATCCGGTATTCCAAGCACTGCAGCCACAAATATACAAACTACTTCGCCAATATTGGAAGAAATCATGTATCGAATAAACTGTTTTGTATTATTGTATATAGCCCTTCCCTCTGCCACAGCCTAAAGAGAAACAAATAATAAATTAAATGGGGAAAATTGTTTTCAATTCAAGAGGGAAGGAAAGTAATAATGAAAAGAAAAAAATGAGTAGAAATTGATATATGCTATTATACCGCAACAATAGAGGCAAAGTTGTCATCAGCGAGCACCATGTCTGAAGCACTCTATAATCAAAGAGGGGAGAAAAATAGCAAGTTGTTTAGGATTGTTGATTATTGACTAGACGAGAAAAGTATAGACAGATGATGACACCTTGGCAACAGCTGTTCCTGAACCCATAGCAATTCCTATATCCGCCTTCTTTAGTGCTGGTGCATCATTAACTCCATCACCCGTCATTGCAACCTAAATTACTGACATTGTAAATTTCGACAACTTTGAAAGAATTTTTTTGAATGATTGCATAAACAATAATGTCCATGATTATAAGGTTATAATGAATTACAAAATAGAGCACTTAGTGCCGTTAAATAGAGCTTTATCAGGAAACTAGTAGAGCTGCAGAGCACTAATGACATGGAACACGCCCGAACATCAACAAAGTCAATCCGATATAAGTAATGGGTCTTGTTAGGGTAGTCTTTTCCATCAACAAACTCTCATATGCACTTATAGGAAAAACAAGATGAAAAGATCAAGTAAACTATTCCATAAGCATAAATTAGCTTACACTCCCTCCGTTGGTTTATTTTATCTATCATGTTTAAATTTCAGGATAACAATTATTTTCCACTTATATACCCTTAAAATCATTAATATGGAGAGATAAAAATTTGTTATATGGAATAAGAAAATTGAAAGGAGTATAATAGGCAATTCACTTAAAATTTGCATTAAAAATAGAAATTAGATGCTTTCCTTTCTTAGGGCGAAAAAACCTTAAATGACTATCATAAAAGAACAGGCGTAGTATTGAGTTAAAAATCATCTTTTGGAAGTATATGAGAGTTTTTACAATTATATACTGGAATAACTTATTTTAAGTTTTTTCATATTTTTTCTCTTAAAATGATATTATATATATATATATATATATATATATATATATTATACTTTAAGCCGGCTTTTATGAATGCTTAAAAAACCAAAATTTATCTTATAATGTTGGCTCAGTATTTGAGATGTGTCTAAGCTGACAATTATCTTTAAGAGGATTCCAGGTGTTAAGTGTTTCTATGTACAAAACAGATGTAAGGAGGTGTTGGTTGCGTGTATGACAATCTGACACCTCAAGCAGGAGTGTCATGATGTTCCATCATATGCTTTTGTGTATCACACATCCTAATTGTGGCGTCAGGTATGAGCCGTGGGTACAGGGTCAAAGATCTGTTGATCCAGAAAAGAATATGATGCCTGTGTATTTAAGATATGACTCATCCTTCATTTTAGTTCTGGTCATTTATGCAGATTTTATAAACTATTTAATACCATATATGATATCTTTGTTATAGATCTTCATTTAAGATCAGCTATTCCACTTATGCTTCATTTTAGTTTTGGCCATTTACGCAGATATTATAAACTATTTATACCGTATATGCTATCTCTGGTATAGAACTTCATTTAAGCTCAGCTAATCCACTTTTGAGTTCCACTCATCACTATCCACAATCAAAACTACAAGTGTAAAATAATAATGAGGAGCATTCACCTAAAGATCTAATCCTCACAATCCATCCACTGAATAATGTGCCATAAAAGAACATGTGATTTAAAGTGACCTTGGGAGATAAGAAACTAAAAAATAATCACAAGGATAAAACCTTACTAGTTAGTAGTTACAGATAATGTTCCAAACAACTAAATGGAGATAAACACAAAAGTTATGTAATTATGACAAGAACATTGAAGTGACCTAGGAAGATAAGAAACTGAAAGAAAAAAAAAAAAACAGTCACAGGGATAACACATTACTAGTTAGTAATTACAAATAATATTCTGATAAAGGAAGCAATCATACCACTTCATTCTGGTGCTGCAATGCTTCTACCAGGATCCTTTTATGAGAAGGCTCAACCCTACCATAACACACATCTTTTACTATGATTTTTTTTACCTCAAAAGGGTTGAACAAAAAAAGAAATCGCCATTTTATTCTGCAATCATCTAACAAAATAAAATATTAGAGAATAGATATAAAACAATATACCTAGTAAAAAGTGCCATACGTTGCAATGCTATAGTTTGCTGCAGTGGTGGAAGTTCTTCAAACTCAGAAGCAGTGTAAGAATGTTCAGAAAAATCTATCAATTGGTCAAAAGCACCTATCTTGCGGCAAAGTGACTCAGCAGTGGACTGATTCATTCAGAATTAAGTAATTTTAGACAAGACGTATGGAACATTAAAGGAAAAAAAAAAATTTGGCAGGAGTTTGAAACCTTGTTATCCCCAGTGACGACAATAACACGGATGCCAGCAGTCATACACGAAAGCATTGCATTTCTTACTTCATCTCGTGGAGGATCCAGCATCCCAACCTACCCAAGGGGAGAGAGGAACACAAAAGAAAAAGGTTATTACTTACTAGAGCAAAAATGTAAATATTGGAAAAGCAGAAGAAAACCAAAAAAGTACTCCCTTGAAACTCAAATATAAGCAACATTAAACAAATTTTGCGCTACGTAAGAAAGTCAATACCATTTCATTCTACTATTCTCATTTAAAAAATAAAGCTTCTTCCTATACATTCTTTCGTTGGAACTTGATACCAATAATTTATTGAACAGATGAAGTCAACAAGTTTCATTAATCTAACTGTTAAACTATATATTGTGCATTGAAAAGAAAGCATACCAACCCAATAAATGTAAGATCCTTCTCATCATCAAAGGACAATGACTGTTGAATTGAGGGCATCCATTTCAGGGCCAAAGCAAGGCATCTTAATGTTTCTTTTCCTGCAAAACTGGCCAACAAATTTTGTCAGGCTAGGAAATGAACAGAACAGAAACAACCAAGTACCCGTTATTAATGTCCAGAAGTTAGAACAGATTTTTCAGATATGTACTATGTTAGAAATACTTGTTGGAGATACCAAATTGACTTAAAGATATGACCAAATTATAGTATATAAATGGGTGTAAATCTCACTTTATAAGTAGGTTTTATGAAATCAAATTAGACTTAAAATTGATTTTCTAAGATGATATTGACGGCATTCAGAGCCTATCTTATTCTAAGGTGGAATTCTATTTAAGCGCCTCTTTCTTAGTTGTCATTCACTAGCTTCTTCCAAGTGCGTTGGCCTTGACTTTTTTCAGGTGCTATTAACCCTTCAATTTAGCATTTTCAGGAAAAGCAAGGTGAACGAATTGCACTCAAGCCAAGGGTAGCAGAAGGCCGGAGGCTGCATGGTTGGTATGTGGTGGGCCATCATCAATGAAATTTTTTTACATAATTGTCTTTTCTATCTATCATTATTTGTCAAGGCCTAGCAGCAAGAAGGCATGGCACTAGTAGGTATGTAGGTTATATTTCACCTGTCCAATGCGGTGCTAGTGCTAAGAGACATGGAATTATGCCCTTGCAAGGCAATCAGTCATGGTTTGAATTTTTCTAATGTTTTTGCTTATTTTGAATAAGAAACAGAAAGAAAGCAAAAATCTAGAAAAAAAAATATGGAATGTGCATATACAGATAAAATTATAAACAATAAAAATCAACCTGTTGAATCTTGAGTCGAGCTCTGCTCGAATATCAGCAGTAAGTGGCACAATAGAACCATCACTGTTGCACAGAATGGTTGAACATCTAGATATTATACTTTCTGGGGCACCTTTTGAGAACAAAATATGCATCTGGTTCCGGCTGCAAAGCACACTCATCATTTTCCGATCTCGAGAAAACTCCAAAACATGTATCTGCAAAGCATCAAGTGTGAAAATAAATACACATAGCTCAATACCCAAAAAATAACCAATAGTAGATATATTCATTAAATTTCTTATGTTGGATGAAGTAGCTGTATCACCCCTGGTTTATGGTTGCATTAACCTAATATAGCTAAGTTTGTTATATTTTTTGCCAAGATTAATTGTAACGTCTCAACTCATTGTTTATAACAGTCCTTTACTAACATTTATCTATTCCCTTTTCTTTAAATGAAAAATCTGCTGTATAATACTGTTTCCTGATCAATAGGCATGAAAAAAATGTAAAAAAACCTGCAATTTTTAACATTCAAGTTTCCTAAAATATGTTAATGGACGAAGATGAATACAAAATAGATGTGAGAAACTTGCTAAATCTCACCTTTCTAAATTGTTCCTCCCAATAATGGTTACAGTAAGAAGCACGTTCATGCTTAGTCAACATATTCAAGGCTGATGGCATGGAATTGAAACCAGGGAGACCAACCTACAAATAACAAACGATCAAAGTATACTTAAGTAATGATGGAGCTTCTAACATAGAAGACATGAGGAGAGGAAAAAATACACACCTTTTCTGCCAAGACACGTAGTGCCACTTCAGTTGACTCACCAATTTTTTCATAATTCCCTTTATCAGGATTATACTGCAGGGTTGATTCATTGCAAAGAGCAGAACACATTGCCATGTGAAGAAGACAAGGCAATTCAGCAGGAAAGTCAAGCTGCAAAAACAAGAAAATGAAACATTGTTTTAACTAAAACAAAACTGCATACACGATTACAATGAGTTTATGTTAAGATACACATAGAAAACCATCTGTGCTGCTAAACAATTGCATACTTCAAGGAAGGGCTTAATTCAATGCAATCATTTCTTGTGTCAATATTTGCAAATTAAAACAGCATGGATATCCACCACAAAGCATATACTGACTTAGCAAACTATCCATGAATTTTGTTTTGTACAGCAAGCTAAGGTTCCTTCCTTATATTAATTAGTAAATGAAAAAGCACAAAGAATTAACATAATCATACCTGCATCCCTGTACTGTCAAATATTATTCCTTCAGGTGCATATGTTGTTCCACTGACACTGTATTCAGAAACAACAGGGCCACGATTTGCAGATTCAACAACACATACCTGTACCCACAAAACCATAGGATTTGGTCAAGGAAATTGCTAAAAGTCATCCATAAGCATCCAGATAAAAATTCCAACATGTAACAAAATACATAAAAATAATTTGCAAGATGAAACATACATTGGAAAGCAACGTGAATAACAATTTTGTATCATCCTGAACCTAACAACAATGATATAAGCAGGCAGTAGTTGGTATCAGGCAGGCTTGATTAAAACATGACAGGACTGAAAGATGAACATCAAAAGCATTTTATAAATGAAAAATGGGGAAGGAGGAAAGAGAAAAGCTTAATAGTTCATAAATTGAATACTACTCAGACTTTCAACATCTAGAAGCAGATTTTATCACAAACTCTATTAATGCCACACCTATAAAATTCCTGAATAAATAGAAGCTTAAAACATAATAGCAATAAGGTTATTATTGATTCAAAATGTTTCATCTAAAACAAAACCAAAAAATAAGCATCAGTGAATCGGTACAGAGTTCAATGAGGATGGCACAATCCAATGTGACACTTGTGGCAACATGAAAACTCACAAAAAAGACAAATGACTAAATTTAATTTTATTGTTTCAGTGTCAAGCTGAACTCACCTTCGCAACTGACATTATGTTAGTAGTTAGCGTCCCAGTTTTGTCACTGCAAATAACAGTTGTGCAACCCAATGTCTCGACCGATGGCAAGGAGCGAACAATGGCATTCAACCTAGCCATACGCTTTGTCCCAAGAGCCAAACACCTATTATAAAGAAAATAAATCAAAACAAAATCGGAAAAAGAAAAACTCAGTAGATTAACTTTCCATCACATTGAATATATGCTGTTTTCTAACCAAAAAAGTAATTCAAACATAGCATCTCAGCATATCATGAGAAGTCTCCAGTCAGTAGGGAGGGAATGAGTAATTCTGTAAGCAAGTTTCTATAGCACAACAGCTGGTTTGCTAAGATTATTAGGCATTTGGCTTCTACCTGGTGGTATAATATCTAGGGCAAAGCGCAAATCCATTCTGAGGGATTTTTCTAAGCACAGTGTTGAAGAATGTAGCAGCTTTGTCTATTAACTAGTTTAGTCTTTTTCCCATACAGTAAGCAGCTTTGGTCTATTTCCCAAACTTAGAATAACATAATCCACATATGTGATTATTAAAAACCTAAGTAAACGATAGTGATTGAAATTTGAGTTTAATAGGAACTGGAATTCTCCCTTTCAGCTCACAGAAAGAAATAGTAATACCTCAAGGACATCACTCATAAAAGGGCCTTAAGAAATGCTGCCTTATGGTTTTGTTTCATTCTTAACATATTTCTTAAACAAAAAAAAAAGTGAGTAATTAACTCCCAAAATTAAAAACACTATAATACACACACACACACACACACACACACACACATATATATATATATATATATATATATATATAAAAAAAA
>Ga0209589_1008891_pt1 | contig 15487 bp, 14 predicted proteins | sample CowpeawhiteBW_FD_187525 | JGI IMG/M metagenome (GOLD analysis project Ga0209589, IMG submission 187525) | Root nodule microbial communities of legume samples collected from California USA - Cow pea white BW (SPAdes) (version 2) | ecosystem: Host-associated > Plants > Roots > Nodule | place: USA... | reverse complement strand
CGTGAAATTGGGGAAAGGTGAGGCAGGGGAGACGAAGTGGTGGACGATTCTTCGCGAAGTGCTGGAGAAATTGAAGGCGCATTTCGAACACTGAAGTGGAGATTTGAGAGCTACTTGTCGGCCATTGTTAACGAAAGGTTGGTATTGTGTTTTTTTTTTGATTTTGTGATTAGGGTTCTGATGTTAGGGTTGTTTTTTGTGAAATTTTGTTGATTTATGTGTTTAGGCGCAGCCTGTAAGGCTTCCACATCCACCCCTGAATTCATTGTTTCATCCTGTGAACATTTAAACATAGTGGTCTGATAAGCAAAGCCCCAAATCGGTAAGACTAAGACCACAGTTTTTCTCCTTCAAAGAAGATAAGGAAAGAAGAATAGAGTAAACCTCATCATCTTCTAGCAGCTTCATGATAGACGGGTCCATGGCGATTTCACTGCACGTGTAATCTCTGTTGCTCTACTTAACCTAAACAAACTCAGAAATTCACACCATATCTTAGCTCATAAGAGGAAGCAAACAAACTGAAATGGCATCATGCCACCATGGGTGTGAGTATGAGACCTAGGCCTAGCATCCTAATCTGCAATTCTATAGCAGCAATAGATACAACAGAAGTACTAATGCAAAAGGGTATATTGATGAAGAAGAAACTGGATTAGGGCAGAAGATATCGGAGGAAGAAGACAATGAAAATGGGGGCAAATCTCCTTTAAATGTAAATACCACGTGGAACACTGTACAATTATAAATTCAACCAGTCATGTCATTATTTGACACGTATCCCTTCTGCACTGCTACCTCACCACTTTCTAAACACCGTTTTGGAACATTTAACGGTTTGGACTAAATTGGTGCACTTAAACTAATTTGGGTACGTAATTGAGACTTTTTTAAAACCGGGTACCAATTAGAAACTTCAGCACCAAACTGGGTACTATGCGACTAATTATACCTATAAATAAATAACCTCATTTATTAATTTTTTATTCTTTCCCAAAACGTGGGAAAATTTGAAATCCAAAGTCAACGTGCCAATAATAAATAAAACTACAGTGTTCAATTATTACACAAATGAATCATCTATAAAAGTATTACAAAATAGTCCATATTTCTTCATAAAGAAAAATATTATAAAAGAACTACTAAATCTCCCATAGTTGTCCTCCACTGCATTAACCATCCACATGCTGACTTGCATCAACATCTGCTCCCATGTAACAAGTTACATGATCATCGCCAAACACATAGATAGGGTGAGCTCATTTAAATAAACAATTAAAATATGACAATAAGTAAAGCATCTCAAGATTACAACACACATTAGCATTTTCCCTTTTCCTTAGTTCCTCAACTTTCAACCCTTAATTAGACGTCTATTATTTCTACACCCTTTGATGAATCAACTGATCGATCTTTGCTGCACGAGTGTCTACTCACTCCTCCGACCACAGGCCACCACCTGATAGTCCATACGTGGGAATAACTTTGCCACAGCCTCTCACCATGACACCAAGTGGAGTTTCCCAAAACGAACAGGAGTTCATAGTTGTTCCCAGACTACCAAAACTCTATCAGATGCACTGAAGAGGGAAATCATTCGAAACATCACCGTACGAGCCACGATCTCGCACACTTTACTGGACTTCCTAAACCACCGGGCTATAGCCTAAAGTGGCCACGTGTTACCCCAATCACCTAAAGTTGTGTAGAAAACCTTCTCACGAGCCAACTCTGCACCCAAAATTGCCTGGCGCACATCTCACGTCGCCAAGTGAAACTTGGTTCCAGATCGCCTAGCAGGCATCTCACACCGCTAGGCACTAAGCGCTATCTAGGAATCCATTCTAACCATCACTGCTTGGCGGGCCCAAACCTGTTGTTAGGCGCCTTGCGTAGACAGTGGCCACTGCAACTGTTTTGGAACCCATCACCTGACGGCTCGTCCCGTGCCGTCAAGCGCCATACCAGTAGCGCAATGCTACTGGTTTTTGGCATTTTCCTCAGGTTTTAAGAGACCACAAACATACAATCCATCATTCTCATATCAATCATAGTATTTCAGACATAATATTATAACCAAAACTCAACATATACAAATAACTCATGCCCAAATCATCTATTATCATGTCCTAGCATGCGTTACTTTATTCATTACTGGAATAAGCCACAAAATTGTCAATATTGTACCTCCCATTTGCCACAACACAATTATATAGTTTACAGTACCATCCCCAAATCATAGATACACACCTAAATATACCAATTCGATTATTATCATGCACACATGCTCTTCATCATATACTACTTTATGTAAGACCTAAGAAAATTAAATAGTTATTTAAATAATTATTTAATAATGGCGGGTAATAGAAGCATTTAAAGTATTTAATGCGGATTGTTATGACGTGGAAAAGTATTAGCTTAAGTGGTTGAGAGTACTTTAATTATGTGAGTGGACTTGAGTTCGAGTCCTATGTATGTCATTTTTATGTAATTTAATTTATGAATTTCTATGCTCTATATTTGGATGTGGGACGTGATAACATAACCTTAGAATTTGAGGTATTATCACGAAACATGATTAGTTGAATTGGTTGTGCACTTGCTTTGTGATTGAAGGGTTGTGAGTTCAAACCTTACTAAGGACAAATTCATCCTTTCTTTGCTAATTTCTTTTGGCATGAATATGAAAGGGTTGGGAAACCTAGCAGATAATGGAGAGGCAACGTAGGGGCTAAAAAACAATGGGTTAAGATCCATTGAATGGCATTAGCCATAATTTTTATTTAATAAAATTCGTTTTAGCAAATTAAAGAACAATTAGGGCACATTAAGCTTGAGAGAGAAGAGAGAAGGAGAGAAAAATTAGTCTGGGAAAAGTGTAGACAGTACTGAGAGTGAGAAGGGGTGGTTCTGGTTCGTGAAAGAGGCCAGAGAAAGAAGAGTTGAAGTGCTTCTTTTTAGAAAAGGGAAGAAGGTGTGCAAGGAGAGTGAGAATCTCAATTTGGAGCGGAAAATTCAGGTAAGGGGAGTTGTTTTTGATGTTTTTAATTCGTGCATAATGTCCTGTAATGATATGGATTGAATTGTATGATTGATCTCTATTGAATCATGATGCTTCTGCGAAATTCTGGGAATCTGTCAAGAAACCGCCTGACGGGCATGCATGTGCCGCCAGGCGGCACATCAGTGCTGGAAGTACTGGGTTTTTGAGTTTGAGTTGCTTGGCGGTGAATTGCATTCCGCCAGGCGATTCTTGATGTTTGCAACTGTTTGGTGTTGTTTTCTTGGATTTTTGCGTGTGTTGGGGTTCCATTGGAATGATTAACCGATTGGGAATATTTAATTATACGTGGATGCTTTGTTGAGGGTGATTATAGTTCAGATTGTGATTATAACCCTTAAGGTTTTATTTACGTGAGGGTAGGTTCCAGATACTGTGTATGTTTCGTTGGTGATGAAATCTTTAATTGGTACCATGTTCAAGAGGGGATTAGTATCACAAATTTTGATTTACGTTTGTAATATGATTGACTAACGGATTACTAGAATGAAGAGGAGTGGGATTGGAATCGGGGAGTAAGTGGAAACAGGTGCAGTGTGGCACGGTTCTGATATGCCGCCTGGCGGCTCCGTGCTGGCCGCCAGGCGATGACGTGTGGCAGTCCCAAATTGGGTGTTGTGTTGTGGGTCACTGCGAGAGAGGGAGAGACAGAGCTCTAGTGAATTGAAAAGTCTGGTGCAGTGGGGCGAGGGAAATTATGAGTGAGTGGTTGGGAAGAAAGGGAGCTTGAGTGAAAGAAATTTAGAAGGATAGGAAGTGGATTGCGCCATATATAGTGTACTAAATGAGAGAATGAAATTGAAATGCATTGATAACAATTAGAAAATGAGAACGTTGGTGTGACAATGAATAATATGATATAAGAATGTGGGTAGGAAGCGTGGAATTACCTTGAAAGGGAGAGTCATAATTGGTTGTGGCTGATGAGTCAAGTAATGAGGGCGCAGTATGAAGTGAGGTAGTAAAATAGTAAGCATGAGAGTTGGAGCTGATTGACAATGAATATCAATAGGGGTAAGTCACTACTCTGTTATGAACTTTAGATAGTCAATATTGGGGATTGATTTCCACCTTTGATTGGAGTACGTCAAAAGGGATGAATTAGGTAATTTGATTGAGCTATTATACTTGGATGGGGAGTTTGGGAATTAATTGTTGAGATTGCATGGAGTTAGGGTAGAAGTTATGAATAATAGAATTGAATAAGGTTTGGCTGGGAAATTTGTGTAAAGTCCTAGTAAAGGTGGGAGTGTGAGGCTTTTGGTAGTGATCAGGTTATGAGATAGATTAAAGAGGGTGCCAAAAACCAACAGTGCAGGAGGCCGCTAGGCGATAGGATCAGCAGTCAGGGTCTCTACATTACGTGGCGCCAGGCGGCAGGGGTGTGCTCCGCCAGGCGGTGTTTGAAATATAGTGGCGTTGGAAGGCGCTAGCGCCTGACGGCGGGCAGGTACCGCCAGGAGGTCTAGACCTGTATCGCCTAGCGGTGTTGGGTGTTGCGCCAAGTAATTGCACAACAGGTTATGCTCTGTGTGTGTTGCTTTTAATTGACAATGATGTTATGCTTGGATCGGGAGATGTTGTACCATGAGCGGGTAGGTTCATGGATGGTGGTTAACATGTGATGATATGAGCGGGGAGGTTCATATCCAATTACTCTCACGTGGGGATACGAGCGAGGTAGGTTCGTATGTTCCGCGCTCATGTTTGAGAGATGCCACGTGCGGGGAGGTACAGGGTTGGTGGATCACATGTGTTGGACTACGGGCGGGTAGGTCCGAAGAGCAAGACTACGAGCGGGGAGGTTCGTAGAGCAGGACTACGAGTGGGGAGGTTCATAGAGGCAGGACCACGAGCGGGCAGGTTCGTGTGAGCATCATATTCCCGAGTCCAAGGCTAACCAGTTGTGTGATTTGAACGCTATAAGCCTTGGGGTTAAAGTCTTGGCCAAGAACTATGTAGAGTGAATAAGAGGGGTGTATGATTTATCTTGCGTATTTTATATCTGTTATTTTATTTTCTCAGCTCACCCTTTTTGTCTATGTATGGCGATGATCGTGTGATTCGTTACACGGGAGCAGATGTTGATACAGGTGATGCTGAGGACGCTCAGGCGACGGAGTGAGGGCTAGCTTGGGATTAGAGCTAGGGGTTTTTTTCACATGTATTTTATTATGTTTTCATTTATGAATACAAATTCTTGGGAACTTGTAACACGTTTATTATTTATGTTATAAGTTTTGGCGCGTGTTTTTCATAAATTCAAAATTTCCCGCGTTGGGAGTATTATTACTACGTCTTTTGATATATTTTATTTCTTTCATTATGTATTTTTAAGTAATATTCCTTAAGGATGTTACACTTTACATCTGCCACATACACTCAATATACTCCAAGTTTTATAATCTTACAATCTAATATTCATATAACTCATGTCACCATAATTTGGACAGTATTGCACATGAACTTTATTCAATCATGCTCTAGACAGAATCACACTACCAAATATTCACAATTTCAAACCCACTTTTTCATAACTATAATATTTTCTACTACCCACTCATTATATTATCCATGAACATTTCTCAATCATTTAACCCAATCATACATGGCACATAATTACCATTTTCTAATAACTTTGGTTCATATCAGCATGCAACTTTATTTAGCTTAAAACATATATCTCAATCATTTCCTTCTCATACATTTTCATTTCATATTCCATGCTTGAAGTTCTTCCACCCTATTGCCCAGCTAATCCATATAACATGTTCTAAGTTATTCCTCATAGTACACAATCATGCACAACCCTAACAGAATCCACACTCTAGCTGAACTAAGGCGTCACCTGGCGACAGCTTCTGAGTCGCCAAGCGGCACACGTATTTCTGGGATCAACCCAGATTCTTCCTGCAACGATATGAACCCTAACTTCCCCAATTACCACTTCTTTTATTCATTTTGCACATTTTTAATAGCAAACAAGTTGTTTAGTTCAATCTTAATACCCATTGCATTATTGACATACCATAGAGTACCAATCAACATATATGATACATATTACATCATCTCTCATTCCAACTTGAGCTCTCATACCCAATAGTACAAGGTTCATGCAATTTTTCTCAACTACACAATTATAACTAATAGTTCATCATTCCAATTATTCACGTACCATAAAATTTCAATTCAAGCATCATCACACCACTGAAACATAAAAAATAGAGAAAACTGGGCAACATAGTTTGTGCCGCTTGGCGGGTCGCCCTCAACCGCCCGGTGGTTCATGAAGAAAACCAAGAATTTGGGTTCTAAAGCATGAGTCGCCTGGCGGTTCATTCAATGCCATAAAGTGGTTTTTGAAAATTTCTAGAAATGCGATAGAATTAAGATAAATTGATATACTCTGCATTTTCAAACACCAAGCATATTACTAAAAACATGCAATCACGATTAAATCAAAGTAAGGAACTCCCTTAACCTGAACTCCTTGCTTAATATGATAAATTATTTACTTACGCCTTGATCACCAATGCCCTTAGTTGCTCCTCTTCCAATTCCACTCTTCTTATCACTCCCAACTCAGTTTCTATTCTGAATTTTCCTTTCCTCACTGCACTTACCAATAGCTAATTACCTATCCCCTTTCCTTCCCTCTTTGGTCTTTTTAATCACTCCTTAATTAGAGTTAATAGCCATAAAACGAAAATGAGTATTTAGTGGGCTTAATGATCATTAAATGAGTGGTTTGAGATACTTTTTTTCAGCCATCCTAGTTGCTCTCTGACGGCTAGGGTTCGTGTTGCTTTTCACTTCATCCCCAAAATTGAATTTAGCAAAAAGAAGTTATTTCGCTTAAGCCAAATTTCAAACCCATGACCCCCCAATATCAAACCAAGTGCACAACCAATTCAACCAATGCATGTTTCACGATAACCTTTATAAGTTTAGGATTTTGCAGCTGTAAGATAAAAACATATCCATGCACCTTCTGAAAGCAACGTTTTTTTCATCTAAAAAGAAAGACAAAAGTGTGGAATATCTTCTTGGAGCAAATTCTGTAGCAAGGGATTAAGTGTTCATCAAGAATTATCATCAAGATCAAATGAAGAGAGTGTAATATTGACACCAAAACTGTGTACTAAATCAAGTGTTAGTGTTCCATTATTGTCACTATTTTTTTACCAGTTTCTGTATCAGTTTCTTGTAATTTCTCAATGGACAGTTGCAAGGAATCCTCAATACCTATGGCCACTAATTGCTATCTAGATGTTGATGAAGGAGGCAAGTGTATTGACCAAACAAAGTATAGAGGTATGATTGGCTCTCTACTTTACTTAACTACTAGTCGTCCAGATATCATGCATAGTGTGTGTGTTTGTGCACGATTGCAATCATGTCCTAAGGAGTCTCACTTAACTACTGTAAAAAGAATCTTGAAATACTTGAAAGGCACTAAAAGTCTAGGCCTATGGTATCCTAGAGGGGCCAACATATCATTGGTAGGATATAATGACTCTGATTTTGGTGGCTGCAAAGTGGACAAAAAAATCACTAGTGGAACATGTCATTTATTAGGATGTTCATTAATATCATGGCATTCTAAAAAACAAGCATGTGTTGCTCTTTCCACCACTAAAATGGAATATATTATTGTGGGAAGCTGTTGTGCACAATTTATATGGATCAAGCATCAATTAAGAGATTATGGCATTCATTTAGAGAACATTCCTCTTAGGTGTGATAACACTAGTGCCATAAATCTCACAAAGAATCCAATAATGCATTCTAGAACAAAGCATATAGAAATAAGACATCTTTCTATTAGGGATTATGTTGCAAAAAGATAATGTAAAATTGAATATATTGACACAAATAATCAATTGGCTGACATGTTTACTAAAACTTTGGCTAGAGAAAGATTTTATGTACTTCGAAATGAACTTGGCATACTTGATTTTACATGTACTACATAGATACTATATCACATTTTGCACTCTACGGCAAATAAAGTTGACTAACTAGTTAATTATCATCTAAATACTACACCAGACTTGTCACCACTGCATCAGTTTTTTATGTTTCTGCATTACATAGTCGACTCGTTAGTTAACTATCATTTTCATACTCCATTACATTTTGTCATTTCTGCATCAGGTTTTCTCAATTTGCATAAAATAGTCAACTTCCTAGTTAACTCACACATCTTTTATATTCTCTGTGTCAAAATTCAAAGCTATTTGACTAGATTAATAACCTAGTTAACTATGTCTAGAAAAAAATTGGTTTGGTAAAGTTTTCTTCTCCTTTAAACTTAATTTCCAAAATCCAAAACAAAACCATCAAACCCAAATCAATTCAGAACCCTAAAATCCCATTTTTCTCTCTTCTCCTCTCTTCTCCACACAAACCCTATTCTCTGCAAATCTATCCATGGCATCTTCATCCTCCTGTCCAAAGCGAATGAAGCGCACGATTGTAAGAATAACATCTCGCCCTGCTGAACTCGATCGCTAAATCAGTGATGATGAGAAGCAAGTTAACTTTGTTAAGAACTAGAAGGATCACAACATTGTCAATCCAAAATACATCGACATAGGCTTCTTCCGCGACAATGGTTTTTAGTTCCAAGAGCAATTTGCCTATCAAAGCCTGGAAAAATTTGTGCAACTTCGAGGTATCTACTATCCTGATCTTCTTAAAGTCTTTTATGCAAATGCTAGAGAGGAAAATGGTATTTTGGTATCTAGGGTAAAAGGGGTAAACATAACCCTAGATGAATCGGTTTGGACAACGATTGCGGGCTTTCATTTAGGGGGAGAAAAATCCTATGTTGGTTCTTAGAATCTACGAAAAATAGAGATCTACAAATCATTGTTGCGTCATCCTACACAAGCAAAGAAATGTAATTTGTACAAAGCTGGTGGAATAAAGAGAGACGATTGTGTTATGGTGTTCATCATTGGCTAGATTTTAGCCCCAAGGGCTGGTAATCATGCGCAACTCTTAACTGAAGACATATTTCTTATGCATGCCTTAAACTCCAGAGTTAAAATCAACTAGTCTGCCTTTGTGTGTGTGATAGAGGTCGTACCCCACCAAATTAAAACAGTTAAATGCAGTATACAAAAGTTGAACCAAGTCGTCTCCTAACGACCAATATTTTCGTCCAAAGCTTCAATTTTCAGATGAACACAATAGTATAACTCAAAAAAAGGGGGGTGGCAGATTCAGTTTCAACACAAAATTAAATTTGCAATGTAGAGAAATTTAACAGCTATATGAAAACGCAATGATTCCTTGATTCAATTGAAAGTCCACCAATCACAGATTACCAAATTAATTGTTCTATTCGAATTTGCTCTCATGAACCTTAAGTAATTAACTAAGCGAAAATTACCATGGATTCATTGTCATTGAGCACAACCGATTTCAGGCAATTAACACCCACAAATTAAAGCAAGTTGTGGCAGAACCCATAAACATTAAGCATGAATACGAGTCATTAATGTGCACACACGAATTTGAGATTAAGCATGCATCAAAAACGTATTTATCATCAAAACGCAACCTGAAATAGAGACAATTCCAAATACAACCCAAAAACAATCAACAATCTCATGGTTTCATTTCAATTTCTTCAAGGAATCAATACAAAAAGGTTAGCTAAACATGGAAAATGGAGCACACAAGCTTTTCAAAACTGGAATCATGAAAACAGAATCAAAAACCCTAACTTTAAACTCTCCAAACGTGATTTCAACATCAAAAGACAAATTTAAGAGCTTCAATTGAATGAAAAACGTTGCTATGGTATAAAAATAGAAAAACCCATCAATGGGTGTTGTTCCAAGTCAATAAAATTCACAAAATGAGATTCCCAATCTACCAAATGCATTCAAAACGTAAATACCACATTGGGTGCTGTCAAATGTGCATAGAAATGGCAAAAACTAGTGCAAAAACATCAAAAACGAGAGGAGCACCTCCATGGACACCCATCAAAGCTTGAGAGCACGAAAAATGGAGGTTGGAGAAGAGTAAAGAAGAAGGAGTGTGGTTTTTGCATGCCAAGAGACCTAATTTTCGTGGTCTTGTCAACTCTGTCACCACTATTTACAAAATTGTCACTTTATCACTCAGAATTACAAAAATGCCTCTACTGGGCCTCAAATGTTGGCCCATTCACTCAGATGACGTGAAAATGACGTGGAAATGATGTGGCAATGATGTGGCAACTCTCTTCAACTAAATATTAATATCCAAGCTCCAAAATTACTTCACCCAAATACCTAAAAATAATTAAAAACGAAAATTAGGCCAAATAATGTGAAATTAACCCAAATTCGGAATAGTGGCCCAATAAAGCCCAACAGATGAAAACACACTAAAGATGAACAATTAAGCACTGAACAACTGTCAAATAGGTACACAAAGGCTAGTGGAATGGAGAAAAATAATGACTCATGAGTGTGATACCATCCTCAAGACCATAAACTGCCCATGTATTCCCTACCTTATGCATTGTTCTTGTCCAAGGTGTTTGAGTACTACAATCTTGACTTAGCTGATGAAATCTTTGTTACGCTAACTCACACCAACATCATAGAACTCAATGCCCTTCATCACATGGGTTTTATCCTTATTGATAATGGATGGATATTCAAGGATGAATCCCATACAACTGAGGAAAAATCACCACCACCACTCTCCATTGACTAATCCACACAATCTGACATCCAACAGTCTCTTGCTGCTCTCACAATTCAATTCAACATTTGAATGCCAAGGTCACAAAACTGCTGAAGTATCATCATATTGATGATAAAGACGATGGTCTTGATGAAAATGTTGCAAATACAACATCCAAATCTGCCTCTGATACCAGTGAAGACGATTCAACTGATGAAGAAGAAGATCACACCATGGCAAAAGCTATTGATAGTGTTGTTGGTGCTGCCACTGATGATGAAAATTATTCCACTACAGATGACATGTCTGACTAAAGCAAACTTCCACTGTTGCTTACTCATTTTTGGCCTTTACTAGGTTATTTCTTTTCTCTCTACATATATCTGATAGGGTTTACCAGTTTAGTTCCTTAATCTCACCTAGTATAGGCTATGCTGATTGATTTGTTTACTCCCTGTTTTGATTATGTCCAAAAAGGGGGAGAAATTGACATTGATCTAAATTGATCTAACATGCATTATATTTTGGTATGAATTATTCTGTGAAAATTTTTGATATGATATATGCTTAAATACATGGTTGTGAAATGGGTAACTGAAATCATTAATCTGATGTATATATCACCAATGTTATCTTGTTTTGGCCATCATAAAAAAATGGGAAGATTATTGCTATTAAGTGTATGTGTGATATTTTTTTGATTTTAATGATGTTCACAATAGCATGAGAATGATTGGAATTAAAATAAGACATAAATATATGTATGTGATAATCAGAAAATGTTGATCTGTTGTCTTGATAGTCGACTAGGATACTAATCTAGTTAACTAGGTTAGTTCTAGAACTTGGATTTGGGCCATGTTAATGTAGTCAACTAGCAAACTAATATAGTTGACTAGACTCGTCCTGACAGCAGCTGTTAGATAAAAACAAATCCCTACACCTTCTGAAAGCAACGTTTTTTTCATCCAAAAAGAAAGACAAAAGTGTGGAATATCTTCTTAGAGCAAATTCTGCAGCAAGTGCTTAAGTGTTCATCAAGAATGATCATCAAGATCAAATGAAGTGTAATATTGACACCAAAGTTGTGTACTAAATCAAGTGTTAGTGTTCCATTATTGTCACTATTTTTTTACCAGTTTCTTGTAGTTTCTTGAATCTTAAATTTCGTGTGTTATCACTATGATTGTGTTAATTGTGTGTAATTGCTTGGAGCATTACTGCTTGCACATTTCTTGAAGGGGTGTTTTCAAGAAAGTGTGGTTTTAGAGTTTAGGAATTGCATAGGTGTTTTTTGTATTCCTTCTCTTGTTGATATAGTGAAATTTCTAGTGAGGAAAACTAGAGACTAGATGTAGATTCATTTGAATCGAACTAGTATAAATCTTGTTGTCTCTTATGCTCTCTTTCATTCTATTTTAATTTTTGCTAGGTATAAAGGTTGAACAATATGCATTCTTAAACTCCTTTTGTCAATTGGTTAAAGATTTCATAAAAACTGTTTTTCAAGTGTAAGAACAAATCAAAAATTTGAAAAACCAATTCAGCCCCCTTGGTTGTAAAATATTAGTGCATCAAAACTAACAGGCCCCGTTTAGACCTCTTTATTAAATACTTTGATTTCATCCATTTTTCTTATTAGAATTCACAATTTTGTATGTTTATATAACTTGCATTTTTTCTCTCACAATCACACGTGTTTTTCTAATGTCCTCCACTATAATCTTGTCCTTATTTTCATCTATTTCCTTCCAAGACCATGTTTTGATTTCATAAAACCCATGCCCTCCTTACACATTCTCCTCTTTCCAATACAATATTAAATAATTTTATAGTGTTAAATATGTTTTTGGTCCCTTAACTTTCAGTAAAAATTGGAATTAGTTTCCCTTTGAAACTTTGACACAATTTAGTCTTCCAACTTTAAAAATGCGTATATTTAATATTTTTTTAACCAAATTTTCTTAAGTTGGAACTTCCAGACCTGAACTAGTGACTGGGCGAGTGGTACTAGCTGGGCGAGCATGGGCCAGTGGCTGGGCGAGTGAGTCAGAACTTGAAACTTGTATTTTTTAGTTAAATTGGGTGGTACTTTAGTTATCATAGAAGCTTTGTAATTAGTATGAATGATGAGTATATGATATGAGATTGTTTGTATGAGACTGAGTTGAGATTGGTTAATGTTAACCCAAGGAGGATTAGTAGGTGTACCACACCTAGTCAAACTCGACCAAATAAGTAAACAATGTGTATATCAAGGCAGCCAAGTATCCAGCCTAGGCCGAGTTAGCCTAACTTGTACCGGTTTTAACCTAAACTAAACATCTAAAGGGATAACCTGTACCTCATATCACCAACACAAGCCATCAAGGCAAGTAGCCGGCCTAGACCGACTACTCCAGCATATCCAGTAAGATTAGAGCCTAGGCCGACCACTCCAACGAACTCAGTATAATGGAAGCGTCCGCGTTCAATAAACCTTAAGGGCCTGGGTTAGGGCCCTGGCCCACTCACAACCCAAGCTAGAGCCCAAGTCAAGGCCCAGCCCATGGGATGGTCAGACATCATTAATGCTCTATAAATACACGTGGACCCCAGCAATTAAAGGTACGCATTCATTAATCACTGATTTGACTCTCTGAGAGCTTTGACTTACTTAAGCTTCGGAGACTCTTCTGCAGGTAACCCCCCCTGGGTTCAAGCTGACATGTATCGACCGGGAAGAGGCCAACTGAAGAGATAGCGGACTACATGGTAAGCTGACGCTTGTGCCTAACTTATCTTCTTTGTTCTCTGCAGGAACAATTGGCGCCCACCGTGGGGCACGAGACGAACACCTTTAGTACCCGTTTTTCTCTAAAGATGGTTTCCACCCGCAGCAGAGCTGGAGCGAACAAGCAAGCGGATGCTGGTCCCTCTGGACCTCTTAGCATTACCCCTGATTTGGCCGCCATCCTAGACGGCCAAGCAAAGATGCAACAGGAACTCGCAGACCTGAAAAAGCGCAATGCTGAAGAAATGGAGGCGCTAAGACAAGAGAACTCCCGCCTCAAGCGAAGGATCGAGGCTGATCCCAACCTGAAGGGAAAAGCCAAAGAAACCTCTGAAGCTGTGAAGTCTCCGGCTTTCCAGCCTACAGAGGAAGAAAGTGAATACAATCCCATCCCCACACCTTCACCACCACCCAACAGACACCCGTTACCTCTACCCATCCCCATCACTTTCCATCTGGTCAACCGGGGCTTACCACACCCCCAACCCCCGTCGCCACCCTTCCTACCACCCAGATCCCCTACAACATACCCACCGCCCTCCACACCACACATATTCCACCCTATAACCCACAATATCTTCCCACAACCCACATTCCCCCTCACAACATCACCTCCACCTTTCCCACTATGATCAACCACCCCGTTCCACCTCACATGCCCCCTCCTCACTAGCCTAGACGCCGCCACCCATTCACGGACTTTATCGCCAACACCCCTCTCCCAGCCCAGTGGGAACCCTTCACCCTGGATCGCTATACTGGCAAAACCGACCCTAACGAGCACCTTAAAGTCTACATCACCCATGTCGCCTTGTACACGTCCCAAGACGCAGTCTTTTGCAAAGCTTTCCTCACCACCCTCAAAGGCCCTGCCTTAGAATGGTTCACAACTCTTCCGCCCTACTCAATCGATAGTTTCGACATCCTCTCCCACATGTTTTCCACCCACTTCTTCAGAAGCCGTCCCCATCAAACCACTACCATATCCCTACTGGGCATCAGACAAGAACCTAACGAACCACTCAGAGCGTTCATCGATCGCTTTAGTAAAGCCGCCCTCCGTACACCGCACCTCAACCAGGAGATGATTCTCCAGTGCATGACTCTTACCCTACAACCCGGCCCCTTCACCAACAACGTCTATCTCCACCCACCTGCCTCCATGCATGAACTCAAGCTGTATGCAGCCGACTACGTCCGCATGGAGGAAATGCAAACACTTCACACCAAATTCTGCAATGACTACGCCGCCACCTCCTCCAACCCCACCCCACAGCCTAACCCACGCCCTGATACCCGCCCACGTGAACCCCGCCAACCTCGCTTCACCAGATACGCTCCCCTCACAGTAGCCCGTTCCCGCATTCTGGACGAAGCCCTCCAAGCCGATCTAATCCCTCCACCACGCAAGACAACCACACCCCCCAACGCCGACATGACCAAATATTGCCGTTACCACCGCAACCATGGCCACACTATAGAAGAATGCAAAGCACTCCAGGATAAAATAGAAGAACTGGTCCATGCTGGCCACTTTCGCCGCTTCATCCGTAGAGATGACCATTCCTCCTCCTCTCGATCCCGTCACCCCCCGCGACCTGACCACAGACGACAACCAAATGACTCCCATCACAACAACCATCCCGTCCAACCCAACAATCAACAACCAGAGTCCGCCCGCACCGACATCACCCTTGCCGACCCCCCCTTACGAGGCACCATTAACACCATCTCTGGCGGCTTCACAAGCGGAGGCTCCACCTCCTCTGCCAGAAAAAGACATCTCTGCCATATACAATCCATCAACCATATCACCCATTCCCACCACAGACGCCGTATTGTTGGTCTCCTGGCAAGCGTACCAAAAGTCAACTGTAGTATAATGATTTGAAGTAAGAGTGTCGAACCCACGAGGAACGGATTCAGTTAAAATAACTAATTATCTCGATCAGCATATA
>Ga0209589_1008888_pt1 | contig 15492 bp, 10 predicted proteins | sample CowpeawhiteBW_FD_187525 | JGI IMG/M metagenome (GOLD analysis project Ga0209589, IMG submission 187525) | Root nodule microbial communities of legume samples collected from California USA - Cow pea white BW (SPAdes) (version 2) | ecosystem: Host-associated > Plants > Roots > Nodule | place: USA... | reverse complement strand
ATATTTAATTGATATATGGAACAATAAAAAAATGGGTATGGGTATGGGTATAAGAAAATACCCGTTACCCGGTGGGGATGGGGATGGGTCAAAAGTTGTATACCCGTTGGGTTTGGGGATGGGGATGGGGATGAATTTTTATTATGGGGATGGGGATGGGATCATGATACCCGTACCCGCCCCGCCCCGTTGCCATCCCTATTCACCACTTGAACAAGCTTTTCAAAATAAGAACTAAAGACAATAAAAAAATATACAAAAAATATATTTTTTTAATAAATAGAATTTAATTAAAGGGATTATGTTTAAACAAAGTTTATTTTTTCTTTATAGATTTTAAAAATTCATGTCCAACATGAAATTTCGTAATAATCAATTTGATAAAATATACGTTAATGTCAACTTAATCGACACTAGCTTAAATAAATGTAAATACTAAACATAAATAACACTAGTGTTAAATTAGCTTACATTAACCTAATTCATTTTTAGTATTTAGATACTAACATAAATATTTAATAAAAAATTAAAAATAATTTATATATTTTAATTTATTTTCCTTTTAAATTCCATTGCATTAATGACATCTAAATTGTAAACACCTTGTTTTCTTTCCCTTTAGAGTTAAACTCAGCTAGCTCAAAGAAAACTCAAAACCTCTCTCTTACAACATCATCTCTAACCTCCCTTCAACTCAACTTTAATTCTTCATCCTTTCTTGAAACAAAGGCTAGATTTGGGATCACTACGGAATTCTCTTCAGATCCACCCAAACATTTTCTTCCTTTGTGTAAGTTAAAAATCCAACCATTTTTTTTCTTTTTCAGTTTGGGAGTGTTTGTTTTTGCTTGAATTTTTATAAGAGCCTTATGCTTTTTTGTAATTCCATCATTTTGGCTTCTCTGGGTTGTTTTGGAGTTTTAGTGCTAAAAATTGTCTTTGGGGTTTTGTTGTTTCAATCTTGGTCTATATTCGAGGTAAAGGAAGCTAGGTTTTGTTAAATTTCGAAATGAATTGCTTATCTTGGTCATTAATTGTGTTTTGATGTGTGGAATTGATGAATGCATATGAATTGTGTTGGTTTGTGTTTTATATGTTTGGGTGCTGATAATAGAGTAAAAAATTTGCTATTTTAGCTTAAGCAAGAGAAATCTAGCTCAAGGGAAAATAGCCAGAGTTCCACTTTGCTCTCTGTTTGGATTTTAGCTTGAGCGAGAATCTTTAGCTTAAACGAGACCCATATCTTTAGCTTAAGCGAGAACTCTTGTTGCTTAAGCAAGAATCTTTAGCTTAAGTGAGAAATGTATATGATTGTGAAAGCATTGTTGTGCAATTGTGATGATAATGGGTTTATTGATATATACGAGCATTATATGTGTTTGACGTAATTTCATGGATCTCATGGAGAGATTTTATGGTGGTGTTATATTAATGTATGCATTAGATTATGGATTTAAGTTGGTGTCCACTGTCTATGTGCAATTATGTGAATTATTGTAGTTTGTCTACGTATGGCTTATGCTAGCTTACCTTTGCACTTTGTGGTCTTGAGTTGTTTTCTTCTTTTGCGATGATCACCATTTTGGTGGGAGCAATTGAAGATGCAGGTTTAGAGACACCTTTAAAGGATGAGAAGTTTATAGTTTGTGTTATGAGATTGTAGCAAGTGTATGAATGGTTAGTACGTTTGGTGTAAGGATACCTTTGTAGGTTTGGTATTGTTGTATAAATGATATATTTTTATAGTCTGAACTTTTAAAGGACTGTATTAATATTTTTTATCTCGTTAATCTACCTTTAAATATTATTATGAAATCTCTTATTTATTAATTTTATAAATGGGATGTTACATAAATTGACTATATTCGTAGCATCTAACATTTAGCGAATCCTATAAAAATTGACAACGATTAATCCGACACTAACTCAAATATTTATTTATTAAAAAATTAACATTAATTTTACACTTTCTAATTTTTTCTTTTAAAAAAATACTAACATTTTACATTTCCTTAAAGTTGATTAAATCGATTTTAATAATGTCAACAATTGAATTGATTGTAACATTTAAAAAGCTGAATTTTAGTTTTTTTAGTGCTACCTTGTCATTCGAAGATCAAATAATTTTAAATTCTCGGATTGTCCCCGTTTTTGTTCAGAAATCTCAATTGGATCCTCAAATTTTAAGTTGTCTAAATTGGGTCCTCACTTTTGAAAATGTGTTGCAATTAGTGTAGTACTAACGACGTTAATTGTGTGCCACGTGTCAACTCATCATTTTTTTTATTATGTTCTTTTTTTTTAATTTATAAAAGAAAATGCCAAATGTATACTTAGGGTTCTGGCAAGTGGTAGAGATAGTGTCACTGCCACATCACGCGGTCTCTACCACGTGGCAGAACCCTAAATTGACACGTGACAATTTTTTTTAAATTAAAAAAATTAAAAAAAACCACGAGCTAACGTGTGACATACAGTTAACGTCGTTAGTACTACATTACTGGAAATGACTAAATTGTAATACATTTTAAAAAATGAGGACCCAATTGAGATCACTTGAAATTTAAGGACCCAATTGAGATTTCTAAACAAAAACGGGGGCAATCTAAGGACCCAATTTAGATTATTAGGTGACTAAGGTGGATGTCATTTGATCTGGCAAGCTAGATGGCTCAACATATAATTTGTATGAATGACCAAGATGAAATCCTATGGATAGTCCAAGTGACGACACTAGGCAAGGCTGCTCGGCACGTCTAAGCGGTTGTGGATATGCGTTCGATCACATCTTTGGAGATCACCTTTGAAGTAATCCCACACGATTGGTGGTTAAGTGTTCAATGACATTTATGGAGATCTTTGAAGTAATCTCACGTAGCCGGTCAATCGCCTCAACATATCGACCCACACGATCGATGCCGTTATAAAGCTCATCCATCACGTTCGATGTGCATACTGCAGACGTCGTTATGCAGCTCATCCATCACATATCAAGCTTCATCTTTAGACAAACACTTGAGGATGGGCGTCGAAATCCCTCTTTTGTAAAGGTCTTCCCTGATGATCACAAAGTAAGGGATGTGTCGAGCGTTTAAGGGTTTGATCGGTCGACCATCTTCCTGGCTCTTATTCAGCTCTAAGATTTCCAGCCTCCAATCATTCTGATTTGACATTACTACCCTCATGCACTCGCTGACACCAATCTTATGGTCCTTCTTGATTGCCCCTTCTATTTCCTTCGGCCAAGTTAGAAACTAGGTCCGCACGGGCATTGTTCACTTGAGGAATATGCTCCAACGTGACCTTCGCAAATCCCTTCATTAATTGTGTTACCTCATGACAATATTAAAGGAGGAGGTCGTCCTTGACTTCGAAGTTGCCTTGCACCTGGCCAATGACTAGCTGCGAGTCAATTCAACATTTGAGATTTTGTGCCTCTATGTACATGGCTAAGGTTAGGCCGACAGCGAAGGCTTTGTACTCTGCCTAGTTATTGAAGACTTTGAATTTAAAAATTAGGGGGTGTTCAACGATTAGACCCCCGGGCCTTCCAACACTATGCCCACTCCTTCCCCTTTTTTGTTGGACTGACCTTAAATATAAAGGGTCCACTTTTGTTCGTCTAGTTGTCCCTAGTATGTTTGAAGCTCTACTGCAAAGTTGACCAAGTATTGCACCTTTATTGAGCCTCTTGGTTCGTATTAGAGGTCAAACTTGGATAGTCTGATGGCCTAGGCTATCATCTTACCAGTGAGATCAAGTTTCTTCAATATTTAGGCGACTGAGTGATTAGTTCAAACAATCACTTGGTGGCTTTGGAAGCATGGTCGTAGACGCTAGTACCTAGTTTCAATATTCTGTAGTACCCTGCCGATGAAGTAGATGGGTCTTTTGTTCGAGTCTTCTTGGACGAGTGTAGTGTTGATGGCTTCGTCAAAGAGAAACAAATATAACTGGACTAGTCAGTCAGTAGTGGGCCGACACATGATTGAGGGACTGGTCAGGATGAAATTATTTTCTTGGAAGGAAGCCTCACACTAATCGTCCCACTTGTCCAAGGTTTTCTTCTTCATCATTTTCAGAATCGACTTAATCTTTTCAGCTAGGCGTGATAAGAACCTCAACAGACATGAGTCGTTTGACCAGTCATTGCACTTCCTTTAGATTTTTGGGGGATTCTCATCTGTTGTGCACTCATCTGGATTTGCTTCGACGTCCTAGATCGTAAGCATGAATCCCAAAAACTTTCCTACTCCAACTCTGAAAACGCACTTCGTTCGGTTCAGTCACATGTTGTACTTTTATATCTACTAAAAAATCTCAATTAGATCCTTAATGTGAGTGTCGATCGACTGAAACTTTAACACCATGTTGTTGACATATACTTCCATGTTGCGGCCGATCTGATGGTGGAATATCTTATTCATCCGACGTTGATACATTGCACACGTGTTTTTCAAATCGAACGACATAACCTCTTAGCAGTAATTGGCTCAAGATGAAAGTTGTTTTTTTCTATTCGGCTCGTACATAGGGATTTAGTTACACCATAGTACACATCAAGAAAACTCAAGATGTTATGAAAAGAGTCCCCATAGGCGTCATTAGCACTTGGCTTGTTAAGATATGTGAAGTCCATGCACATCCACCACTAACCACTTGACTTCTTCATTAGGACCACATGGGCGAGCCAAGTAGAGTACTTTAGTTCCCGCACAAACCCAGCCTCTAAGAGTTTCTACACTTAAGCTTCGATGACATTCCTTCTTTCCTTTCCGAGTTGGTTCTTCTTCTGGGCAACCGATTGAGCCTCCCTAAAGGTGGTGGGTGAGCTTATGGGACATCATGCCTGAGTGGATTCCTGGCACGTCTGTCGAAGTCTATGCAAAAAGATCCTTGTTTTTCAGGAGTACTTTCGTCATCTCTTTCGTATCATTCGGTTTAGACCGTTTCTAAGTTTTCTAACCTGTCCTTCCAAACCGCCCACCTCCATCTCCTTGGTTTCTCCTTGAGGCTCCATCTTATCATTAATGTCAGTTTGGGGCTCCAAGTCTGCCATTGCTACTTCCAAACGACATGCTTTGCGTAGGGGTTGGTACGATGTCATCTTCAAACCAACGACATAGCACTTCTGCGCGGTTTGTATATCAACATGCACGATGCAAATTCCTGCCTTGTTTGAGGGGAATTTCATAGCTAGGTGGGGGTGGAGACGATAACACCAAACATGTTGAGATACATCGACCTATCAGGACATTATATGAAGTATTGGCCTCTACCAGCAAGACTTTATCGATGTCATAGTCGGCCAACTTGATCGAGATGACCATGGGATCATCTTGTCTAGATTGGGGACATGCTTCTTATTCTCTTTTCTACGAGGTGCAAAGATTGAAGCACTCAAATGTATGTTTTCAAGCAGATGAAGTAGATCTGCCACATACGAATGCTCCCAATATGGTGTTTATATAACCTTTGAAAAGGTGGTCCAAACATTTTTTCTACTCCAACTCCTTGTATTGGAAGATCCTGCCTTCAATTAGTTCTACGATCGATTCAATCAGAATGGTGGGAGAGTTCGGGAGATCGAATGAGTCTTTTTCGTCGAGGAGGACTCCACTCTGTAAGATCCGTGAAATTTAATTAATTAAATAAATAATTAATTAATAAATGCAGGTCGTGGAAGCTTTTATGGCATTTAATAATGGTTGAGGTGATGTGGAAAAGTGCTAGCTCAAATGGTTGAGAGTACTTTATAGGTGTGAGAGGACTTGGGTTTGAGTCCTATGTATGCCAATTATGTGTTATTTAATTATTATTGTTTTAATAATATGAATGTGCGTGTTAAGTAAGAATATAGTATTTGGGTTATGTTAGTTAGCAAGAAACATGAATTGGCTTGATGGTTTAGCATTGACTTAATATTTGCAAGGTTGGGGGTTCAAACCTTGGTGAGACCTAAATTAAGTTTTCTTTTTTCTAAACTTGATTTTTGGCAAAGAAGAGAGGAGGTAGAACACCAGCAGCCACGTTAAGGCATCCAAAGGGGCTGAAAAACAATCCCATAATGGTCTTGAATGACACTTATCACAAGCAATTTTGTTTCATGCCATTAAATCATAATTAAGACCCAATTAAAAGGCTAATTGTGAGAGAGAGGCGGGTTTTGGAGTCTGCACTATTGGGGTATTGAGGGCTGCACGAATTCAGAGAGAAACAGTGAGTAGGGAGTGGGATTGAAGGACTGGACAACGGGAGAGTTTGAGGAATTGTTGGAACTCAAGGAAAGAACGCAAGCATTTCATTTTAAGCGAAGGAATTCTAGGTTAGGGGAGTTCGTATTGCATGTTTTATTTCTGTATTGTATGAAGATGTGTTCTGGGCCATACTTGAATTGGGAAAACCTCAATTTCTGCTTTATTTTGCGTTTTCTGGATTTTTCCAGAAATCGCCTGGCGGCGTATGAACTGCCGCCAGGCGGCACATGTGGTTACACCCAATTTTCTGGGTTTGCGGATGATCCGCCTAGCGGCCGGAAGTGACCCGCCAGGTGCTATACTGCTGTTGCTGTTTTTTTTTTCTCGTTTGGTTGATTGGTCAGTGATGTTGTGGTAGTGGGTGGTATTCTTATTGCATATATATGAATTGTATGACGAATTATGGTTTATAATTCCTAAATTGATGGAAGTTGCATGAACTCGTGAATGGAATTGAGGGGATAGGGTTTATGCGGAAATTGGGGATAATATTCATGAGCTATTTCAATGATCGGTGCGTTGATTATCCATAATTGACTGTAATTTGGATGTTGTATGGACCCTGTATGGTGTGTGCATATAGAAACACGTTAGGATGAAGGCGGGTACTGTCATTGGAAAATTGGGGTGCAATTCTGTGCTGGAAAATCTGGGCAGAACCCAGATGTGTATGCACCGCCTAGCGGCGCATGAACTGCCGCCAGGCGGCCTATCAATGTAGAGGATTTTTTGAGCAATTTTGGGTGGGTTTCATGTCATTGGGTATTTAATTGGCAAACTATACTTGTATGATTTAGAAATTTAACAGGTAAGAATAATATGACTTAAACGAGACTAGGGGAGATTAAAATAAAGGAAAGTGTGAAGTGTGATATAGATAGTGGTGATCTTGGAATAGTTGGGCGCATGTGGTGAGTTAAATTCAGAAAGGTATGTTAATTGGGTAAGAGTGAAATGGATTTATATGAAATGGTATGATTGGTATAATCTTTTACTAGACCTGGTCCGTGGTTGTGAATTGTTATTAACGTACATATGCAGTATTGACTAAAGTGTAGTGTCATGAGTTATATAAATATCAGAATGTATGTTTATAAGACTGTGTGTATGTGTGACATATGTGGCATGTTAAAGGGAGTAAATGGAGGAGAGCATGGGTGCATGACAATATTTGATTTGATGGCATGTTTAAATGGGTGTGATGTAATCTTGTTATAGATGTATGAATGGAAAACCATAGTGGTGCCAAAAAACCAGTAGCAGTGCGCTACTGGTATGGCGCCTGGCGGAGTGAGCGAGCCACCAGGCGGACGGAACGAGATTCAGTGACAGTGGTCACAACGCGAGCAGGGCGCCTAGCGGTAGGGAGGGTTCCGCCAGGCGGAAGTACAACAGCAGCAGAATAAGGAGCTGAGAGGCGCCTGGCGGCATTGTTGGTTCCGCCAGGCGGACGAGGGGCTCCAGAGGTTCTGGAAGGAGATTGGCGGTGCGAGACAAGTGCGTCAGGCGGTGGCGGCGAGTGGCGCCTGGCGACAGGGTGGAGTCTGCCAGGCGGTGACGGTGCAGTGATGATTCTGCAGGCGCGTGGCGCCTGGCGGTGTGTGATGCCCGTCAGGCGGTCTGAACCTAGTATGTGCCTAGCGACGTGAGATGCGCGCCAAGCTGTTTTGGTTCAGTGATGGTGCGCGAGGAAAGGTTTCTACACAGCTTTAGGTGATGTTCATGATACGAGGCTTTGGCTGGGGGTCCAGTTACGAGTGTAACCCGTATTGGAGTAACACGTGACCACTCTAGGTTGTAGCCTGGTGGTTTAGGAAGTCCAGTAGAGTGTGCGAGTTGTGGCTCGTACGTTATGTTTGTCTCGGGGAGCTCCACTTTGTGTCACGGTGAGATGCTGTGACAAGGTTATTCCCACGTGTGGACTATCAGTAGTCGGAGGGGCGAGTAGACACTCGTGCAGCAAAGATCGACCATTGTTCTCACCTAAAGGGTATAGAAATGATAGACGTCTAATGCAAGTGCTGGAAGTGGAGAAGTAAGGAAAAAGGGAGAAGAATACTAACCCGGGGTTAACTTTGAGTTGATGTATTTATTTACGATATTTGTTTGCTTTTATTTACATGAGCTCACCCTATCTGTGTGTGTGTGGCGATGATCATGTAACTTGTTACATGGGAGCAGATGTTGATGCAGGTGAGCGGACAGGTGCTTAGAGACGGAGTGGAGATCTCTTGGGGATTTTTCTCACTAGTTTATTGTATTGGGCTATGTTGTTAATGTAATAATTTTATGGACCATTTTAATTGTATTATAGCCTTAATGCGAAATATTTTATCTATTTTGGCGCGTTGAACTTAAGGTTTTAAATATTTCCCGCGTTTTGGGAAATTGATGATTAATAAATGAGGTTGTTTTATTGAATTTCATTTTTTGTTTTATTTTAATAAGTAATTTCCGGCTAGGACGTTACACACTCCGCCCAGTCTTTTTTGATATATTGTTTCAATTGATCGACCTTGATGAGCTCTTCAATCTTGTCTTTCGAGGTCTTGCATTCCTTTGTGGTATGTCCAAGGTTATAATGGAACAAGTAGTGCTTGTTTGCATCGACGTTAGCCAACATCAATTTCTTCCTTGGAGGTAGTAGTAGATCGACACTAAAGGCCTCCTACATGATCTTAGCTCTAGGAATGCTAAAGGGAGTTTAGTTGCTCAATTTAGGTCTCTTAGGCCGCTTGTGGGCCTTGGCTAACAGTGGTTTGCCAGATGACCTGACATCTTTACTCTTCTCCCCGACTACAGGGTCTACTTGGACTTGTTTAGGGAAGTGCCTTATATCTTCCATATGCATATGGTGACTTGTCCTTTCCTTGCCGAACGTTGAACAAGGCCAACGTGGTAAGGGTTTTCAAGCAGTAGGCGGTGAATTGTGTGTCAAACTTTGCCTTAAGCTTGGTGAAGCAATCAATATTGTTCGGTGGGAGCTCAAAGAACTATTCCAAGGCTTCCCCGTAAAGGAAGATAAGAAGACCCTACACCAAATGGAGTCGTTGACTGTGTAGAATGTCATCTAGTTCGTGAAGAACCACAAATGGTGGTCCACATTTCTCGTTCAACCATACTTCTCGAAGCTCGGGCATAAACAGGCAAAGAGGTTTCTAGAGTCTCGAACGTAAATGGGAACATTCCCTTAATGTTGATCTTCCACCGTTCAGGCAAAGTTGGCTCCTTCCAAGTTCGCTCGTTCAGTTCAACTCGTGAGGGTTGAGGTTGGTCCTCTCTCCCATTGAGCAGTTCTATGCGCGACTCCTTGAGCGAGACCGAGAATGTCGGAGTAGACAACATAAGATCCTTACCATCCCTTTGTTGTCTTATGGCATCCTTCTCATCTCTTAGAACCATGAGCTCCTCCTCATATTTCCTCTGCATTTCGTCCATGCGTTGTTGCATTCTCCTCAATATCTCTCTCGTATCAACTTGGTCGTATCAAGTGTTTTTAACGTGTACATTGCTCATCATATTTCTTGTGGTCACCATGAATTTTACACACACGATATCGATGATTCATAGCTTCATAGCCTCTTCTTTAAGTGACAAGACTGAATAATTTCCTATTTAAGATTAAGGATGTTTTCACTTTGGATTCGTACATGTTACAGATGATGCATCATAGTAAGCATGAAAATCGTAACACGTAGTTGTGACAAGCAACTTATCCTTAGAAAGTCCATGGTTATGCTTCGTGATTGTGTCGTGCACGAATGCACGGAAGCCGCTACGTGTTTTCACAATGCTCATGCTTCAAAGATAAAGTAGAAGTGCTCATAAAGAAAAAAAGTAAAAGTAGTACATTTCAATATCTAATATAATAAGTTTAATATCAATGCTCTTTTAGGCACGATGAAAATTTGTAATATCAAATTTCCTTTCAGTACATTAGTGATATGACACCGGTTTGATAAAAATTCATGTAAATATCACTTCAGTCAATTTTATAATTTCACAAAAACTTAAAAGTACATTTTAGATAAATTCACTTTGTTAAAATACACATGTCGTTTCTATTTTCAGTTGTGTAAATTTATTGTTAATATATTTCTTTTCAATTAGGTCAGAATTTTTGTTAATTTTGTTCAATTTTATTTTTTTTCTAAACGTTATTTAAATAATTAATGGTCAGTGAATGTCACATGTCACTTTATGATTTTTTGTATTTTTTAATAGTTTTTTTAAGATTTTTAATTTTTGAAAAGATGTCTACGTTACAGTTTAACGACATGCCATGTGTCATAGTCAATATTTTATATTCAATGTGGTCCTTATATTCTTTATTTTTGTTCAATTTAGACCCAATTTAATTTTAAATGAAGCAATTTAAAATTTGAAGACATTAAAAATTACATAATCACATAAAGTAATGATATTACATAATCACCGAAAATATTTAATAAAAGTGTGAATTTTAACAAAAATATCAGTATAACATTTATATAAAAATTAAATTTGGTATCAATTTGGAGAGAGATAAAATTTCTCCATTATTTAAAAAATTAGGAGTATATTGATCAAAAATAAACATTTATTCTGACATATGACATGTTGTTGGGTTGACACATGGATGCTTTAAAAGATATAAAAAAAAACATAAAAATAAAATTTAGAAAAATAAAAAGAAAAAGAAAAAGAAAAAAATTATGAAGTGACACGTGATCTTCATTGTTCATTACAGTTAATTATTTAAACGATGTTAGCAAAAAATGACCAAATTGAATAAAATTAATGAAATTAGGACTTGATTAAGAAAAATGAATATAAATCTGGATTTTTATATTGACAATATCTATATCTATTTTACAATTAATGTAAAATGTCAAAAAATCAATATAAAATTTCATGTTCTAATATTGTTTATTTACCAAGAAGATTTATTTAATCTTTAATTTCTATATAGGGAGTTATTCTTACAATGATGTGTTGGCCAAATACATTCAAAGTTATGGTTCCTAAGAGGCTATATATGTTAAGCAAGAAATTGAAATTGTCATATCATTGATTACTTAATTAGACAGTAAAGAAAGGACAGAAGTTGAAATAGGATTGTCGGGAGATGTTTCTTTTGGGGAAAAGATACTTTCACAACCAATTTTTTTTCTAAAGATAATTATGTTTTAATATTAAGATAAGGAATTAAGATATTTAATTAAAACGTAAGGAACTAAGTAAAAAATATTCTAGCGGAGTAAGAAAGAATTATATGACATCATGAGATTGGAGGATGAAATGGGAGGAGTGACATATTAGAAAGGTGCTTCGTGAGAGTACTTGAAGGGAAATAACTCTTAAGATGACTATTGAATAACAGAACAATGCAAATTTGGTATCAATTCACTGCTCATTCAAAAATGAAAATACAAAGAGTGAGAGGTTATATTTGTAGTAATTATGGTAAAAATTTCAAGGAGTGAATTCAAATTTGTTAGAGAAAACTTTATAAAACACTTTTTTTTATTAAGTGCTTTTAAATAACAAAGTATTAAACATATGTTTCATTCATAAACACAAGTTTTTATAACTGATCATAAAAGACACAAGTTATTTCGTCATTGGATGATACATAAGTGTTCTCTTTATCCATTAGATGAACAAAATTTTCATAAGACAATATGCATTCACACAATGTTTTAATTAATGTTGTACCTAAAAAAATTATGAACTTGTTTTGTGTTGCATAAAATGACCCCATCTTCATATTCACTAATAAGATCTCATAAATCTTAATTCAATCTCAAAGATCTCTCGAAGAATGTGATTTTCATGCCAATATAAATTCTGACGCACCTTATGTCAACTTTGGAAGGACTATTGACCTTGTATGGTCCTCCGCTTTTCTTTAATTTGCTTGAAAACTCCATGACTAAGACCTGATAAGTCATGTCAGCTATCATGATGTTTTTTCTTAAAGAAGAGATAACCATTTAATGCCTCCATATGTTCATGCAAGAATAAAAGAAATTAGGAAGATGAAAATTTTCATGTGAAAAATCTCAACAAGTAGAAAAAGATTTGCAAGGACTATTTTCTAAACTTTATATTTAAAAGAGACTTTCAAGTTGAAGAGAAAGGAGAGTAGGTGATCAAGAGTGCAAAAATAATATAAGATTATGTGTTCAATGCTCTAAGTGTCCAAATCTTGTTTGTGTCCAAACAAAAAAAATAGTGATTAAACCTTATGCAAGGAAATTTAGTTAACTTAGGAAAATTTATTTTTACCTCTTAAACAAATGCAATGATACTTAGTCACCTACTTGATATAACTTTCTTATTTGTAAACAAAATTATTGTTATTATTATTATTATAAAAGAGTAATATTATTTGTACATTTATTTAGCTCGACATGAATGATGCCCCGCTCCTATGTATCTCTAGGTGTAATGAAAATTCAAAATTACGTAGTTCTTTGTAGAAAACATATGTGAATAGAAAATTTTTAAGATTGCTTTAATTTTAATGTAATATTTCATAATACTAAAATTAAGAATACATTTTAATATAACAAAACTAGAAGTGCATCTAAAGTGGTTTAACATATTGAAAGAACCAAATTGGAAGTGTATTCAAAGTAGTTAAAAGTATTGGAAGAACATAATTAGAAGTTGTTCTTACGGAACTGAAGTGGAATCTTGCAAAGGCCTCCAAGCACTTCCAATCCTTTACTTCACTAGTACTAGTCTTCTTGAAGTACTTGTTTCCTTTCAACCAAATGGGGACTATGTTTGCAGAAGACATTCCAACACTTAACTCAACTAGCTACCTCAACAAGTAATCATTATGGTAATTAATGAAAAATGTAATTAATTTACCTCGAACTATGTGTTCTTTATAGTAGTATTTACAAAACTTACCTGGATGAGCCTAAGCTAGGAGGCCCAATAACCTAGGTGGGTTTGGGCTAGGAAGCTCAATTGCTTGTGAATGGTTGACAACTCCTGCTGAGTTACTGCTGTTTTTTGTTAATATGTCTTGAGGGTGGGGTACATTTTGGCTTAGTGGTCCGACAAATATTTGGCCAAGATAAGTACTTGCTAAATCCTGGGAACATAAATTGGACTGAGTATTCGACTTTGAAATTCTACTAAGGTCGGGCACCATGTTGTGAGTATGGTCTGAATGAGGCTGAAAGAAGGGTTTATTCAAAAAGAGTCCCAATAATATCTAAAGTGTTCTTCAGGTGATTATTCTCACTTTAGAGAATAGAAGCTTCAAAGTAAGGCTCAAAATAGAAAACCATGGAGTGTGTAGGCAAGAGTACTGAAAATGCATAATCAGTTTGAGCTTTACAAACTATTCGGCTAAAAGCTTACTTTTAAGCCAAAAGTTATACTTGATAGTTATAGCACAACTCTTTCTACTTAAAAGTGTGACAACCGAAGCTTCATGATTTGATCATGACTTGTCCCACCTAGCCTATGTCATAGGATAATTGATGTTGTCTACAACAATTTCTCCCTCAATAATTGTCCTACTAGAAATCCAACTCTTTGATTGTGACTTGGCCCACATGTCGACGCCATGAGAAAATTAGGCAATGTCTTGGGAGTACTCTTTATATGTAGATCTAGGTTCATCCCTAATACACTAGAACCTAAGGACTTCAAACCCAGTGTGATTCCTCAACTCCTTGTAGAATGAATCCTTGCTTTAATGTGCAAGACTCTCTCCTCCAGCATCCCCTCTGGCTACTGAATTAGCACTAGTACAGGTATGATGGTTGATTGGACCTTAGTTTCAAATCTTTGTACAAACTTTTTTTGTTTAGCCAAGAGTGGTTGTGTTCTAAAAAATAATCAATTTGTTAGCTAGGAATGTCGTTGTCCAAACAGTACTTTGTATTAGGCAGGAGTGATTGTAGCCCAATTAATCCCTAATGGATTAATTAAGAGTGACTGAGGTCCGAATACATTTAGTCCAGGATAATTGTATTTCAAAGAATACTCAAGAATTTTAGATATGACCGTCAAGTGTTCAAATAATACTTAGGCAATTAGATAAGAATAGTTTGTGTTTGAAATAATACTCGATATACAACTTATAACTTGCAATTATAGTTTGCAGATTGAAACTCAATCGGTTAGTTTACACTATCAAATAATCTAGTATAAAATCACAAAGTAATTTCTTCTTTCCATTTACCTTGTCCATTGTATATTATTGTATTACATTAAGGAAAAAAATTAGAGATTTGCAAACAAATCTTTATAAACAAATGTCAACAAATCGTTTGACTTGTTTTTCACAAATTGTCTACGGTACACTGCCTAACATATGTTAACGAGAAGTGGGACACTTTGATCATGTCCTATGAAGGATCAAAGGAATTCAAATGAAGAATTTTAACCATTAAAGAAAATAAGACCACACAAGTCATCATTGATGACTCATATTTTATGCACACATTTATAGTCTTATTGTGCATCGCAAACACTTCACATATACTTTTTTTTTTAGTTTTTAAATCATTTCCCCTTTCGTAGTAATAAATTTGGCTCAATGTATATAAATATTTTCTTTAATTTTTTATCTTGAGCTAATTTGACCTTTGGTTATTATTTTTGCCATAATTTTTTTTTGCATGTATTATTTTTTTTACTAGTAATTCTAGTTACATTATATTCTGATTTTTGAGACTTTAAAATGGACGCATGGTTTTCTTGGATTTTAAGTATTCTACTATTTTCAACGATTTTTTTTTTAAGTTGAGGCAAAAAAGTTTACTTATCGTATACAAATTAATGGAGTGATTTCTTGAGTTCATTAAGTGAATAAATTAATTGTTCAAAGTTGGATCTCAATCTTTAGATAACTAAGAGAAATTTTATAGATCTTGAATTTGTGAATTTACCTTTCATCTTCTATTTTTGTTTTTCCAATATCTTATGTTTTTCAATTTATGATTTACGTTTACAATCCCTAACTTCCAAATATAATTTGTACCGGAAGAATATTAAAGACTAACTAATAAAATGAATAACTTAAATGATTTAGCTATTGAAATGAATAACTTATATTTTTAAAATTATAAAATAAAAGTACAATCCTTAAAATCTTACATGTATAATGTAACAAATATTTATTTAAAATTATATATAGAGAGAGACCCATTAGAATATGTACTTCCCACTCATTCTAACTATAATTTCTCTTTCTTTTTTTTTTTTTTTTTTTATTTTATTTATT
>Ga0209589_1008882_pt1 | contig 15501 bp, 7 predicted proteins | sample CowpeawhiteBW_FD_187525 | JGI IMG/M metagenome (GOLD analysis project Ga0209589, IMG submission 187525) | Root nodule microbial communities of legume samples collected from California USA - Cow pea white BW (SPAdes) (version 2) | ecosystem: Host-associated > Plants > Roots > Nodule | place: USA... | reverse complement strand
TTTCTTATTTTTATTTTTTCTAAATATTTTGTTTGTCATGAAACTCATTCGCATTTCCAATATATTTTTTTATCTTATCATAACCTTTATGTAATTATGTTAAAATGATGTATGTCAATTAAAAAAATTTTATGTCTAACATTTGAATATTTCTATTATTTTTTAATATTTTTATTTATTGTATATTTTCCTTTCACCTGAGAATGTTTAATACTCTCAATTTAAGTGTTTAATAGCATAAACATTTCATTTACAAGGTAATATAAAAAAATTACTTATTATTATTAATTTTTGTTTCATTTGAATAACTCTTTTATTTCTCTAAAAAAAATTGTTATTTCTCAACCATTGAGTATATATGTTGATATTTGAAAAGTTTTTTTAGATCTCTAAGATGTTTTTCGTCTTATCATACCATTAATTATACATTTGTTTTTCTTTGTGCAATTCCTTCCAATAATCTCCAAATTGTTTATAAGACACACATTTGTTAATTTTTTAATATTTTTATTTTTATTTATTTTCATCATATAGAATACTATTTCGATAAATTTTATCTAATTATTTTTTATTTTCTAACTCATTACAATCATACTTTAATATTTTCAATGTAATTGTATAAATAATTTTTATTTACTACAATATAAAAATTTAATGTAATTGCCATGAATATTTTTTTATCACCATCCAACATATATTGGAGTTAAAAGATACAAGATCTATAATAAAATTTTATTATGTTTACTATTTGTTCTTTGCGTTATTTTTTTTATCAACCATTGAGTATATATGTTGATATTTAAAAAGGTTTTTTAGATCTCTAAGATATTTTTCATCTTATCATACTTTTAATTATATATTTATTTTCCTTTGTGTGATTCCTTCCAATAGTCTCCAATTGTTTTATAAGACACACATTTGTTAATTTGTTAATATTTTTATTTTCATCATGTAGAATACTATTTCGATAAATTTTATCTAATTATTTTTTATTTTCTAACTCATTACAATCATACTTTAATTTCTTCACTATAATTGTATAAATAATTTTTATTTACTACAATATAAAAATTTAATGTAATTGCCATGAATATTTTTTTACCACCACCCAACATATATTGTGGTTCAAAAGATACAAAATCTATATTAAAATTTTATTATTATATTTATTATTTGTTCTTTGCGTCATTTTAATCAAGTGATGTATTATAACTTTTATTAGTGTATAAAAAATAGATTCATTATAATTTAAAAAATTGAAATAAACAAACATTTAAAATATATTTTAATTTAAATATTTTTTTCCTTTTATATTTTTTAAAAAATAATTTTTCCTTTTATATTTTTAAAAAAAAAATATTTTTAAAATTTATCAACTAGGTTTCATTAATGTTTGCAAATTTAATAAATGTTTTGGTTCTCATTAAATTTTATTTGGTATTCTAATCTAAAATGTAAACAATTATAATTTATTTCAAAGTATTTGATATCGAAGAAACAATCATACTCCTAATATTGAATATTTGATAATATTATGTTTCCTTTACCGTAATTTTTTATTATTTTATAAAAATTAATTAAAATTAATATTAAAGTAGTAAGAAAACGGGTACGGTATGGGTACGAGATTATACCCGTTACCCAGTGAGGATGAGGATGAGATAAAAGTTTGATACCCGTTGAGTTTGGGTATGGGGATGGTGATGAATTTTTTTTATAGGGATAAGTATGGGATAATGAAACCCATTCTTGTCCCACCTCATTGTCATCCCTACTTGATACATGAAAACAAAAGGTTTTTAAAAAAAAATTAAGAATTAAAAAAATAAAAAATAAAATCGTAAAAGCTAGAGATTTACACGTGGCACACCCGTACCACTTTTTAACACCCCTACATGTGGCACACCAGTACCATTTTTTAACATTAGCATAGTAGAATCAAGTATAATTAATTATACTTTTTAACATTAAGATAGTAGAATCAAGTATAATTAATTATATCTTATTCGTCATGATAGTTAGAATTCCCCTTAAATAAATGATTATTCAACATTTCACTTATTTTCATTTTAAACAAATGTAATTGATTCATAAAATTCTCACATAAAACCTTATTTATAGATATTTTTATTTTATATTTAATTATTATTTCATTTATTTATTTTTGGCTTAAATAATGATTTAGTCCATATTTTAGTTGAATTTATTCAATTTAGTCATATTTTTTTTGGTTCAATTTGATTATAATTTTCATCAATTTTGTTTAATTTTGTCATTTTTGTTAATGACATTTAAATAATTAACGGACAATGAACAATATTTGTTACGTGTCAGTTTGTTTTTTTTTAATTTTTAGAAGATTTCCACGTCTCAAGAAGCCAACATCTATGTTTGAATCAGTGTCATATGTCATATCAATGTTTTATATTTAATTTAGTCCTTATATTCGACATTTTTGTTAGTTTAATCCATTTTTTTAAATAGGACAATTTTTTTCCCACTCCAAATTAAGACTAATTTTAATTTTTGTATACATTTTATATTGATATTTTTATTAAAATTCACATTTTTATTAAATATTTTTAATTTAGGGTTAGAATGAAAATTTTAAAAGTGTGGAATATCATTATTGGTTTAAAATGTTAAGAGGTGAAAAAGAGGGGAGTAACATCATTACTTTATATGACTTTTAATCTCTTGAAAATTTAAATCAAAGGTGTTAGTTCTTACTTTTAAGGTTAAATTACTCTTTTGGTCTTTTTATTTGTCAAGTAATATCAATTTGGTCCTCAAGTTTTTTTTTTATTTTGTTTCAATTTGGTCCTCATTTTCTTAAAAAATGATTCAATTTAGTCCTTACCGTTAGTTTGACCAGACGGTGTTAAAGTCAACGTCACGTGTCAATTTATGGTTTTTTTGAATTTTTTTGAATTTTTTACATATGTCACTTCACAATTGTGTCATGTGTCAAAATAATTCAATTTAGTCCCTATATTTGTTTTTAGTTTCAATTTAGTCCAAATTTTTGTAAAAATGAAGCAATATTTGTCCCTCCTTAAATTGACACTCAATTTAATTTTTTATAAATCTTATGGTGATATGCTTACTAAAATTAACGTTTTTATTAAACATTTCTAGAAATATTTTAAATTAACTTTAAATTCTATACAAAACATTAAACTTTGGTTTTGTTTTAAACTTGAAATTTATTTTCTAAACTTATGTGTGACTAGTTATTTAATTTTTAATTTTCACTAAGTTTGTCTAATATGGTACACTTGATGTCTTTATATATGATGATAAGATTGTTAATTGTTGAAATTAAGTTTGGAGTTTACCTTTGTTTAATAATAAAACTAAAAAAAAGTTTGTTTAAAAATATTTCTACAAATACTTAATAAAAATGTCAATTTTAGTAAGAATATCATCATAAGATTTTTACAAAAACTAAATTGAGTGTCAATTTAAGGGGAGACAATATTGCTTCATTTTTACAAAAAGTTGTGATTAAATTGAAATTGAAAACAAATATAGGAACCAAATTGAATCATTTTGACACGTGACACAACTTTGCAGTGACACGTGTAAAAAATAAAAAAATTAACAAAAAATCAAAAAATAAAAAAATTCAAAAAAAATTCAAAAAATTCAAAAATTGACATATGACATTGACTTTAATACCATTTGGTCAAAATTAACGGCAAGGACCAGATTGAATCATTTTTAAGAAAATGAGGATCATTGAGAAAAAAAAAACTTGAAGACCGACCTGATAGTACTTGACAAATAAAAGGACCAAAAGAGTAATTTAACCTATTTTTAAAATTTTCATTCTAAGTTTAATCCAATTGTATCTCTAAACAAAAAAGATAATTAATTATTTAATAAAAGTGTGAATTTTAACAAAAATATCAGTATAAAAATTATATAAGAATTAAATTTGATATTAATTTAGAAAGAGACAAAATTGTTCCATTTAAAAAAATGTAACTAAATTGAAAAAATAACGAATTTAAAACCAAAAAACATGTACTTTAACGATGTCATTGATTTTGACATATAACATGAATTTGACTTTCACCTTAACATTTCTTTTAAATTAAAAAAATTAAAATTAAAAAAATTACAAACTAACACACAAGTCTCAATGTCCATTAATTATTTAAACGAGATTAAAAAAATTAAATTAAATTAGTTTAATAATAATAGAATCAAATTATTATTTAAACCTTGATTTGTCATAAAGACATAAAACCTTAAATTAACCCAAATTCTTGTATTTGTTTTATATAAGGAAAAATATTTTTCAAAATACTATGCTTTTTAATAAAATTTTTCTAAATGACATATTATTTATAATATTTATCTATTTGTTCATGATCAGAATTTTGTAAAACATTTTTTTAAAGTAGCACGATTTGTGATAATTTTTTCCCAAAACGATATATTATTTACTATTAGAATTTAGTTAGGAACCGAATTGTAATATTCATTTTGACACATTATTATAAAAATAGGTCAGAATTATGCTCTTAGAACCTAATTCTAACTCATTTCTCATTATTTTATAATTACTATTTTTTGATAAATTTTATATAAATTATTAAATAATTGATATGTCTTTTACTATTACAATATTTATTTATTTATTTTTGTAGATATTATTGACTCGTTTTCCCTAATTTGAATATATGAATTTCTTTTATAATTTTAATAAATAATATTTTTAATTCTCGTATTAAATTTCAATTAAAACTATTTGAAAACAAAATTTCTTATACATTTAAATTAATGCATATTTACAATATCAAATTAAATAATTAATTTAAATTTTTATCAAGAAATAATTTTATTATTATTAACAAATTAAAAATATTATTAATTTTTAATTATAGAATTTCGTTACTTAAAAAGACTATATTGCTTAAAAGAATATACTACTAAAAAAATAACATATTATTTTATAAACAAGTGCCTCGCAGCTTAATTTAGTATATTATTTGATATGTCACATAATTAATTTAAAAAATTTATTACAATATTTAGTACGTTTGTAGAATTTTAATATTTTGATTAATATATTATTTATTTCTTATTTTAAATAAATATTATTTATTTTAAATTTCCCTTATTATTTTACTTCAACAAAATAAACTTTACAAGTATCAATAAATTCAAAAGAAAAAATATTTATTTAATTTTAAAATATTTATAACATCTAACAAAAATTTGATTTTTAAAATAAAATGTTAACCTATTTTTTTCAATAAAATGTTAAAATATAGTCCAGAGATCATAAAAAGTGATGTTTGATTAAATGTGTTAAATAATATGTCAAATACGAGAATGTATTCTTGATAACCATACTGATTTTACAAAATTTCCTCAACGAAACCATGGTTCAGATTTCTAATTTATTCTTTATGCTTTTTTTCGGCTCTTTTCCATACGTGAAGTTGATTTTAAAGTACCTCCCATGCGAACTAATTTTGAAAAAAAGAAGAAAGTAATCATATTATTGAAATTTAAGTGTCAGCTGTGGATTCTGACGACAAAAATGTGTGACTGTGTAATGAATAAAATGACAACAACCATCTTTTGTTTTTTATTGATAGAAGGTATGATCTCCAATCCAACACGTTCTTCAAATGGCTATTCATGGAACGGATAAAAAGATGATAGAGAACCATTCTTTTTTCATGTTCAAGGAGGAAATTGTGTGCACTTCGGTCTCATCACAGATGAAAAATCAAAGGAAAAGACACGAGAGAATTTGATCATTGGATCTTTTGCTTAAAAAACACAAATATTAATTGAAAAATCTTTGATAAATCTGATCAAAGTATAATATGAACCCAGATTAATTACAAAAAGTGATACAATTCCGTCGTTGCAAGCAAGCTATAGAAGATGAGATGAAAACCACACATGGTCCTCATCTGGCTCAATAGTAATCTTAATGAAGAAGTATGTATTTATGTTTATTCTTCAGGGGCCATTGACAATTTTAGTTTGCAGATTATATAAATCTATATTTGGCCTTAAACAAACTTTTGAAGAAGACAGTGTCACTGCCAGTCCTAGCACCATAGCCATCAACTCTGTCAAACTCATTCTTCTTCTCCTATTACTTCAGATGTATGGATTATAGATTTTATTCAAAAGCGATAATTGCACAATCAAGTACAGGACTATTGACAATTTGTTAATGACATTAGATTAGTTTTATTGTTTGTTGATTTCCTTCTTATCGAGAATAACCGTAATAGAAAAATAATCTTTTTAGACGAAAACAACCTACAAATTAGGACAAAAATATAAATAACAAAATTGCAAACTCTTATTATGTAATTTTGTGTGGATAAAATTGCAAATTTTTTTTCGTGTAATTTTGCATAAAAAATTATAAATCTTGTAATGACAAACAACTATCCTCCAAAGTCTTCCCATATTCAAGAGATTTAATGTGTTGCGGTGACAACTCAAAAAACAACTTTTTATTTATATAGTATTTTTCGTCATATTATTTAACGTGAGACTTTAGTGAATATCCATATTAGAACAAACATTTTGTTTATACTAGATTGTGCAGAAGATAATTTCAAATCATTAATATTGGTTTTCTCCCTTTCTTAATGTTCAATTCAGTTTTGTAATAAATCATGAAACTTTCAAAAAATATTAAGTAAAAATATCATATTAAAATAATTTAATAATAAATATATCCTTAATATCGACCATGTTGAAGATCTCACATCAACTAGAGATAAAACAATTTTATAATATATAAGTTGATGTAAATCTCACCTTAAAAACTCGTTTGACAAGATTGAACTAGGTTTAAAGTTCACTTCTTAACCTAGAATCAGAATCATGAAGTAAAGTCTATTTTATCAAGATTTATTGCTTGTTGGCTATTATTTCACTTGCTATTTGACAAATCATTAAGGTATAATCCTACGGACAAGAGGCATATGTCTCGACTCAATGAGGAATTGTGTTGAAAAGTCTTACATCGACTAAAAATAAGACCAATTTATAATATATAAGTGGCTGAAGTTCCCATTTTACAAGCATATTTGTTAGAATTGAGCTAGGCTTAAAATTATTTTTTAATTTTTAATTTTTAATTTTTAATTTCTTAACATATTTAAAAGGTGGAACACTAATAGAAAAAGAAAGATAAAAGTTAAAATAATTTCAAAAAATTTATATATATATATATATATATATATATATGTATTTTTTTTAATAGAATTAACATATTTGTAAATAATTTTAATTATACTAAAATTTAGAAAGTATTTACGTTTCATCTGGTGCAACTATTGGTTTTAATTAGAATTTAACCATACAAGTTTTATTTTGATAATTGAATCCTTTTATAATTTTTTTCACTTTAAAGTTTGTAATATTAAATTTTTACTTCTTTTATAAGATTATATCTTGTTAGTTTTCGTACATTTATTGATTTAAATTAAAAGTTTAGAGATTATCGTAATTAATGTTCATCTATAATTTTTGTCTCTGTACACATATTTTTATCATTTTTTAAGTAACCATTTATGATTTAAATTTAATATTTTTTAAATTGAAATAATTAATTACCATAAAAAAAAAGTGTATGTGTTTTTACTAGTTTTATACTAAATAAATCTAACTTTTTATGGCTCATACCTTCCTTTTATGAATTCAGTACCATATATACTGCTTATCGTGACCATAATTAATGGCAGACATAACACGCGTATAGGGCCCTTTTCGACCAATAATAACTTCTGATAAGATTTTAAGATAATCGCGAAATTAAATGTTATTTATTTATAATTATGGTAACGATTTAAAACATGAGTTTCTTGTGATAAAGGAGCATGGTCATGAATATGTGAATATAAATACGTGTCTGTGGTATGAACTAGAATCACACAACAACAGAGTGAAAAGCATTGAAGAAGATCAGATAGAAGAATGGAGGTAGCACAGGTACTGCGCATGAACGGTGGTGCCGGAAAAACAAGCTATGCAAACAACTCCTTTGTTCAGGTATACTAACAAAACTTCTCTCTTCATCCTACCCAAATCAAAAATCTTCTTTTTATAAGATAATAACTTTTATATATTAATCAATTTTATCTTAATAATAAAATACTTCAATATATTTTTTATAATTATTTATGGGGACTTTTTTCATACATATTTCATACTAAGAATTCATTTTTAATATCAGTGTCAATGGTTCCTTAAAATTGTAATTAAGTAACAAAATTTGGGACATTTTGATTGAAATGTATCTAGTCACAATTTTTCAATCAATTCATGAATCCATTAAAAAAATGATTTATTTTTTCAAATTATAATTTATAAATGTTATGTAGCTGGCCGTTAAAAGAATCACTGTATCAATTACCCGTGTAAAAACATGTTTGAACCCATAGATATTGTTGTGACGGATTTTAAAGGCCATTTTATTAAAATTATTAACATGGTTAATATTTATTAGTATAGAAAAACCAATTTGAAGCAAAATTAAGAGATAGATACCTAAATTGTATTTTTAAAAATTAGAACAAATATAAACATAAAGATGAAAGAGTAAAAGTATGTAATTTATCTTGTCGCAAAATATTGTGTCTTTACGTTTTAAACCTAACATAAAGTTCATAAATTCGTGATCTGCTATTAAAAAATAAAATTAGAAAATCATCCTTTTAATATTACATTAATCCAGTATTTATATGCTTGAGGTGTTAAAAAATGGTTAAAAAATAGGAGATATAATTTCATTAAACAAATTATTTCTGCATTTTGTTTTCCTAAAATAATTAATAGAAGACCATCCATATTTGAATCGTGTATTGCATGACCCAAAAGTAACAACTGGTGTACTTATTGTACTTGAAGTGTTAAACAAAAAAAGAAGATACAATTTCATGAAACAGAACATTATTGTAAGATCTTTTCAAAATTAACTGAAATACATGCATATGTTTGAACCACGTATTGTAGTACAACAAAGTACGAGCAGTGATTATTATGTCTGCCATTGATTTACAGCAAAAGGCGATTACTTTGTCGAAGCCCATAAGAGAGGAAGCCATAACTAGTTTGTATAGCAGTACACTCCCGAGAAGTTTGGCAATTGCAGATTTGGGTTGCTCTTCTGGACCAAACACTTTATTTGTTGTGTCTGAAGTCATCAAGACCGTGGAGCAGCTTTGTCGGAAGCTGAACCATAAATCTCCAGAATACAGGGTTTTTCTGAATGATCTGCCTGGGAATGACTTCAACAGCATCTTTGTGTCCCTTGAAAGCTTCAAAGAGAAATTGCAAACAGAAGTGGAAGGTGGGATTGGTCCATGCTACTTCACTGGGGTTCCAGGATCTTTCTATGGCAGGGTTTTCCCATATCAAAGCCTTCATTTTGTTCATTCCTCTTACAGCCTTCAATGGATGTCTAAGGTATAATAATACATCTGTATATTTTGTAGTTGTGGCTATAGGTACATGGAATGGAAGTAATAACTGTGATTTATTGATAGGTTCCTGAGGGTATAGACAACAACAGGGGGAACATTTACATAGGAACAACAAGCCCATCAAATGTTGCGAGAGCTTACTACCACCAATTTCAAAGAGATTTCTCTAGTTTTCTCAAGTGTCGTGCGGAGGAACTGGTTGAAGAAGGTCGCATGGTTCTCACAATTTTGGGGAGAAAAAACGAAGCCGAGGATCCAGCTAGCAGTGAGGGTGGGTACCTTATTTGGGAGCTTATGGCTATGGCTCTTAGTGATATGTGTGTGCAGGTAAGAACTTGATGATGCTGTGCCATGAATTTGAATTCAGTGCACTTTGGATATATACTGATTTCGCAAGTTGCATGAATATGTGCAGGGAATAATAAAGGAAGAGGAATTGGATAGTTTTAACATTCCTCAGTACACTCCATCACCATCTGAAGTGAAACTGGAAGTTCTTAAAGAAGGGTCATTTGTGATCAATCGTGTAGAGATGGCCCAGGTGAATTGGAATCCTCTTGAAGATTGGAACGGTGTTGAGTTTGAATCTGAAAGGTGTGAATCGGTTAGTGACAGTGGATATAACCTGGCACAGTGCATGAGGTCTGTGGCAGAACCTATGCTGGTTAGCCACTTTGGTGGACATATCATTGAAGAGGTTTTCAGCCGCTTCCAGAAAATTCTGGCTGATCGTATGTCTAAGGAGAAAACTGAGTTCAGCAACATTACCATATTGATGACTAGGAAAGCATAAACAAGAGTTTGCATGTAGGGTTTCTCAAATGCATTATAGTTTGTTCAGAGTTCAACTCTTACCTTTCTCTACCGACAAATAGTCAAATGTTGAGACAGAGAAAAATAGTAGTGTTGAGTTTTTGCATCTTGATATGTAATAATTTACTTGTGTTATCACCGATCATTTTCTTAGTTTAAACAACTTGAAAAGTTTACCTAAAATAGACAAAGCAATGACTTTTAAGTTTAGACAATAATTTTACCATAATTTTCTAACTAGTACAGTATCCCGATCATTACTTTTAAGACAACTATTTTTTTTAAGGTTACAAAAGTATTGAAAATTATTGTCTCCGAAGAAAACAATAAATCACACTTTCTAGTCAACACATTATTTCATATTTTGTGGAATGCATTTTTTGTGAGATGGACTCAAATACCGATTATTCAATTGAGAGCTTACTGTTCCTGCAGAGAACAATTAAGATAGGTTAGGCACAAGCGTCACCTTACCACGTAGTCCGCTATTTTCTTAGTTGGCCTCTTCCCAGTCGATACATGTCAGGTAAAAGTCTCCGAAGCTCAAGTAAGTCAAAGCTCTCAGAGAGTCAAATCAGTGATTAATGAATGCGTACCTTTAAATGATGGGGTCCACGCGTATTTATAGAGCATTAATGACGTTTGACCATTTCATGGGCTGGGCCTTGACTTAGGCTCTAGGTGGGGCTTGCGAGTGGGCCAGGGCCCAAACCCAGGCCCTTAAGATTTATTGAATGCGGGGGTTTCATCATATCGAGTGTATTGAAGTGGTCGGCTTATGCTGTAACCTTACCAAATATGCTCGAGTAGTCGGTCTAGACCGACCACTTGCCTTGATGGCTTATGTTGGTGATATGAGGTGCAGGTTGTCCTCTTAGACATTTAGTTTAGGTTAACATCGGTACAAGTTAGGCTAACTCGGCCTAGGCTGGATACTTGGCGGTCTCGATATGCACATTGTTTACTTATTTGGTCGAGTTTGGCTAGGTACGGTACACTTACCATTAAATAAAAAAATATCATGATTTGATTGTGACTTGGCTCACCTATCCTCTATAACTAGACAATTAATACATCTTACAATAATTTAATTATTTTTGGATCACATGATGATAATTTAAAAATATTAAAGTTAAATTACCACAATTTTAAAAACATGGTCTAAACTAATCACATTTTAGCAACGGTTGTATATAATTATAAAATTGTCTGCCGTATTGCTTGAAATAAATAGACAACATTTTGTGTATGCTAAAGCAAATAAAATTAGGAAAATTATGTTTTAACAAAGTTTTGTTAACAAACTTTTGATAAAGTACACGTGACAATATTTTAATGGATGAAATAAAGGTTTAATATGATTTGGAAAGAGAAAAAAAATGTTTAGTGTGTTTTAAAAAAAACTATGTCAAACTTTGTTAAAAAATAGTTTGTTAAATGATCATAGTCCATAAAATTAACCAACAATAAAAAATTGTGCTTATTCTTGTCTTACGGAATGGTTTTTTTCTTGTTGTCATGTCAACGTTATGTAATCTACAAATATAAAGAAGATTCATCGAGAAAGAAACAACACAATAAAAAAAAATTACAATTATATTATTTTGCTTACATTTTTTTGTGAATAACATTTAAAAAAATATTACCTAAATAATTAATATTTATAAAATATAATCTTTAATAACTTTAAGTCACATTTATACATCTTATTTTATGTTTAAGTAATAATTTTATATATATGAACCAATTCAGTTTTAAATAAAAAGAATAGGATAGTGTAATGTTTCATTTTATTGTTCACTGTAACCAAACAATAATTTGATTAAACACAACAAACTTTTGAGCTGGTCTTGAAAATGATATTAGTGTGCTCTAAACCACTCAAACATCCCAACACATAAAATGGACCATAACTTGTCTCTCATTTTAAAAAGCCGTGGTCTATCTACATCCTCCAATTGCTTCACATATTTGACACTTGTGGGAATCCTGTGATCAGTGTACTATATATAGTTTTAGAAACATTTTAAAACGTGACAAAATTCTAAGTGAGTGATTAAACCATTTTCTCTGAAAAAGGAAAATTATTTCTCAAACATTATTTTTGGATTATCTTACATGATTAATCGTTATATTAAATAGCATCCACATTTTAAAACAGTACATATTCTTTTATATTTTTATAAAAATAATATTCACACACTCTCTAGTTTTAAAATAGACATTTTTTTTTGTGTTTGTAACAAGTAATACTGATCTCCCATATGGCTTTCATAAAGTGACACCAGCCATAAATTAAAATTAAAATTTGAAATATAAAAAAAAAAATTAAACTCCTCAAACTGTCCAAACATTATACTCATTATGCCTAATTTTATCAATATTTATATTTATATCAAAACCATAGACAATAATAAGTTCATAAATTAATCAAAGTTATTTATTTTTTATGCTGAAATAATATTTTCTAAAAATATATTTTAATAACATAATTTATGCAAATATAGTAAGGGCTTACGTTTCTAACCATTAAAATAAGTATAATAAGTTTTTTTTCTTTTTCTAGTTAAACTTCCTTAAGCTATATAATATTCGATGGTGTCACTGTAACCGTTGTCTAATCACCTCTACCACCGACAACTTCTCGAAGGCAACCTTACACCTACTCCATCAACCACCATCGTTTCTTTCTCGCACCACAAGCAACTGTTTCGTAACTCTTTCACCTCATGATTTTAAATTATGATCCTATGATATATTTAGGAATTTTTTATTTAATTTTTAATAAATTTTGATATTTTATTAAAGCATAAAAATTTTCAAAAAATTTAAACTTTTTAATTGAGTTCATGTAGTTATATTTTTTCTATTAATTATGTCATGTGTCATTTATCTCTCATTGTCAACATATACTTAAATTGGTAGGTCATATTTTGTTACAATAAATCATAATCATGTATTCTCTATTAAAAATTTACTGTATTTAATATAAATTATTATTAAATTTAATTAAAATTATAAAATAATAATTAAAATTATAAATTACAAAATTAACAAATTACAATTACAAAATATAAAATTATAAGGTTATAAATGTTATCCAAAGGAACGGAAAGCTTCAAGAATCATACTTTGGATGATTCCCAAGAGAATTTAGTTACATGTTGTGGTATCATATATACAATCATTGTATATTGATCCTAGTTATGTTTTTAGTGAAGTTATTAGAGCAGTCTTAATCACAACATAATTGATTATAAATCATTTTAGTACGAACTAGATGATTTTCAAATGAATAAATCCTAAAAGGTAGTAAAATTGACATATTAATCAACTAAACTATTAATGTAATTAGTGGTGGATCTTCATCAAACATTTTGCGGGTGTCAAAATTTTGGTTGAATTATTCTTTTGATCCATTTTTTTGTTCAAAAATGTCAAGTAGCTCCTCTAGTTTTTTTAAGTCTCACTTTAATTGTAACATCCATAAATCAATAAATAATATATTACTTTATTTATAAGCATCTTATTATATATATTATTATTTTTATTTTTATTATTACAAATATATATATATATATATATATATATATAATATACATATTATATTATAATAAATCATGAACATATTAATGTAACGATTATAAATATCCAAAATATACAAATAATTGATGATTTTATAAGAAATATATTAAATATTTTAGAATGTAAATAAGAAAGAATATTTTTATTATAATAAAAGAAGAAACGTAAATAAAGTTAAGTATGTATATATATAAAGGATAAACTTATATACATGTATAGGTAAACTGGACATATTGTTAGGTAATAAAAACATAAGAGAGAGAGGAAAAGAGAAAAAGAAACCCTTCTCAATGCTCCACGTGATGGAATGAGATCAGATGCTAACGTGTGAAATTACAGGTTAAAAAAATGAGACCTTAATCCATAACAAACCATAGTAGCGAGAATTTGAAAGAAGAAAACAGAATTGAACAGTGTTTCAAACCAAATGAACTAAATGTAATGATTATGTGTGTAATATAAATAGGAGTGGTGATAGTGAAACGAAATTGAGACGGTAAGATGAAAGAACAAAAAAAGGGAGAAGAGGAGTTTGTGAGTATAAGTTGGCAGTGAAGAAAATAAAAGAAGAAAGTTGAAACGTTCACAAAATTTTGGGATATATCTTTCACAATAATTAAGGTAAGGGGAGGAGACATCTATCATTTTATATTTTTACTTTGATTATTTATTTATCTATTCATAATTATTTTTATCTCTATATTTATCTTAAGTGAGGTGTCCCTAACCTCATTCTAATTTATATTTAGTTCTCGTTCCTATTTATTTATTTATTTATTTATATTCATTTCAAGTGGTGCATGATCTTATTTGTTCAATTTATATGTACTCTTATTTACATTTATCGTACTGGTCCTTTTTATTTATTTATATTTATTTTAATTATGCATTGATTCTATTTATTTATTTATTTATATAATTATATAGTTTAATATTGAAATAAAATTTATGATAAATAAAGATTTGATTATTGTAGTTGGAGGTATGACCTTGGGGATTTAAACGAGTTAGTATTACTCAAGATGAGATGTTCTTGAGTTACTTTGTTGGTTATGAGCTCATTTATCCTGACTAGTCATTACAAAATTAATCAATATCTTTATAAAAGTATAATAAAAATCCAGTTTTATGGATTGGGAAAATTTTCATTTTATTTTATTATGATATGCTATATTTTTTTATGTGATATTTGTCTCACTTCCCTATTTTATGATTGTGTGTGAAAAACAAAATTTTATAACTTTATCATAGATGGCTGCTCCCAATATGCCTGATCCCTTATTTACCGACGTTGTGGCTGTTTTCCCGGGGAAATGCATGGCAAACAAATGCAGTGAATAATTCTGTAACATTTCAGGGAACGAGAAACTCTACTATTATTTTTCTTTCTGCTCCAAATGCGTCAATTGTCATTGAAGGACAAATTGGAGTTACCTTTTATTTACCCCAGCAGTCCAAGTGAATCATATCCATAACATTTCCCTCCACCTGTTTGGAAGGTAGTATATGAGGGGAAGACTGTAAATAAATAACTTTTTTTTTCCTATTGTAGTGTAGGAAACATAAAATGTACTAAACGGTGTAGATATAAGATGCACACAGTATTGTAAATATATATATATATATA
>Ga0209589_1008878_pt1 | contig 15508 bp, 20 predicted proteins | sample CowpeawhiteBW_FD_187525 | JGI IMG/M metagenome (GOLD analysis project Ga0209589, IMG submission 187525) | Root nodule microbial communities of legume samples collected from California USA - Cow pea white BW (SPAdes) (version 2) | ecosystem: Host-associated > Plants > Roots > Nodule | place: USA... | reverse complement strand
ATGTATTTAAAGGGTGCAATTACTTCAAGTGGTTGAACGAAGATAATGGAGATGAAAAAGATGCTACCATTGCTAGACAAAGGAGAAAGATATACCATATGGAAAAGTCACTTGTAATTTCTGGAAAATGGGTTAGGTTTTTAAGTGGGATTATAATTTGTTTGGGTTTGATCAATGTAATATTGGTTTGGAAGTTGATACACATCCCATGAAGTGCTGTAAAATTCAGTTCTGTAGTGAGTAGGAAGTTATGTAATTGGTCTGTATTTTGTTGTTTGCTTTTGTAATGAACTGTTTTTAAATGGACGAGAAGTTTGAGAAAGTGGTTTGTATTATTGATTTATAATGAACCATGTAAGTAATATAAAATGAATCATATTCAGAACAGAAAGGAATGAAGCATATAAGTAATCCAAAATGGTACTAATCATAAATAACCATGTTCTTCAAAATACATAACATTGTTCTTCCAAGAAGCTGCTGCACATTAAACTTAACAAACAAAATGACCATGTTCTTCAAAATACATAACCCCTAGACCAAAATAAATAACCATGTTTGGGTTAAATAGGTGCTGCAATTACACATTAAACTTAAGAAACAAAAAAACCATGTTCTTCAAAATACACAACCCCTACACCAAAACTGTCCCAACCCCGTTCTTCCAAAAAGCTGCTGCAATTACACATTAAACTCATTGCTTCGAAATTGGACCCCTCCTATATGATATTTTTTCTCTGAATGTGGGCCTTGTTGGTGGGTCACTGACATTGCATGAAGAAATCTGAGTTGTTTGAGTTCCATGTTGTGGTTGTGATGGTAGAATAGGCGCAGTTGCAGTAATCTGTGATTGAGTCACCTGCTGTGCTTCAACTGGTTGTGTTGGTTGAGATTCAGTGGGTTGCACTGCTTGCCCTTGGTGGGATTGAGTACCTTGAGTTTCACTTGGTTCTGTGCCTCCTTGTTGTGTAGCAGATGGAGTTGGGGTTGGTTGCTGCTGAGGTGGAGGTGCTTGGGGACAATTATTTCGTTTGTGTCCAAGCTGTCTGCATATGGCACACCTTTTACGCGTTCCACCTTGTCGTACTTGTGTATCATCCTTCCTCAGCTCCCAAGACTCCAACCTGCGTTTCTTTTTTGGTCTTCCAGGAAGGATTCTTTTGGTAGGAGGCAAAACATCACAGTATGATGTCATTTCCCATAGGTGAGGACCATTAACGGGGTAGATCATTGACAAATAAGTCTCTTCATAGGTTGACTTCAGAAAGTAATGTGGCAAGTAATCCTGTCCATTCAAATTTAGGAATCTCATGGCAGTCAAAGCATGACAGCAGGGGATTCCTGTTATGCTCCATTTGCGGCAGCTACATTCCCGTTTATCTATGTCTACTACAAACTTTTCCCCAGTGATGCAAGTGTGACTGACCTCAAACAGCTTTTCCCCAGACCAACTGCCAATAAACCAAAACCAAAGTGAGAGTCATGCACAAACGAAAAATGAGAAATAAACAATGAACATTTTACCTTGGTATCCAATACTTAGTTTTTTCAGTCTCCTTCTGTAGTCTGCTTTTTATTTTTGGGCAAATGGGACCTTCTACTGTAGCTATCTTTTTCCTATTTGATGCCCATCTTTTCATGAGATAAATGCGTATTTCTTCCATCATGGTAATGATGGGCTTACTCCTTGCATCCACTATTGTGCTATTGAAACCCTCAGACATGTTGTTCACAACTGTATCACAGGCTGGTCTTGGTACGAACCTTGATCTTGACCAAAATCTAGTTGCAAAAGACAGAATGATAATACCATAACCAATAAGACAAAATGATAATACCATTACCAAATAGAAAATAATAACATGTTTTTTATACACTTGCCTCGAGGGAATCTGGATCAGGTGCTTAAAAGCATCTAAATTCAATTCTTTAATCTCCCTCATGACAGCCTCCCATGCTTGAGGATGTGTGCAATATGCTGCTTTCCATAATAACCGTTTCAGATTTTTGCCTGGAAACTTCTTCCTGAAATTAGAATATATGTGTCTAACACAAAACCTCTGATCCACACCAGGCAACAATTCCTGCAATGCTGGCAAAAGTCCCTACAAGAAATGAAGTGGAAATGATCTCATTAGTGGATAACAGTTCAAATAAATAACTTTAAACAATGTAGCAATTAAAATATGTTACTTACTTTTTGCTGGTCAGACATAAATGTGAATGTCTGACAGAACTGAGCCCCACCAAGGTCTTTTATGAGCAATTCGAGAAACCAAGTCCAAGTCTCTTTATTTTCTACTTCAACTACCGCATATGCTAATGGTAGCATCTGATCGTTGCCATCTCTGCCCACTGCAGTTAACAATTCCCCTCCATATTTTCCCTTTAAGAAACACCCATCCACTCCGATGATAGGTCTACAAGAAATGAAGCTATCCTTTGAAGCTTTAAGACAAACATACAGCCGCTTGAATATGGGATTGCCTTCATTCTCATCCACATGAACTTTAACTGTTGAACCTGGATTTGACTTTAGCAGTTCATGAGCGTAATCATACACTCGCTTATATTGTTCTCTGAATGATCCATCAATGTTAGCATATGCCATACTCTTAGCCCTAAAGGTGGTAGACCTCGACACACCAATATTCCATTTCCTCCCTATTTTGTTCTTCAGATCAGTTAGCTTAATATTTGGGTTCTCTTTTAATGTCTTTTCTAGTCTCCCACTTAACCACTTAGAAGTCATTAAACGAACATTAAATTCTCTACTACATGTGTGGGTGTTTATAATCTTCCTAAGTTGCCATGTATTTTGTGCAGCCTTATAAGCACAATACGCATACCATTTACACTTACCTTTGGCACCTAGACACTTCACACATATTCTTCTTTTATCATTTCTGAATATTTTTAGTTTCCTCCCACTATGGAGACCATAAGTTCTTATTGCATCTGTAAATTCTTCCTTTTCAGCAAAATAGGTTCCAACTTCCCAATTGTAGTCCTCCATGCTTTTAGGCATTGAAAAAGTCCCAAAGTGACCGTAGTTGTCTCTATCCTGATCTGTTGAATCACTATGGTCACCACTATCTAATGTTTCAGACTCCCACTCATTATCAGAAATCCCTCTGGCATACACATTTTTATCTTGTGACATTGTCCCAGTACTAGCACTTGCACCAGGCATTTCATGGCATCCAACACTAACCTCGTGTAGTTCATCATCCATGTCATCTCTATCAATCCTAACATCATATAATTCGTCCTCATTCATGACATCACCTTCAGACTCAGTCCAACTACTAACCTCGTACTCATCATCCTCCTCATTGCCTGTCTCTCCACCAACTTCATGCTCACCATCCTCCTCACCAACTTCTGTATTCACCTTATCAGCCAAGGCCTCCTCACCATCCCTAACACATACTTCTTCATTACCCACACCATTCTCCTTATCAGGCAACTCCTCTTCACCATCCCCAACACATACTTCTTCATTACCCATACCATTGTCCTTATCAGGCAACTCCTCTTCACCATCCCCAACACAAACATCTTCATTAGCCACTCCAATATCCCCATCACGTGATTCATTTTCAGTCTGAACAGCAACTTCTTCCCCAGCAACCCCACCATCCCCCTCCACAGCAGGTTGGTCCTCTATCATATGAACAACTTGAGGTTCACAAACAAAGTGGACCACATACAGGTGCACTTGACCATTCAGGGTGGCTATGTTCACCATATGACACGCACCTCTATCATCATTGAGCAACTCCAACCTTCCTTCCAACACAGACCCCCCACCCACCGAAAACCACAATTCCTTCACATTCACATAACCCATCTCCCTCAAAATTGACATAATCTCAAAGAAAGACCATCTGTCAGGGTCACACAACAAAGTACTACTATCTCCCACGTATTTCAGTGAACCCTCATTCACAAACCTTCCCCCATGGTGAAACACTACTTCAAAATTTTCGTCGTTCATGGAACCTACTATATGCCTAACTTTATATCCCTGCCACATATACAAAAAAACCAAACAATAACACACAATTTACACTCAATACCACTAACACACCAACACACCGACAATAATTAAGAAACAGGGACCACACCACATACCCAACACCGTCACCGTCACATGTAATGGGGGACAAACCAATAAAGTAATACTGACTCAAAGGCAACAAAAATAGACAATATTGAAAGTAAAAATGCTTCAAATACACTGTGCCTAAACACATAAATCAACAAATCTTCACAAAAAACAACCCTAACATCAAAACCCTAATAACGAAATCAAACAAAAACATAATACCAACCTTTCGTTATCAATGGCCGACAAGTAGCTCTAAACTCTCTGCTTCAGTGTTCCAAATGCACCTTCAATTTCTCCACCAACTCGCGAACAATCGAGCACCACTTCGTCTCCCCTACCTCACCTTTCCCCAATTTCACGTTTTTATCCCAACATTCTGCCACTTCTTTTTAACTTCTCGCCCCTAATTATTATTTTCTTTCTTTTCTTTTTTTATTTTTGTTCTTTTCTTCTTCTTTTTTTCATTACAAGACATATTTAATATTCTGCCCCACATTTCCACGTCAGTAAAAATTAATCACCACGTGTTCCAAATTTAATTCAGAGACCAACCACTATCAGTCAACGTTAACCTTTCTAACGACGTCAAGTGAAATGGACTCAATTGGTGCACTTAAACTAATTTGGGTATGTAATTGAGACTTTTTTTAAACCGGGTACCAATTATACCTAAAATAAAATAAAGTTTAGTCTAACTTATTGGCTTATAAAAGGGTACTAGGGTTCTATCTTTGGCTATAAGGTTCTCTCATAATAAGCCATCAAGAAAGAGAATGTGAGAGGAGAAACGAAGACAAAGAGATAGATTGGAAAAGGAAAGTTGAAGAACAAAGATTGAAGAACACATTTTTATTGTATCTCTCATGGTTCAATGTTAGTATCATATTATGATTTATGTGCGTGAATATGTGAGAATCATGAATCTTAAGATCCTAGAGTAGTTTTCTATAATGAATTATTATTGCATGAAAACTACAAATTTATTTACATGTGGTATCACAGCAAGGTTATTAGATTCATGATCTCCAATCAGTGGCGGATCTTAATCACAAAATTTGGAGTGGCCAAAATAATATAATTATTTGACCATTAAATTGTTGGATCATTAATAATGTTTTAAAAATTGGTCCTCTAACTGAATAATTTAATCTTTAGTATAATGTTGTGAAAAATATAATTTATCTTGTTTTCATCTTCACGAATAATTTCACTTTTATCACTTTTGAATAATGAATCTATTTTTTTATTATTCATCAATATACCTATTTTATAAAATAATATTAAAATAATTTATCATACCTTACTAAAAAAATTGAGAAGTGTAAATATTAAAGAAAAAAATATAGTATAGTTAAGTCACAATTAAAAATCGGTTATGAAAAACACATAATACATTTTGTTTCTTCTATATTCATAAAAAATGAATATATCAAAGGTTCATGAGATAAAAGAAATAATGTTAACTATTAAATTAATTTTTTATTATCAAGTAAGATAAAAGATAATTACTTTTCTTTTCTTCAAAAAAGAAATAAGACAAATGGAAAATGAGAGAAAAAATAATTACCTTTTTTCTTTAAAACAAATATGACAGTGAAAAATGAGTACAATTTAACATAATTTCACTATCAATCTTGATGAAAATCATTCATCCGCTTCAATAAATTTAACGAGAATGATCAAATTACATCAATTTTTTAAAATTCAATATCAAATTGAGACTAGAAAAAACTTAATGACTAACTTGACATTTTTAGATGAAAATAGTGACCAAAAGATTAATTAAACCTAAATATTTTTATTCTTTATATATTTAATTTTATGTTTTATTATCTATTAACATTAATTAGTTATATTTTATAAAAGAAATAAAAATACAAACAATTTAATTTTCATCTATTTATAAAATACACTACCTATAATTTAAAAAAAATTTAAAATTTCAAAATATATATAATTTAAAAAAAAAATCACAAATCTTGGAGGAGCCATGGCCCCTCCCCGCCTTACAATGCTCCGCCCCTGTCTCCAATTATGATGTTTTTCCTAAAGTGTGTTTTCTGAAACTATTGTGAATCCTAATTATGATGTTTTTCCTAAATTGTGTTTTTCTGAGTGCTTCTTTGCAATAATATATATGTTATATTATTGTTAAAATAAAATTAATAAGAATGCTATGTAAGATTTATAGCAATTAATGATATTTATATTTATTTGAAATCAGTATGATAAATTTTGTTAGTCACCAAAGTGGTCAAAATTTTAAAGTTATTTGATTTCAAATTATTAATCCCATATAGTATGGATGCTAAATTATGAATAATTGATTTATAGGTTAATTGAAGTTCATTATTATAAGGCATTTCAGGATTGCCCAAATTTTGATTACTTGTTCTTATTATTAGTGAGCATGATTGTAAATAATTTTGTATGTGTCACTAGTTTTATTTATATACCCAGAGGTAGTAGGTGATTCTAGTTGATGCATATTTTAATTATCATTAATGTTATATAATATGATTAGTATCATTATGTTTGTGTATTAGTGGATCTCCCAAAGGAGAACATTAATATGCATGGAATGGTTATTTATGTCTGAATCTATATTTATGTTTAGTTTTATTACTCAAAGCATTAATGTTAAGCATGTGTTAGTTGTAGTCTATGTCCTAGTATCTTTACACCCGCACGCTACGTCTGTTCCAGTCTTTAATGGATTGAATTTTCTTGATTGGAGTGAATAAGTTCAATTTTACTTAGGTGTGTTGGATCTTGATTTGGCTTTCCAAGTTGAAAAGTCAGTTGCTATCACGGATGTCAATAGCCATGAAGAGAAAGCCATTACAAAACATGGAAATGGTAAAGGACCATTAAAGATTGACGGGTCCTCAACCAAAATCCAGAAGAAAAATGACAAATGTCATTTCTGTAGAAAGTGTGGACATTTCCAAAAAGATTGCGTAAAGTGTAAAGCTTTGAAAAAAAAGGTGAGCACAATGCTTTATATTTTGAATCAAACTTAACTGAAGTTCCCCATAATACTTGGTGGATTGATTTTGGATGTACTACTCATCTTTCCAATGTGATGTAGGGATTTCTTTCAACCCGAACCATAAACCCAAATGAGAAGTTCGTCTTCATGAGCAATAAAGAGAGAGCTCCATTGGAAGCCGTCGACACTAGATATCACTTAGACCTCATGGATACTTTTTATGTACCTAGTATCACTAGAAATTTAATTTCTTTGTCTAAGCTTGATGTTGTTGGATACTCTTTTAAGTTTAGGATTGGTTATTTTAGTTTGTTTAAGCGTACTTGTATGATTGGATCTGGTACACTTTATGATGATTCATATAAATTGAATTTGGATAATTTATATGCGAAAACTCTTATGACCTTGCATCACAATGTTGACATTAAATGTAGTTTAGTAGATGAACGATCTTCTTACTTGTGGCATAAGCATTTGTGAGATATTTCCAAAGAAAGAATTCAAAGATTAGTAAAGAATAAAATCCTTCCGGATTTTGATCTAAATGTGTGTGTGGATTGTATTAAAAGCAAACAAACAACATACACGAAGAAAGGAACCACAAAAAGCACTTAACTTCTTGAAATTATACACACTAATATATGTGGTTCGTTTGATGTAAATTCCTTCAATAAAGATAATTATTTCATCACCTTTATTGATGATTTTTCGTGTTATGAACATGTCTATCTACTGCATGAGAAATCTCAATTAGTGAATGCCTTGGAAGTTTATATAAATCAAGTGGAAAGGCAATTATAGACAAAAAGGTGAAAATCGTAAGATCAGATAGAGGTGGTGAGTATTATGAGAGATATGATGAAAGTGGACAACACCCTGATCAGTTTGCTAAGTTCCTTGAGAAACGTGGTATTTATGCCCAATACACAATGTCATGCACACTACAACAAAATAGTGTATAAAAAAGGAGTAATCGAACCTTAATGGATATGGTTAGGAGTATGTTAAGTAATTCATGTTTAACTGTATCACTATGGATGTATGCTTTAAAGATTGTAATGTATTTGGTGAACATGGTTCGTTGTAAAGTTGTTAAAAAGACTCCTTTTTAGTTGTGGACAAGTAGGAAACCCAGTTTCAGACACCTGCATGTTTGGGGTTGTTAGGCAAAAGTAAGAATATATAATCCGTAAGAAAAGGAACTGGATGAAAGAACAATCAGTGGATATTTCACTAGTTATCTAGAAAAATCAAAAGGGTATATGCTTTACTGTCATACCCATAGTACAAGAATTGTTGAAACTAGAAATGCCTGGTTCATTGAGAATGGTGAAACCAGTGGGAGTGAAGTTCCACAAAATGTGGAGATTAAGGAAGTTAGAGTACAAGTTATTCTTAGTGCAATAAATTAAGTCTTGTGCAAGTGCAATAAACAACATAAAAAAATACTCCATAAAATCAAGTCTTGGAGCATAAAAACAACTGGTATTTCATAAAAAAAAAGTCCTAGACATCATATCAAGTGCAACAAAAACATCAAAACAATAAACAATAGTCCAAATAAAAATATAGTCCAAGAAACATCTTCATCTTCACGGTGGTAGTCTATTGTTCTTCATCTCCCATGCTAATAACATTTGATGCAACAACAACGGAGGACCCTTCATTTAGCTCCACATTTTGGTAATTGACATTTTCTACCTCATTTGTGCACACATTGACACAAAAAACAATAATTAATAAGTATCAATGAATTTATAATAAAATTAATACCAAGTAAGAATCAAATAATTACCCTCAACAAAACCATGCTTCCAGCTATAAATGCAAATATTGGATTCCATCTTCTCGGGAAAAAGTTGACTCCTATGTTTGTTAAGGATATGAGACCCAATGCTAAAAGAAGATTCAGATGCCACAATCGTTATTGGAATGCTTAAAAGGTCTCTAGCCATAATGGATTGCTTAGAAAATCTTAGGATATTATTTTTCCACCCACTAAAAAATAAGCTTTATTACTGTCGGATATTTATCGACGAAACTAATTCCTTCAAAAATATTCCTTTACCAACGAATTTACCAGCGGATATATATGGAAAACGTACTGATGGATTTATCCATCGGTAATTTGGTGAGATTATGTAGGGGACCACTGATATGTCAGAAATGTCGTCGATAATGCGGTTAATTTTTCTCGACAATCACTTCCGTCGATAAATCCTTCAGTATGTCAGCCGAGAAAAACTTAAACATTTCAGAATCCCTCCCCCAAATCAGTTTCTGCAATTCCCTCTCCTAATTCTCTCCAATCTCTCGTCCCACCTTCTCGCCTCGCCATCTCGCCCCGCCTGGAAAGAGCTCGTCGGCCGCAAAGATCCGATTAAGACGATGTTGTTGTCGGTGCCAGCGCCCGCAACGCTGATCACGCCGTCTCCTCTCGGTAATCACTACCGTCGCTACAAGCCTCACGTCGGCACATCGTTGACGAACACAGTGAGTGTTTTTCTTCTTCTTTTCGCCATACAACCCATCACGTCTGAATCCTGAACTGTTTTTTAGCACATCAGAACTTCGAATCACATATGTGGGAGGTTGGGTGTTCGCCTGACCAGAGCTGCGAGGGAGGCTGCTGTTTTTGTGGTTGCATCGTCGAGGAAGGTAAGTGGCAATGTTTGAGAATGAGTTGAGTGTGGTCATGCCTGAAATTTTGTGTAGCATTCACAACATTGTGTAAGACCTGTAAAAATTAATTAATTAAATAAATAATTAATTAATAAACGTGGGTAGTGAGAGCCTTCATGGCATTAAATATTAATTGATGTGATGTGGAAAAGTATTAGCTTAAATGGTTGAGAGTACTTTGATTGTGTGAAAGGACTTGGGTTCGAGCCCTATGTATGTCATTTGTGTGTTATTTAATTATTATATCTTTTAATAATATAATTGAGCATGTTCAATGAGGAGATAATTATAGAATTAGATTAATCATCACGAAATATGAATTGATTGAATGGTTGTGCATTGATTTGGCATTGGCATGGTTATGGGTTCAAACCTTCGTAAACCCAAATCAAACTTTCTTTTTGCCAATATTTCCTTTGGCATGAAGGTGAAGGGGCATGGAAAACCTAGACGGCTAAGGAATAGCCAAGAATGGCTGTAAAATAGCCCATAATGAGACAATGAATGGTCATTAACATTCCATTAAGTATCATTTTCGTTTTGGGTAATTAACCTAGAATTAAGGCACCCTTAAAAGGCAAAAATTAGGTTAGAAGAAAGGTTTTGCAAGGCTGCAATTGTGGTTAGAGCACAGAGAACGAAATTGAGTGTGTATTGTGAGAATTGAGTGAAGCAAAGAGTGAGTGGGGAGAGGAAGACAAAGGAGGCCATTGGTGATCAAGGGAGAACTTTCAAGAGTTAAAGCTAAGCTAAGGAAACCAGGTTAGGGGAGTTTTACCACGTTAGTGTTGTAAATTTGATTAATTGTACACTTTATGACTTGAATATGCATGATTTCTCCTTGTTGCATGTTGATTCTCGTGTTTCTGGAAAATTTCCAGAAATCGCCTGGCAGACTATACATAGCCGCCAAGCGGTGCTTGCCAGTTTACTTTTTTTTCTAGGTTCCTTAAGGAACCGCCTGGTGAGAAAGCCCTGTACCGCCAGGAGACCTAAGCCTAGAAACCTCATTTATGGGTTTTTGATGAATTACCTTGCGGTGATGAATATCCACCAGGCGACGCAAATCAATCTTGGTTCGATTTTGATGTTTGGTTGTTCAGGGATGATTTTGATCAGAGGAAAATCAAGTGTTAGTGGTTAAGAGATGATATAATGTCATATTTCATTGAATACCAATATAATTGATGGGTAAATTTGATGGAACAGTGAAAAGGAAAGCTTAGGGTTTTTCATATTGGGGTTTTTGCAGAACTGAACGTAATTGGTGTTAATTACACCATAATGGTTGCTGGAGTTAGTCAAAGTGATTAGTGTTGCCATTATCATCATGTTCCTGGGAAGCAACAATTGAGATAGGTAGAGGAGATCATCGGAAGGGAGTGAGAGATTCTTAGCAGGTGCTGAGAGTCTGGGATTTTGCCCAGAAATACATGCACGAGGCCTGCCGCCAGGTGCCATCGCAGCGGTATTGATTTTGCGTGGCTGTAGAGGCAATGCTGGTTTTGGGTATTTGGATGTCCAGTGAGGGAAGGGAATGGAATTGGAAGATGTTAATTGGAAAATTAAAAATGTGTTAAGTGGGGGATAAAGTTGAGAAAGGAAGAATATGGAACTTTAGCACCTTACAAATTTGTGACTAAACCAGTATCAATAAGGGAGATTGGCTGGGAAGATAAAAGAAAAGAGTATGAGGTATGGGGATTACGATTAGGTGCCAAATTTACCTAGAAAGTAACTAACCTATCTAGAAGTTGAATAATGTTAAATGAGCTTGAAAGGATAATTGAATAGTGGCAAAACCAATTGTGGCAAGGAGTTGGGACTGGTATGAAACTGCATACTGGAAAGTGATAAACCTGAGGGTATGAGTTGGAATACTTGGGGGAAAAACTCAGAACTAATGACATGTTAGTGATTCAATTGATCTTAAGTAAATTAACTTAAGGATGTAATGAGAATTGGGAGCCATAGAGGATAGAGAGTGGCAATAATATAACTATTAAGAGAATTGACTTTCTGAAAGTGTGCAAGGACTCGATGGGCGGGGGGGTTAGCAGTTGCATAAAAGTGCAGGAAAATAAGAACAGTGTCTGTTTTGGTATAGCGCCTGGCGGCGTAGTGCAAACCGCCAAGTGGGAGGTACAACTCCAAGGAGGCAATTAACACGCCACGCCTAACGGTCATGAGGGTTCCGCCAGGTGATATCTGGAAGTAGTGGGTGTTCTAAGGCACTTGACGCCAGGCGGTTTGGAAGAGGCAACACCTAGCGGTACATGTCCCCCGCCAGGCAGTTTTGCTGCAGCAGCAGCTATTGGTTGCTGGTTTTGTATGCATGATTTACAAAGCCTTTATGATACTTTAAAGGCTGGCTTGTTGGTGTTCCTTGAGTTGAGCTCGTCACGTATCCCTTGAGTTAAGCTCGGAATGGTATCCCTCGAGTTGAGCTCGGGATGACGGATTTACACGAGGAACCCTTGAGTTGAGCTCGGGTTGGTGAGTGTTGCCGGTGTGAGTGTGTTGGTTGTGGCGAGCACGGATGGGTCCAAATAGATTGCTCTCCTCAGTAGTTAGCTGATGAGTTTGATAGTCTTGGGACGTTGCGAATTATGTTCGTATTTGGGAACTCCCCCTGGCGTTACGGTGTATGATCCGTAGCAATGGTTTCCCGCACGTGCTCTATCGGTTGTGGCCGATAGGTATGGCAACAAGCCATCTTGAGGTACTCACTAGAAAATGTAGAACACAGATAACATGGTTGTGGCCATGTTATATGGAATCAAAGGAGGATTTCCCTAAAATTTGATTGTATGAAATATATATATATATATATATATATATATATATATATATATATATATATATATATATATATATATATATATTATTTATATATATATATATATATATATATATATATATATATATATATATATATATATATATATATATAAGTGATTAATATATGCATATGCATTTATATGATTATTCTGTTAAGCTCACCCTATAAGCATTTGTCTAATCTGCATAACATGGGATTTTCAAACTCATCCTTTTATTCATCACATTTCCACCATAAAGCCTACATTTTGAATTTCATGGAGGATCAACATAAAAGGGGCACACTAGCCTAGATAGACTGCGAGCAAATCTCTTAGCATGAAAATAAAAAATAAAAAATAAAAAATGTCTGCTAGACTGAAGACCTGAAAGGGTGGTTTAAAAAAAAAGAGACAAGAATAAGAGCAAGGGACAAACTGTAACATGAACCAAATTCTTTCTTGAGTTAAAATTTCTTGAAAGAGAAAATAATCATGTTTTGGAAATGATGTGTGGCCATGTTTCTTTATCATAAAACACAAAATGTTATCCTTTGTTACCCCTTTGAGCCCTAAACGAGCAAATGTTTTTATTCCAAAACTTTGAACAAGGGTCACCCTCTCACCGACGGTTGACATAATGTTTGCACTTTTGTTTGACAAATGGTTCACCAATAAAAAAAATATCCATCAAAATAAAAAAGTTTGAAAAAGAAAAATGATGATGATTTGGTCACATCAAGAAAAAAGAAGAGAGACGATATTTGGAAAATAATGGGGAACACAAAAGAGTCAAATAAATTTTGGATGCAACATTTTTCAAAGATCTTTGTGCAAAATACCACCACATCTTTTTGGATTTTTTAAATCCATATTTGCTTTCATACCCTTAGCCTTAGCCACAATACAAGCCTAATAAAGCCCACACAGATCCAAGATTGATTGTCATTACCTTTCAAAAATTTTAAGTCACGGGAAATCATTTTGACATACTAAAGGGTTTGTCCAAAATTTTGAATAAAAAAGGAAAAATAAAATTGAAAAATATGTTTTGAGATTTGCTTTCAGTGAGTTAGACAGTTTTGTTTTATTAACAAGTTCCAAAAGCTTCTTAAGATAAGCATGGTTAACCAGGCAGATAAGAGACATCCCCTTTCATTGTTTCATTTTTACCATCCTCATGGACTCCATCTTTATTTCTTACTAAATCATGCACTCTTACCCTAAACTTGTCCAACAATTTCATACAATTGTCCAACATTTTTCTCTAAAATCCAAACTAGACAGTTGTTTCATTTCACCATTCATATATGACTTGTCATTTATCCCAAGATAGGGTAATTTCACCCTAACCATCATGGTTACACTAGGGGCAACGTCTAGAGTCCCTACCACATTTCAACTTTTTCATGCCTTACTGTAACTGGGGCAGATCAAACACAATTTGTGTGTCAATCCAGGTCCTCAAATCAGAGAAATCTTTGAAGTTTTCTTAATTTGTCTAGCCCTTTCATCAATAAATGGGGAAGTCAAACACATTTTGTACCCTGAAGCCAATCCATACTCTCAAGTTGGGCCAACTTTTGAAGTCCATATCATTTTCTTCATGTCATCAATAGTTGGGGCAAGTCCAAACATACTTGGTGCTTTGAGACCAAATCAAACTGGGTCAGCTCCCTAGTCGGTCCTTGTCATCTCATCCAACCCCTTCCAAGCCATCAGAAATTTCATACATGTTGTTTAGATAATGCTTCAAAAGAAATAAAAAAAATTTTCAATAAATTGATCAGACCAAAGAGTTGATTTCAAAAGTGAAGAAAAAATGAAAGAAAAATAATGTCTCATGAAGAAGGGAACACCCTATTATCTGACCGAAGGCAAGTGAAAGAAAAATAAACCAACTGGGGCAATCCTTTTCACCCAATCCTTTCCATTTCCACTACCTCTTTTGAAACAACATCCCTCATCCATTCAAATTCTTCTCTAAACACCAAAATTGGGGCAGTTTTGTGAGTCTCACTTGAATTTGTCACCCAAATGCTCATAAATCCCCATCTTCTGAAATAAAACCCATTGTTTGATCAAAATATTTTGTGTATACCAAAATTGGGGTAGTTTCGTGGGTTTCGTGTGAATATCTCACCCTAACATTCATTGATCAATATCCTCATACCCTTTTTCCATACACCAAAATTGGGGAATTTTCGGGATTCTTGTGTTTTTCAACCTGATATTCACATATTGCTTCTCCTTTGAAGGGTGTGTGGAGACATGTCTGCACGACTATCTTAGTCCCTTGCACACTCTTTCCAAACATTTCTAGCTTTTCACTCACTTGTGAATTCAAACATGCGTACAGTAATATTATAAAAGAGAAAGTCAAAGATATACTCATTTCATATGTTGGACCTCGATAAATGTGACATTCCTCACTTTCATGAAATAGTTGGCTCCTACTTGCATAGAATAATCAAAGGACAAAACACAACCAACATTGTTTTCATCAGGCATTCAATTTCTCATGCATATCGAGGTTACGACACCTTGATCCCTGCACCAAGGTTTTGACACCTTATTTCTGATGCATATCGAGGTTACGACACCCTGATCCCTGCGCCAGGGTTACGATGCCTTGTTTCTCCTACATATCGGGGTTACGACACCCTGATCCCTACACCAAGGTTTTGACACCTTGTTTCTCCTACATATCGGGGTTACAACACCCTGATCCCTGCACTAAGGTTTCGACATCTTGTCTCTCTTGTCTAAGTTAGGGTTCCTACGCTTTGCCAAGGTTCTACATCTTGTTTTTCTCCTTATTAAGTTGGGGTTTCAACATTCTGTCAAAGTTTCAACAACTTGTTTCTTCTCTTTGAAAACATGGCTACCAATGTTTGAACG
>Ga0209589_1008877_pt1 | contig 15509 bp, 16 predicted proteins | sample CowpeawhiteBW_FD_187525 | JGI IMG/M metagenome (GOLD analysis project Ga0209589, IMG submission 187525) | Root nodule microbial communities of legume samples collected from California USA - Cow pea white BW (SPAdes) (version 2) | ecosystem: Host-associated > Plants > Roots > Nodule | place: USA... | reverse complement strand
TATCTCTTCAGTTGGCCTCTTCCCGGTCAATACGTGTCGGCTTGGACCCAGGAGGGGTTACCTGCAGAAGGGTCTCCGAAGCTCAAGTTAGTCAAAGCTCTCAGAGAGTCAAATCAGTGATTAATGAATGCGTACCTTTAATTACTGGGGTCCACGTGTATTTATAGAGCATTAAATGACGTTTGACCATTTCATGGGCTGGGTTTTGACTTGGGCTCTAGTTTGGGCCATGAATGGGCCTGGGCTCCAAATCAGGCCCTTGAAACCTATTGAAGGCGGGACATCGATGTTAGTTAACGTTCTAGGCAAGTAGTCGGTCTCGACCGGCTACTTGCCTAGATGGCTTGTGCTGGTGGTGTCCGGGTATTAGATACTAGGTGGTTTCGATGTGTATACTGTTTACTTGGTTGAGTTTGGCTAGGTACGGTACATAACTTATGCCAACCAAGGTTCGAACTCACATCCTCCCACCCATCAAACATAACCACAACCATCAAGCTATCATATATTTCATGTTTAATTCACACATATATATCGTGTTAAGTCCTACCTCCGCATTCATAATATATTTGTAAAATAAAGCACAATTAAATAAACATACAAATGACACACATAAGGCTTGAACCCAAGTTCTCTCCACCTAACCGAGTACTCTCAATCACTTGAGCAAGCATTATTCCTTGTCTAGGGCTTATCAAGAAATTCCCTTAGGTTATTCTCAACCTCCCATTCCTCGTACCTTATTACTTATTATTTGTATGAATTTTTTGGGTCTTACAGATTTTACCCATCTGCTTCAATAAAATCACGTTTAACTTTGTCTTCTTATCATATTTGTCTAATTCCCTCTCAATTCCAACACCTGTCATTAAGCCCATGAAATTTTCATAACGTAAGAATATTAGTGTCCAATTAATAAAATAAAGTGAATGAACTCCATGAAAATAGATAGTACACTTACCAACCAAATAGATACACCCTATAATAAAACACGAGGAAATAGATATGAATAGATAAAATGGATAATGGAAATGTTAAACACAGCAGAATAGAGAAATATATATGTATGTATTGTAAACTCGTGTCTTTTATTAAAGGGAAAGATTGGCTTTTAAATCCATACATAACAGTTATAGATTTGAACTTCACTCCCACGATTTCATGCTAAATCCATGGGTGGGTGCTGACTTAGACTTCAAATGACTATCCCTAATAAATAGCACATTAAATAAATTTATTTGATCACTGAAACAGAATAGTAACTACATAAAAAAATCTTCTAAACTAACCAACATTCCCTCCCTTAAACTATACGTTATGGTATATAGTTTATATTTGAAGCTTCAGTCATGCCTACATACATTGAAGCCTTTCAAATTGATCCAGCTTGAGGGGCTTAGTCATAATGTTTGCAATTTGAACTTCTGACATGCAATAACTCAATTTGACAACTCCATCCTTAACCAAGTCTCTTAAAAAATGAAACCTTATATCAATATGTTTGCTTTTTCCATAAAAAATAGGATTCTTGGATAATTGTATGGTTGAGTTGTTGTCACATAAGATTAACGTGCTCTTCTATTCCTTAGGATCAAGTTTCTCCAATACTCTTTTAATCCACACACATTGACAAACACAAAATGCAACTACTATATACTCAGTCTCAGTTGTAGATAATCTAACTATAGGTTGTTTCTTCGAGGCCCATGAAACTGCTCCAAAACCAAAGAAAAACACATATCTAGAAGTACCTCTTCGATCATCCAAGTCTCCAACAAAGTCACTATCAGAATAAGCTACAACATCAGTGCCTAATTTGGTAGTACCTTTTAGGTATCTTAATATGCATTTTGCTGCCAGCCAATGAGATTCAGAAGGACAAGACATGAATCTGCTAATTAAACTTACTGCATACATAATATCTGGACGGGTTGCAGTCAAGTACAAAAGACTTCCAACGAGTTGCTTGAACACAATTGAATCAATTGTGGCTCCTCCATCATTCTTTGATAGTTTTGTACCCGAGACAATAAGATTTTTTACTGCATTACTATTCTCCATGCTAAACCTTGTTAAAATCTAACGAATATATTTTCTTTGACAAATGAAAATACCATTTGAATTCTTCACAACTTCTATTCCAAGAAAATACCTCATTCTTCCTAAATCGGTCATGTCAAGTTCTAACATCATTGATTCTTTAAATTCATCACACATGCTCCAATCATTTCCAGTATAAATCAAGTCATCAACATAAAGACTTACAATTAAAATTTTACCTCCTTCCTTTGATTTTGTGAAGAGAGTGTGCTCACATACACACCTTTCAAAGCCCTTACTAGAGAAGTAGCTCTTTATCATGTTGTACCATGCTCTTAGAGCCTGTTTAAGGCCATACAACGCCTTTTTTAATTTGTAAACTTTGTCTTCTTTCCTTTTCTTCAAAAGACCAGTGGGTTGTTGTACATAAATATCTTCTTTAAGATCTCCATGAAGGAAGGCACTCCTCACATCTAACTGATAAACTTTTCAATTATAGTGGGCTGCCATAGCAAGTATAATGCGAATGGTATCAAGTCTTGCCATAGGGGCAAACATCTCTGTGTAGTCAACTCCATATTCTTAAGCATATCTTTCCGCCACTAATCTTGCTTTAAATTTGTCTACTTCACCATTTTCTTTGAACTTTGTCTTGAAAATCCATTTAACTCCAATGGGCTTCACTCCACTCGGTGAATCAACGAATTCCCAAGTTTTATTTTTTTCTATTGACTACATTTCTTTCATCATTGCATTTCTCCATTTCTTGCTTCTAGCAGCTTTTTCAAATGACATTGGATTAGTATCAGTTACTGTCATCATAACGTTTAAAGTATCTTCATCAGACAAGCCTTCACAACTTTCATAATCAAGTATCCAGTTGGGTTCTCGTCTATTTATCCTAACCCTCCCTTCAATTGGATCGTCATGGGCTTGTGGTTCACAAATACTTGTATCAACTTCGTTGGAATCACCAGGATGTGTAGAAGCCTGCATGCATTCATCAATATCATTATTTTCAGCTTCTTGCTCTTCACATTTAGCTTCAGCCTCCACATCTAAAGCATCTTGTGTTGTATACTCTTCGTTTTTCTCCCAACTCCAATGCTTTAGTTCTTAAAAAATTTCATCTGTGTTGATGATGATTTTTTTGGAGATTGGATCAATTAAGCGATATGCTTTTGATTCATCAGTTACTCCCAACAGGACACACATTTTGCTTTTGTTGTCTAATTTGATTATGTGTTGATTTGGTATGTGAACATGTGCTACGCATCCAAAGACTCGAAAATATTCCATTGTAGGTACTACTGCAGTAGGACACTTGTTGAGAACATGCACACACCACCTGGCAGCCTCTGCCCAAAATATCTTTGGAAGTTGTTTCTCAATCAATATGGATCTCACCATGTTTATTATTTTTCTGTTTTTCCTTTTAGCATTTAAGAGATAAATCCAAGTCTTTGTTGGTCTCTTGGCAAGCGTACCAAAAATCAATTGTAGTATAATGATTTTTAAGTAGAGTGTCGAACCCACGAGGTACAGATTCAGTTAAAATAAATAATTATCTCGATCAGCATATATATACAGAAATTTTAATTTGATAGATCATTGGTAGTTAAACTAATTTGTATAAACAAAATACAATAAAAGCAAAAAAATTAGATAAAAGATTGATAAGAAAAACTGGGATTGAATTTCATCTATCTCCCTTGTTTGTAATCTGGGTGAATATAATACATAACATCTGAAAATACCAATATTGATGCACACTCAAAAATAATTTATATCGATCCCTTGCATATAAAATTCATAAGATTAGTTCTCTGAATATTGATTCCTGACATATTCAGCAAACTATTTAGCATTACGGTCGAGTGTTAAAAGCAATTGATATATTGAGATCTATTCCTAGCATCACAATATATCAAGTATCATTGTTCAAATCAGATTTTCAGAAATACTTTCTAGTCAGATCTAAAAATCAAAATCAGGACATCTATTGATCAGGTAGAATCAAGCATTAAAAGTGTAAGACCCGCAGAATTTAATTAATTAATTAAATAATTAGTTAATTAATTAATGCGGGTAGGAAGAACATTTATGATATTTAATTCTGATTTGTATGACGTGGAAAAGTACTAGCTCAATTGGTTGAGAGTATTTATTTGTTATTGTTTTAAATATATGTTAATCATGTAGTGGAATAATATAATACTTAAATTATATTAGTTAACAAGAAACATGAATTGGCTTGGTGGTTTAGCATTGATTTGGCATTGGCAAGGTGGTGGGTTCAAACCTTGGAAAACTTGAATTAAACTTTATTTTTGCCAAACTTAGTTTTGGCTTGAATGTGAAGAGTTGAAGGAAAACCTATATGCATGGGCCGCCAAGGTTGGCTGAAAAATGGACCATAAAGAAGTAATGAATGATAATAAACATTACCATTAAAACTTAAATTCGTTTTTGGTAATTGCCTAGTCCTAAGGCACCTTTAAAAGGCAAAAATTAGGTTAGGAGAAGGGTTTTGCAAGGTTAAAATTGCACTCAGAAAATAGGTTTGAACCGAGGTTTTTGGAGCCGAATTGAGTGGTGAGGTTTGAACGAGGTTTTTGGAGCCAAATTGAGAAGAACCAAAGGGATTCTTTAGTGATCAAGGGAGAACTCTTCCAGTGTCAAAGCTTAAGCTAAGGAAACCAGGTTAGGGGAGCTTTACGCATCGATTAATTTAATTCTGATTGGTATGCTGAATTTGTGTGAACATGATTAATATTTTATTCCTTTTAATTTATTGTTTTTGGGAATTTCCAGAAATTGTCTGGTCGGCGATGAACTGTCGCCAGACAATTCTTTCCTCTTTTAGGCAATTTAGGGTTCCTATAGAGGAACCACTTGCCAGATATAGTGTAAAATAGCTTGTTGAACCACTGTTGACCGCCATTGCCCAGAGTTGACCAGTGTTGACTCTTTGATTGTTCAGTGAGAGGCTGCCACGTGTCAGAGCAGCCTCTCCCAAATCGGTTTGCCTTCCGAAATTAGGGTTTTCCATGTGTGTTTCTTCCATGGTTGACGGACGCTGCAAGGGGGACTGATCGGACTGCCGTAGATGATTCGCGATGACTGCGAATATACTTCCGATGACTCGCACGGCGACAAGGTGGTGGTGTTCAGTCTTGTTCGAACTGGTACAGATCTGTGACGATTAGAACTCGCGTGCAGATACGTGAATGGCTTCGTCTCTTCGTATTCGTGATGGCAACGTGAAAGGGAGGAGAGATTCGTGTTGGTGAAGTACTGCTACTGTGCAGGTGTGAACTCGTGGTGGCTTCCATGGCGAACTCGTGGTGACTTCCATGGCTTCGATGGTGGCGCGAGAACGACGCAGCGGAGCTCGCATTGGCTACTGCAGGTCTCGCTAGTGTCGTAGCAATGGTGGTTTTTTCGGCACGACATTAAACGACAAGGAGCAGGTGGTGGTGGTTGCTTGACGCGTTGGAGAAGATGGTGGTTGTTGTCCCTGTGAGTGTAGTCACAGTGTGATGGTGGCTGCGGGACGCGCGGAGAAGACGGAGATGTCGCGGTCCACTGGTGCATCCGCGGTGACGGGGTTCCGACGAGGGCGCGATGGCGGCTGCTTTCCAGCGTGTGCAGCAATGGTCGAACAAGGTCGTGGCAGCAACGGAGGTGGCGGCTGCGGAGTGGGTTGGTGCAGAAGAGAGAGAAGGAGACATTAGGGTTAGGGTTTGTATTGGGAAGGAGATGATGATGTGGCCAACATTGATTGGTGATTTGAATTAGTGGAGGATTGATGATGTGGCAAACTAACATTGATGAATTTAGTAAGTGGAGGATTGCCACGTGGTGAAATCTGGTGGACTAGATTTTAAGTGACATTAGGGGTGCAACTTAGTAAAAAGGAGGGGTGCAGAGCAGAAATTTAAAGTTAAATTTCAGAAGGGGGTGTAAACCTGAAAACAGGGGGTGCGATTAGCTCTAGAAATGTTTTTTTTTTCAGAAATAGATATTCCAATTGGAACAAAGGGGATGTAAACATGAGAATTGGGGTGCATTTAGTACCTAATCTATTTCTCCCTAAAATTCCTACTTTTGGGACTTAATTTATGAATTAAAATATTCATTATTTACACTCTTAAAGACCTAAATTAAATTATTGTTGCACTATTAAACTCAAGAATATCCAATAATATAATATGAAACTAAATACAATTTTAAGCGCAAAAATAATATTAAATTCCCAAAATTTAATTATTGAATGTGAACCAAGGTTCGACTCATCATACCTTCTAGGCGGTTTGGAAGCGGGCAGCGCCCGGCGATACGTGTCCCCCGCCAAACAATTTTACTGCAGCAGTATTGGTGTTGTTGATTCTGTAGGCGTGATCTACAAGGCTTTTGGTGATGCTTCAAAGGTGGGATTGCTGGTGTTCCTAGAGTTGTGGCTTAGAATGTATCCCTTGAGTTGTGGTTCTGGTGAAGCTCACCCTATCTGGTTGTGATTGGCGATGATCGTATACGCGATACACATGAGCAGATGATGTTGATGCAGGTGGTTCTGGTGAAGCTTAGCTGCGGAGAGGAGATAACTTGGGGAGTTTTATCTTTATACATATTTTCTATTATTGGAAATAAGTTGTAAACTCTTTTGAGACATTTTTTGGATTATTCCACCCTTGTAATTATGGATTTTGGTTTTATCATTTGCATTTATAAAAGTTTAGATTTGTCGCGTTCTGAGAAATGAGGTATTCTTAATTGCAAATAATTATTGTTTTATCTGTTTTATTTATTTAAATTCGTAATATCCTGACGGGATGTTACAAAAAGCAGAACAATAATACCAATATTGAGTAAAACAAAAATGTTATATATAAATATCACCAGATTACATCCAAGTTTGAGTATATTACATTCAATCCCAAAAGGAAGATTAGCCACTCATGGTAGCTATCAAATCCTAAGAACTAAAGAAGAAGAAGAAGAAAATATGAACTGTGTTTGCTCGTGGTTGCAGCTCTGCAGCAGGTTTGTAATCTTTTCCAAATTCCCCAGCTGGTTTACTCTTCTGATTCAAGGGGTATATATACTCCACGACGGTCTCGCTCAAGCTACTTGAGTCTCGCTTGAGCGAGAGGAATACTTCAAGCTAAAGAAAGCCTCTCGCTTGGGCGAGAAGTGTTGAAGCAAAGATCTCGCTTAGGCGAGCCAGAGTACTTCGAGCTGAAAAAAGGGTCTCGCTTAGGCGAGATTGGCAGCATCAGATCTTGCTTAGGCGAGAATGGCGACAATAGATGATCTCCACTACAAGAGCTCTCGCTTAGGCGAGGTCCTTCATCGCTTCGGCGAGAATAGCGGCAATAGCTCTTGTAACATCCCGGTAGGATATTACTTAAAATAAATAATTAAACAAGGCAGAATTGAATAACTCATTTATTAAATAGTCCATTTCCCAAAAACACGGGAAATTTTTAAAACTTTAAAACATTAATGGTCTATAAATTCTAAAATCCATCTGTACAACTTTGAGATTAATATCCAAAACCATAAAATTTGTAATCAAATTACATAGAAATTAAATAAAAATAGTTATAAAATCCCCTCGTACGCTGAGCCCACTCTCTGCCACTAAGCGTCTCTTGGCTCACCTGAAACATCATCTGCTCCCGGATAATAAATTACTCGATCATCGCCACACACAGACAGATAGGGTGAACTATGCACATAAACATAAATAAGTATGAGATAATTTCCCAGCCCATTCATAGATATTTATTTACAAAATCACCCACTTTCCCACACTCAAAATGAATATGAGTTCATGCATGTACTCTAAATCTGGGATTTCATGTGCTTCCATGACCTTCCTCGCTCGTGGTCCAACCTACAAGCCTATCTCGCATGTAGTCCTGCTTCACAGACTCTCACGCCCGTTCATCCGAACCCCTCGCTCAGACCCGGACCCGCATACCCGCCTTTCCTACTATGAACTCCCTCACTCATAGCATTCTCAAGTTGAGCATGAAATGAACTCCCTCGCTCATTCATCCTAACAAGAGTAACTCCGGTGAACTAAACAGTTCACGTTCCGCATGCGGTCCACCCATCACGAACTCCTCGCTCGTGACTCAATCCAAGCACATCTCAAATCCTATGGACTTAGTCCTTCAAGCCCAAACACCACAAGACATGTATATATTTCCTATAACTAGGGAAACACCAAGCAAAACAACTCAAAAAGTGCACACGCAAGCATGGATTCACCACATTCTCGCCTAAGCCAAAGGTTTACGCCCAAGCTAGTTCATCAGCCTCGCTTAAGCCAACCCACCTCACCTGAGCGAGCGTGAAACAGTGGTTGTACCACTTCATCTCGTTTAGGCGAGCTCTTCTCGCCTGAGCGAGACCTTAAGTCGCTTAACACCCAAAGCTCCTCGCTTGGACGAGGATTCAACAAGAACAAAAAACTAAGTCTCATTGCGACCTCGCTTAGGCGAGTCATTCTCGCCTAAGCGAGCATACCAGTCGCTCAACACCTAAAAAACCTCTCGTCTGGGCGACAAGTCGCACTTAAAAGGTACAGGTTTCCTCGCGACCTCGCTTGGGCGAGTGTGTCTCGCCTGAGTGATGAGTCATTATTTTCTTCCATTCCACTAGCCTTTGTGTACCCATTAGACAGTTGATTAGTGCTTAATTGTTCATCTTTAGAGTGTTTTTCATCTATTTGGCTTTATTGGGCCACTGTTCCGAATTTGGACTAATTTCACATTATTTGACCTAATTTTTGTTTTTTTAATTATTTTTAGGTCTTTGGGTGAAGCAATTTTGGAGCTTGGACATCAATATTCAGTTGAAGAGAGTCGCCACATCATTTCCATGTCATTTCCACGTCAGCATAGTGAATGGGCCAACATTTGAGGCCCAAAATGGCATTTTTGTAATTTTGCAGCTCATAATGGCAGTTTTGTAAATACTAGTGGCAAAGGGTGAGGTGACCACGAGTTTTAGGTCTGCATGAAGGCACCAACCGCACTTCATCTTCAACCTCTGTTCAAAACCTCCATTTTCGTTCTCCAAGCTTCCATGGAGGTGCTCCCTTGCGGTTTTTCACGTTTTTGTCTCATTTTTACCGTTTTTATGCACATTTGACAGCACCCATTAAGGGTTTTACGTTTTGAATTCGTTTTCTTGCTTGGGCAGCTCGTTTTGTGATTTCATTGACTTGGAACAATACCCATTCATGGGGTTTTCGCATTTATATATCATAGCACCGTTTTACATTCCATTGGAGCTTTGAAATCTCTTTTTTTGCTTTTAATTTGCGTTTTCAGAATTCAAAAGTTAGGGATTTTGGTTCTATTTTTGTGATTCCAGAATTGTGGTGTCTAATTGCTCATTTCCATGTCTAGCTAAATTCGTGTATTGACTCCTTGATGAAAAATGCAATGAAGCTTTGAGGTTGTGCTTGCTTGTGAAATTTGCCATGTCTCTTTGTTCTAATTCGGGAATGCATTGTGATGAATCTGTTTGTGCTTAATTTACAGAGTAATTGCATGTGTTTTGGTTAAGTTATGTTCATGCTTAATTTATGTAACTTGGCTGTCACGAATTTAAGGATGTGTGCTTTGCTTAATTGCATAATGAAGCTAGATTGTAATTTTCGCTTAGTAGATTATTATCTAGTGGATTGAGAGAAGGCAGAGGTGTTAATTTGGTGGCCTATGATAAGTGAATTTATGTTTGAATCAAGGATGTCAATACGATTTTAATCACTCTTTGCATTCAATTTAATCTGTTGATTAGAATTCTGAATTTGTCTGCCAAACCCCCCCCCTTTTGTGTTGTATTGTTGTGTTCATCTGGAAATTGAAGCTTTGAATGAAAATATTGGTCGTTGGGAGACGACTTGGTTCACTTTCACATACTACATTTAATATGTTTTAATCTGGTGGGGTACGACCTCTATCAAATTTGGTGCTTCAATAAATGTAATGCCTCTGTCTATTTTTAAATCTCTTTCTCTTGGACCCCTGTAACCTACGGGTCTGGTGATTCAGTTGGCAAATAGAAGTGTTGCCCACCCCGCAGGTTTGGTTGATGATGTTTTGGTACGTGTTGGTGAGTTGATTTTCCCTGCTGATTTTTACATTCTTGATATGGGAGAGGGACTTTCACATGGTTATGCACCAATCATTTTAGGCAGACCATTTTTGAAAACTGCACGAACCAAAATTGATGTCCATGAAGGTACTTTGTCCATGGAGTTTGATGATATTGTTGTGCGATTTAACATTCTAGATGCCATGAAACAATCTTCTGAGGATCACTCCGTTTTTCATGTTGATATTATTGATGATGCTGTTGATGGAATTATTTCTGATTTCCACTCTTTGCATGCATTAAAACATTCATCTATGTCTGAGTTATCTGAATTTGCATGCATTGATGTTCTTGATTCTGATTCTGATTCTGATGATGCTGAATATGATGTGGATAATGTTGAATCTACTAAGTTTGACTCTCTGGATGTTGTACCTATTGACTTTGATGTTATACAATCAGGTTGCACTAACCATGTTGCAGGAAGTACATATGCATCTGATTGTTATGCTCAGGTACAGGCTGTGGAACCCATTTCTCCCTCCCCTCTGGTTCCTGATATTCAGCCAGCATCCAATACTCCAAAGTTGAAACCACTGCCAAACAACCTCAAGTATGTCTACTTAGAGGAGGAGGACAAACTGCATGTCATCATTTCCACCTCCCTCACTGCTGAACAAGAGCAGAGGTTGTTTCATGTTCTTAAAAAGCACAAGAAGGCAATTGGATGGGCATTGGTTGACATTCCTGGTATTAGCCCATCAACATGCATGCATAGGATATTGTTGGAAGATGGAGGAAAGCCAATGAGACAGCCATAGAGGTGACTCAACCCTCTCATCTCAGATGTTGTCAAGAAGGAGGTGACCAAGCTTCTACAAGTTGGGATCATCTACCCCATTTCTGACAGTCAGTGGGTCAGCCCCATCCATGTTGTCCCCAAAAAGATAGGCCTTACTATAGTGAAGAATGAAAAAGAGGAGCTGATTCCAACAAGAGTGCAAAATAGTTGGAGAGTTTGCATTGACTACAGAAGGCTAAATCAAGAAATCAGGAAAAACCATTTCCCCCTGCCTTTTATTGATCATATGCTTGAGCGCTTGGCAGATAAGTCCCACTATTGCTTTCTTGATGGTTTTTCTGGTTATTTTCAAATTCACATTGAACTTGAGGACCAAGAGAAAACCACATTCACCTGCCCCTTTGACACTTTTGCCTATAGGAGGATGCCATTTGGCCTATGCAATTCCCCTGGCACATTCCAGTAGTGCATGCTTAGCATATTTAGTGATTTTCTTGAAAAATGCATAGAGGTGTTTATGGACGAATTTACTGTGTATGGGTCCTCATTTGATGCATGTTTGGATAGTTTGGACAGAGTTTTAAATAGGTGCATCCAATCTAACCTTGTTCTCAATTTTGAGAAATGTCATTTCATGGTAGAACAAGGCATAGTATTGGGGCACATAATTTCAAGAAAGGGCATTGAAGTTGACCCTGCCAAGATTTCGATTATTTCATAATTGCCTTACCCCTCTTTTGTGCGAGAGGTTCGTTCTTTTCTTAGCCATGCAGGGTTTTTCAAGCGCTTTATTCAAGACTTCAGCAAAAAGGCCCTCCCACGGTCCAACCTACTACAAAAGGATGTTGACTTCATCTTTGATGAAGGATGCAAAGAGGCTTATGATTGCCTCAAGAAGGCCCTGACCACAACTCCAATCATTCAGGCGCCTGACTGGACAGCCACATTTGAGCTTATGTGTGATGCATCCAACTATGCATTAGACGTTGTCCTAGCTCAAAGGATTGATAAGCAGCCGAGGGTAATCTACTACGCCTCCAGGACATTAGATGCTGCCCAATCAAATTACACCACAATAGAAAAGGAGCTCCTTGCGGTAGTTTTTGCACTTGAAAAGTTTCGATCTTATCTGCTTGGTTCTCCTGTTGTTTTGTTTACTGACCATGCATCTCTTAAGTACCTGTTGAAGAAGGCAGAATCAAAACCTCGGCTGATAAGATGGATGCTCTGGCTCTAAGAATTCGATTTGGAGATCCGTGATAGGAGCAGAGCACAAAACCTGGTTGCAGACCACCTAAGCAGGATTGAGAGGTCTACTGATGATGCTTCACCGATCTGGGATGACTTTCCCGATGAAAGTTTGTTGACACTCTCTACTTCTTCCTCACCTTGGTTTGCTAACATGTTAATTATCTTGCTGCTTCTATTTTCCTCCCCTAGCATCCAAAGCTCAATGTGATAAACTCAAGAGCGATGCTAGGTATTACATTTGGGATGACCCCTATCTGTGGAAAATGTGCAGTGATTAGGTTACCAGGAGATGCATTCTGGACCATGAGATTGACTCGGTCCTCAAATTTTGTCATTCATCTGCACCTGGTGGTCACCTTGGGACATAGAGGACAGCTCGCAAGGTACTAGATTGCGGATTTTATTGGCCCACCATCTTCAAGGATGCGTGGAGGATATGTAGCACATGTGAGGAATGCCAACGAGCAGGAGGAGCAATTTCTTGGAGACAATAGATGCCTCAACAACCCATGCTGTTTTGTGAGGTGTTTGATGTCTATGGTATAGATTTCATGGGCCCTTTTCCTGTCTCTTTTGGTTTCATTTACATCTTGGTTGCTGTTGATTATGTTTCAAAATGGGTGGAAGCCAAAGCCACTAGAACTAATGATGCTCGAGTTGTTGTGGACTTTGTTAGGTCTCACATATTTTGCAGGTTTGGAGTTCCTTGAGCTATTGTTAGTGACCAGGGTACCCATTTTTGCAACAGATCCATGGGGGTTTTGCTTCAAAAGTACGGGGTTGTGCACAAACTTTCTATACCATATCACCCCCAAACTAATGGGCAAGTCGAGATCTCAAATAGAGAAATCAAGAGGATCTTGGAGAAGATTGTGCAGCCCAACAAGAAGGATTGGAGCAATAGACTTGAGGATGCTCTATGGGCTCACAAGACTGCTTACAAGGCACCTATATGGATGTCTCCTTATCGGGTTGTCTTTGGTAAGCCATGCCACCTTCTAGTATCGAGCCTACTGGCTGTCAAGTCATGCAACTTCTATCTTGATCAAGCTAGAGAGGAAAGGAAGTTGCAGTTGAACGAGTTGGATGAGATCCGTTTGGAGGCATATCAGAACTCTATGTTCTACAAGGAGAAGACCAAGAGATTCCATGATAGCTCCATAGCTAGAAAGGAGTTTGTTGTTGGTCAGCAAGTTTTACTGTATAACTCCAGACTTGGACTCATGGGGGGTAAGTTGCGATCAAAGTGGATTGGTCCTTTTGTTGTTACTAATGTTTATCCTTATGGTGCAGTTGAAATCAAAAGCCAGTCCACCGATAAGAGCTTCAAAGTGAATGGGCATCGTCTGAAGCCATTCCTCAGCAATCCTGCCTTGGTGGATACTATTGTGGAGGAGACTTCCCTGCTTGACCCCACTGCTGTTTCACCATGATTCAGGGAGTTTTCTTTCCCCTTCTTTACTTTATTGCACTTGTCCAGGTCTGTCTGTTGTTGTTTCCTTTTGTTTGTTTCTTTTTTGTTAATTTGTGTTAATTAGTGTTATGTTATTGTTTTCTGTTTGGGACACTCACTTCACTTTCGGAGGATGAGTTGTTGGTCATTCTATGGACTGATATCCTTGCTTTCTCTTTGCATGTCAAGTTGCTTTTCTGTGTGACCCTGTGTGAGAATTTGAGCCACTCTCTGTTCTTTGATTGTGTGATATATGCCTCTTGAATTCTTGCATAGTGGACTTGGCTTGACTCTTTCTGATGCTTTTCTGATACACATGCATGTTGGGATATGATTTAGGCAATTTTGTTTTGTGAGCCTATAGCCAGATGAGCCTACCATGAACTGTTTCTGTCGATACCCCTTTTTGAGCCTGCATACCCTTTCATTGTTCTACAGCTCATTACAAGCCCTTAGCCTGAAAAACCATGATTATTCCTACCTTAGGAAATTTTAGAGCTTTGGAATTGTTTTGGGAATGGGTGCTCAACTAAGTGTGGTCGCGCACAACAAGTGTGGTTGTGCGCGCACTTGTTATTGGTTCTTGGGATTGCTCATTTGTATACCCAGGTGGGATTTCAAAATTGTTGTTTCTCTGCATGTTCTTTGTATAGAAAAACAAAAAGAAAAAGAAAGAGAGAAAACAAAAAGAAAAGAAAAGAAAAGAAAAGAAAGAAAAGAAATAAAAGGAGTTTGGATTTGAGCATTGTGTGAGAACCGAGGTTGGAAGTGTTGGTGTTTGGGATTACTTTCATGCTTGATTGAGACTTATTCCTCATTGCTCCTCTATTTCCTTGGTTGCTTAACTACTTATCCATATGTTCCACACCTTGTCCTCAACCCCATTACAACCTTGAAAAGTCCTTCTGATCTTGACCTGCATGTGTTTCTGGTTTGGTTGTTGGTTCTAGAGGCTTGCCAAGTCCGTTTGATGTTTGTTTTTTAGGGGTGCTTTGAGAGTAAACAGTAACCTAGAGATTTGAGTGATACAGTGCATATTTCGTGAGGTTATGTTGCTTTCAAATCTCTCTTTGAGCTGAACTGAGTACTTGATATGTTTTGAATTGCTTGGATGATGTTCATGGATACCTTGCAGCTTTGAATCCTTCTGTGTTGGATGTGTTTCCATTTGTCTGTGTTGAGTCTGTTTCTCTTGTGTCTTTTTGTCATGTCTTTTTGTCTCTCTTGTTATGTTTGTGATGTCCTTGCTTTGCTTTACTTTTTAATTTTGTCCAGGAGTGCAAAAGGGTAAGTGTGGTCGATTTTGATGAGTCATTATTTTCTTCTGTTCCACTAGCCTTTATGTACCCATTAGACAGTTGATTAGTGCTTAATTGTTCATCTTTATAGTGTTTTCATCTATTGGGCTTTATTGGGCCACTGTTCCGAATTTGGACTAATTTCACATTATTTGGCCTAATTTTTATTTTTTAATTATTTTTAGATATTTGGGTGAAGCAATTTTGGAGCTTGGACATCAATATTCAGTTGAAGAGAGTCGCCACATCATCGCCACATCATTTCCATGTCATTTCTACGTCAACAGAGTGAATGGGCCAACATTTAAGGCCCATAGTGGCATTTTTGTAATTCTGCAGCTTATAATGGCAGTTTTGTAAATACTAGTGGCAAAGGGTGAGGTGACCACGAGTTTTAGGTCTGCATGAAGGCACCAGCCCCACTTCATCTTCAACCTCTGTTCAAAACCTCCATTTTCGTTCTCCAAGCTTCCATGGAGGTGCTCCCTTGCGGTTTTTCACGTTTTTGTCTCATTTTTACCGTTTTTATGCACATTTGACAGCACCC
>Ga0209589_1008875_pt1 | contig 15511 bp, 6 predicted proteins | sample CowpeawhiteBW_FD_187525 | JGI IMG/M metagenome (GOLD analysis project Ga0209589, IMG submission 187525) | Root nodule microbial communities of legume samples collected from California USA - Cow pea white BW (SPAdes) (version 2) | ecosystem: Host-associated > Plants > Roots > Nodule | place: USA... | reverse complement strand
TATAGCTAGAGCATTCATAATTTAGTCCCCTTGTTCATAATGGGAGGTGTATTTTATAAGCCATAGTTAGTTGTTTCGTTATCTCTAAATCTTAACTAATAATATTGTTAAGAAATGGACTTTAAGCCTACCTCAACCCCACAAAACTGACTCGTAAAATGAGATTTCCACCCACTTATATACTCTAAATTGGCCTTATCTCTAGTCGATGTGGAACTTCCAACACCCCCGTCATGTCGAGATATATACATCTCGAGCGTGAGACTAAACATTAATGAGTGGTCTGATAGCGGATGGAACAATATGTCCAACAAACAACAAATCTCGCTAGGATATATTCTAACAATGACTCTAATATCATGTAAAAAAGTAGATTTTTAGCCTAACTCAACTCCACAAAACCGGCTTCTAAGGTGAGATTTGCGTCCACTTATATATTCTAAATGGGTTTTATCTATAGTCGATGTGAGACTCTCAACAATTATTTAATCTTTAGAATTTGAATTTCTTTTAACCGATTTTCGGTTCCACAAATAGATATTTCCTTGATTTTTGCCTAATATTCTTAATAGTTTTATTGAATCTTTTGTTAGTAATTAGCAGATCCTATAACCAACATGTTACATATCTTCAGGTCTGTCAGGCCACTTAGCAAGCAAGCTAATAGATTGAAGTTGGATTTACATTGATGATCGAAACTTGCAAAATGGATTTAAACTTTTGAATATGGCTACAAAATAAAAGCTAGAAATCCAAATAACATGCATTTATATAACTCAAAATATATGAAAAAGAGTAAAATGGCTATTATATACATATTTCACTTAAATAATTTATCAAAGTTATACTCTAATTCTAATTCTAAGAAAAATCCTTATTAAACTGTATCAAGTCCTTTTTTTTTAAAGAAAAGTTTATAGATAGGTTTATAAGGAATAAGAAAAATGTAAAACCGAAAACAAAACTTTAACCAAATCTGGATCCAGGGATTTGAACATAACAAGCACACAAATCCACAAAATCAAATCAAATCTAGATATTTCAAATGTACAAAAGCAAACTAAAAAAAATCCTTTTTTGAAAATATCTTACCAATTATAACAAAATACTCAAAATAAATAAATAATTAAAAAGAACATGGAATTCATATGGAACAACAGAAAAACATGGATAAATTGAAGAAGACATAAGCCATAGATACAAAAACCATAAGATGCAGGCAAGAGAAGGAGCTAAACTAAAACCCTCACCACAAGAGAAGGAGAACAATAAAAAGGTGTCAAAAATGTTTACAATCCTATGGCGGGTGCCAAATTTTTTGGGCAAAAGTACCTCAATATGATTCTTAGGGTTTCTAGCTAGAGCATTTAGAATTTAGTCCCTTTGTTCATAGAGTGAGGAATATTTTATAAGCTCTAGTTAGTTCTTTTGTTATCTCCAAGTCTTAACTAATATTATTTAGTCTGTAGAATTTGTATTTTTCTCAACCAATTTAAAGTACCACAAACAGATATTTCCTTTATTTTCACTTAATATTTTTAATAATTTTATTGGATCCTTCTGTTAGTAAGTAGTAGGCCCTATAACCAACCTGCCAGATAAGTTAATAACCCTTTTAAAAAATAAATACTCGCCCTATAATTGTCTTGGACAGACCACATAAAAAGGAAACAAGTAGAAAGCATAACAAATATTTGTTGAAGATCTCACAGTTTAGAAGTATGACTCAAATAAAATATACAAGTGCAAACATCATCTTCGAAGTTGATTTTATGAGGTTGTGATAAACTTGAAATCCATTTTATAATAATATTCAGAATGTTTAAACTAAAGAATATTAGGATATTATAACCTCCATTTCTCCTTTGCAATTGTATAAGAGAAATGTAAAAAACTAAAAGAGAGAAGAGAAAGGCACGCTTCTCAGGTAGCAGTGTTCTACCTGCCTGCTTTTCATTTTCATGTAAAAATGATAGAGTCTTTTTTGTGTACAAAGTTAGAAGAGCTTTTCAGAGCTTCACTACTGAAAAAAAAAAAAAAAACTATATTTCTAGTAGAAAATCTCACAACACAACTTTTAACTTGTATGTCTAAACAAGTTAAGACATTGTTAATTGCACAAGTTAAGACATGCTTAATTGCACAAGTTTGAGAAGAGCATCTATTTTATCAAATCCATTTCGGTTTCTGAAACTGAAGTTTGCAGAAGAAAGTGAATTTGAAAAGGTTTTATTTTCTTCTCACATATAACAAATGATATTAAAGGAGCATGTTAGTTACTTTCCAGTGTCAAACTTGAGCAAGCAATGCAGCAATACAATTTTAAAATTGAACAGTTACAAAACAACAGAAGCTGAAGCATAAACAGTGGCCACTAAAGCAATAATATAACATAAGTTTCAGCAACTATGATGTAGGTACTTACCGCTCCACACCTTTCGCTACTGATATATCATTAGTAGCACAAACTTCATTGATGGATATTTACTGTATGAATTAAACTAATAATTGATATAACTTAATTATCAAATTCAAAGAGTCAATACCTATTCCTTTATATATTATTAAAGAAGTAAGATTGACATAACAACATGAATGGTATGATAGGTTTAAAGGGTGATGCGTAATTGCTAGCATAACAACAAAAAATCTAACAGAATCAAAGCGAAATTCCAATTCGAAGAAATGATGAAATGACAAAAATGAAACCCTAGATCCATGAAATCAGTGAAACCATAAAACCAACTAAAGAACGACACACAGAATAGTAAACCAGGATGATCACAAAGATAAGAAATGAACCTGGTATGGATCACTGTTTAGAGACAGCCTACTCTGAGAGAGAGAACAGAGTGTGAGAGAAAGTGTAAAGAGAGAACGTCGAGTGAGTGAACGACCATGGTTCAAATGAGAGAAAGAGCAAGTTCAAGCAATAGAATAATGGTTTGAGAAAAATTTAATTTCAAAATTTCAGTATTTTGATTATTTAAAATGCCTCTAAAAATTCGAAAATTTAAAAAATATTTATACATATTTAAACAGCTTGATTTATTTTAGGAAATTTTAAATTCATAAAAAAAATGTTACCCTGTTAAATTTTCCGTTTTTCAAAGTAAAAAAAATAAATAAGCTTACTTTTTTTCCATAAAAAAAAAAAAAAAAAAAAAAAAAAAAAAAAAAAAAATAATTTTTTTAAAAAAAAAAAAAAAAAAAAAAAAAAAAAACATCTTTAGAAGCAGCCTGTAACATGTAAAACCTGTCCACTTATGTATTCTATCATATGATTCTCAAGATAATTATTATATAAGTTAAAAAAAACATATTATGAGTAATTTTAAATTTGATGATAGTAGAAAAGTATTTTACATACAAAACAAATAGATAGCAAATAATGAAATGGATATGGATATTGTTATACAAAGAAAAACCATTTCTAGAAACAACCTGTGTAGCATATAAAACCTGTCCACTTATATGCTCTACTCGTTGTCTGCTTTACAATAATATATACTACTTTATGACTGCGTCGTTATTAACTTATTTAACAACACATTGCTTAAAGAAAAAGTTAAAAGACTTTTACGTAACTTCTCCGGAATAATAAACAAAATATATACAAATGTTCCAGCATTAATTCTTTGACAATGAGAAGAAAAATTATACTTTTGTTTCGTTGCTAAAGAGAACTTTTCTTACAACATGAATGTAAAACCCTTTCTCTTGAAATCCACAATTAGTAGGAAACACCTCTTGAAGAGAAAGAAAAGACGGATAACTATGACATAAAAAATCTATCAAATGAATTCATACGATTCATCGCAAACTTTCACAACACATTGTTAATTAACTGATCAATTAAAAATTACAAATAAACTAATATAGTATATTGTGAAGAATTGACTCGGTCAAATTTTGGAGATATGCAGTGATGATCTCAGTGAACCGTTTAGTCTCGTAGTGTCTATTGAGCTCTTGACAGTTTGGTGGAATCACTTTATGGTTAGTATGTTATGTAACGAGAAATAGTATTCATGTGTCTTTTTTTGTTAGTCTTCGCATATTTCAAATGTATCAGTTATAATGATATTTCTTTCATACATAGGACATTATAGTTTCAACAAAAGCTAACCGACAGTTTGTAACATTTGAGTTATATTTTGAGTGAGAGATTTGTAGAGAGAGAAATTGTGTTAAATTTTAATATTTGTGATATAGTGAATTCTTCCGTGGACATAGGTTGAACTATGTTATTACTTCAATTGAATCATGTTTCTTATGTGTGTAACTCTTGTTCCTTTGTTTATATTCCAATTTGTTGATTTCTCTATTATAAATTCTCTTTGTGTGGTAGAGGTTTTACGGTGAATCTGTAATCTATTTTCTAACAAATTGGTGCGATGAATGTGGAATTCAATTTATGACTTCCGCAAAGTATGCAACTAAGAAATTCATTAGTATTAACAATTTTGCATTGGCGCGGTTAAAGATATGTGCTCTTCTGGTTCAGCAAGGTCTCCTTGAAGTTGTAGAAGATAAATCTAGGCTTCACACATCCACAACTAATAAGAAAGAGTAGAAAACGTTCGCTGCAAGAATTCAGGCAAATAGCATTGGCCAAAATCCGACACTAACGATCCAAAGCTGACACAAATTTATAATTATTGTTGGTTTAGTGTCGAAAAGCTAACCACGAAAAAATCATGGAGGCTAATTTAGATATGTCGACCAACAGATACAAATTGCAATGTAATAACGTCATCCCGATGACACAAACTTGTGTGATTAAATGAGCTTAGCGTTGGCCAAGGGATGCTATTAGTGTGGGCCATACGACGATAATAGCAAATAATAATTTAAAATGGTCGTTTAGTGTGTGGGTTAGGTGACGTTTTATATTAAATTATGTGTGGGCTAGTTGACGCTAATTGTATATAATAATTATTTTGAATGCGTGGGCTAGAGGACGCTTAAAAATTTAAATTATTAAATGGTGCGTGGGTTGGTTGACACAAATAGCGAGGGTTGGACGAAGCTACTATATCTACTCACGACTTGTCCAATTTGTTTTGTTCTCAACCCAAATTTTACCTGCAAACATGATCACAATTACAGAATCAATATAATCTTAGTTATCCATCCAGAAGTCATTCCAATTGGAATTAATAGTTAATTGAAATACATTCATCCTTCATTGAGTCATAGATATCAAATTAGGATACACATAAGTTTATAAAACCTAAGTAGGTGGATAATGCACCAAAGTGTACAAAGTTCAAGTCATAATTTGTTTACAATGTTCATCATACAAAAAATCCTACTAACTATAAAACTGGAAAATGAAGTTGAGGAAGTTGAAGTCATGGTCACTCAGCTCTACAAAGTATTAGTGATCAAAACAAAGTATTAATGATAAGTACATTCTTTCCCTTAAATCTTAAGCAACATTTACTTCATATCTCATTAAAAACCATTTGCTCATAAAGAAACAAGTAATCTACTGTAGCTGCAAGTTCGAAAGAGTCTTGATAGTCAAAAATTTAGCTCTTGCCCACTTCAAGGTCTCTCATAATAGAGACTCAGAAGAGCAGTAATTACAAAAACATAACCCTTCTTTCAAAAATAAAGATTATAGGATGCAAGCTAACAACATCTTCAACAAAAAGAGTATCTTTTATAGCACCAAAAATATCTTGAAGTGAAAATCAAAATTTTTCGAAACCTTACTTTCCCCAAATTCAAAAGGTGGTTAAACACATTTGACTTAAATCCAGTTCAGCCAGTTTCATATTCAAACATAATATCGTTAATCAAGATTAAAGCACAAATGTAATAATATATTGCATAAATCGAACAATGACCCTAAGGTCTAGCCAATTCACTCCCCACCACAAATTTGTCATTTCATCCCTCAACAAAATGATAATAAATAAATAAATAAATAAAGAACTCTATAGTTGCGAAAATTGTTTTCTTGAACTAAAGGCCAACTACTATATAACAAAATTGCTATCAAAATTGATTAGAGGAGGATATTCAGGATTCAGATTCAAAAATCCAAAGGAGATTCTGAGATTCATATAATTAGCAAAGATATTTGAAAGAATGTGGATTCGAAAAAGGTAGTGAAAGAAAGGAGCGAAGAGAAGGAAAGTGGGTGACTCACCTAAGTGGTTTATGATGCTGACAAAGAGACTGGTTTGTGAATGGTTCTGATATTTGTTTAAGCAATAAGCATTCCTGCACATATTCATAGCCATTATGCACATACATTCGCAGAATACCCCATTCAAAAATCAAATTACCAACAACTTATAGCTTGGCCAAATACCAGTAAAATAAAATAGATTCATTAAACTACTAGGAATTATATGAGTACATCGTTAACTTTTTAGGCATCTCATGTAGCAAACGTACTTCAAACATTCAAACATGTTTCATATTTCCAAATGTGGAAAAACAAATATTAATAGAATAAACAATAAATTATATATATATATATATATATATATATATAAGAGTTGAATATCGAAGTCACCATCTCCCTTTAGGGCCCACTACCCACCTCCTTCAACACTAACGAAACACCGAAGAGAACACGAATATGAACCCATCGCATCTTCCGGGCCCAATAGTCGACAAATCTACCACATTTTCAAGGTCGATCCCGCCGCTCTTCAGTAACCACCACTCACGAGGGTCGAAGTGGTTCTTCTTTGAGCGCCAATTGAAGAAGAGACTAAAAATTTGTGGATGGAGGGATTGAAAATGAGAAAGGAGATGAAGCAAAATGAAAATAGAGAGAAAAAGACTCTGCGCGCGAGATCGAAAAAAATAGAGTTAAAATTTGGTAAAGTTAAAATTTATGTCAACTTTCCACCTACTTCTTTAAGTGTCGGCCAACCCACTCTCTCTTCTAAAAACTAATTTTTTTTTTTTAACTTAGGCCAAGTCATTTCTGCAAAATTATTTTTTCTTTTTTTTTTATTTTTATTAACTTGTGTCGTCTAGCTGACACTACTAATTGCGTCCCTCAGCCCTCCCTAATATCTTAATCTAGTTTTTTCCATTAAAAATAATATAAAAGCGTCGGTCAACCCACTTTATCCTCTAATAATAATATTTTTTTACCTTATTCCAAGCCATCTTTCGCAAAATTATTTTTTATTTTTTTATTTTTACTAACTTGCGTCGGCTAACTGACATTATCGATTGCGACTTAATCTATATTTCTCCATTACTTTTAGAAAATAAGATCAAAGCGTCCCTCGAGCGACGCTAGTCTAAAATATAATTGTGTCCCTTGACCATTGCTCTGAAATTTTTATTTTTTTTGTAATACGTTTTTCTTTTAGTATTGCGTAACTAGCATCCCTTAAGGGATGCTAAGGGTGATTATCTAGAGTCGCACAACCCAAACTAAGCTTAGCATTTTATTTTGTGTCTCTTAGTCGTCGTTACTTTTGACTTTAGTAGTGTGCAAGATAAAGCCGACACTAATATTTCGACTCTAACTCCTTGAATTCTTGTAGTGGTTGTTGTAGAAGGCTCACAGTGTGATTGTTTTGAGCCTTGACGATAAGGTGTTGAGGCAAGTTTTGTAGGAGAAGACAACTACATGATTCTAGAATAAACTTGAAAGAAAATTAATCCTCTCAATTTGGAGAACATTGATATGTAGATTGATGATAAGGATCAAACATTGCTTTTGTTGTGTTCATGGCATACACTATCCACACTACTTTCCCTCTTAAGAGACACTATATCGGGAATTACTCCTTAGTAAAAAATGTATATGTTGTTAAGCCAAAAAGTCAACAAACATGACCACTAGAACTCAGAGGTTGCATTAAACCTCTTCGTCGCTTATGCTCCTCGAGGTTGGGAGGCTTAGTAGGACCATACAACCAAAGAAATGTAAATTTTCTTTGCAAAAAACACCATAAGCTGGGCACCATAAGCCAAACACCATAAGTTGAGGTACCATAAATCGAGAAGTCAGCATATAGACGCACATGACTGCTACCTCACAATCTTTAACATATAAACATGTGAAGACTAGGGGTTGCTTACTATACATGGGTAGGATAACCCCAGAGTACATGACTTGGGGGCTTGGTGGGACTACATGGTCAAAGTACCCTTTAACGTACTTGACCCAGGCAAGTACGTGTCAGGCTTGTAGGACGACATGTGCTCGAACTATGAAAATACGCCAGTATAATCACCACTCAAAGAAGATAAATTTGAGGTTAATTAACTCATTCTGATTAACAAGTAGTTAGGTTAATTAAACCAAAGTCCAACCAGGTATGGCCCATGACCCTAGTATAAAAGGCGCATCTTACGAAATACATAATTACGTTTTTCTCTAACATTGATTCCCTAATACCTCTTATTGACTTTGGCATCATAGTGTCTTTTGCAGGCATCTGCCCCCTTTTTTGTTCGTGACCAAAAGACAAGTTCCCTTTGAAGTCGAGTCTGTGGATCTTTGGAATTATTTAGGAGACTTTACAGGATATACTTTGACCTCGTACGAAAAATATTCCTTAAAAAAAAATACACATAGTTGACAACCTTTTCAACAGTATAATAATGTATGTTAGAATTTTATGTTTAAAAATTAAATAAAAATATTATTATTTTAGATTGTAATGTGAATACTTTTTATCTTTTAGTAGGGTCATTATATCACAACCACTTGTATGTCCTCTCTATATGTATCCATAAGTCCTTCAAGATGTATGTTAAGTATTTCTCAATATTTTGAGTGTATATGAGTACTTTGTTTAGTAAGTGCGGTGCAAGTCCTTGAGTACTCTATACAATTATCATTCCCTTTAAAGTGGTCACAACATCAACTTTATCAACATTTTACTATATAATATAGGAAGAAAAAAACACACTTAGGCAATAAACCATGCTGATTCCCATTATTCTAATACTTATAGCTATACTAGAGACTAGAAACATGAATCACACTCTAATGACCCACACCAGTGAGTTCTGCATTATTTAAGATAACCTTAATTACGTGCAATATATCAAACAACATTATCTAAGAATCAAACGAAGCAAAGTTCAGAAGTTCTGCATTGTACTCAAGCCGAGCCATTTCACGTTCGGTCAAGGTAAGCCATGCTTCTATGCCATCTCCATCCTTTGTGCTCATCAAAATTCCAAAATTTTTTATGGGCACAGCAATGGTGGTAGCATAACTTGGCTTTCCCCATCCAAAATCAACTTCATAGAACTCAAACCCTACCCAACTGGTAAACCCATAACCTTCAATACCCTTTTCTGCAACCACTCTTCTTGCTTCTTCTATAGTCTGAACTACTTCAACAAACTCATCACTCTGAAGTTTCTTTATGTAATCTCCATCAACTTTTCCTATCGTTTCTCTCATTCTCTCTGCCAAATCACGCAACCCCACTACCCCCTCCGCTTCCACCAACGAAGACAAAGCGTATTGCCAAATGTTTCCAACCGAATGCTTCGACAAAGATGGAACCATTCTGCTGCGAATGTTCACAGTGTGGGATACTGCAGAAGCCACAATTTTTTCTTCCCCAGAGTCTAAACTTTCTTTTGCTGCTTCAAGTGATGATTTCCATAGCAGCGTCGTCACGGCTTCAACGCGTGAGGGATTGAAACCGGGGCACGCGATGGTTTGTCTCAATCTAGAAATACTGCTGCCACTAAACATGAGTCTCTTTGTCACGGTTTTTTCTTGGCCGACCAAGCCACTTGTCAAGTCGACAGATATGTTCCTCGGTGGGAAAAGCAGGCTTGTCTGTTCCAAAGGAGGCGGAACGAGGTTGTTAGTGCCGTGTCCACGTGATGTTGCAGCCCAAGCGTTGAGAAACGATGCTGCAGTTGAAGCATCAGCAATCTTGTGTGAGAAGCACACGCCAAGTGCTATGCCCCCACACTTGAATTGGTTCAACTGAACTGCCATGATCCCCGACGTGTCACTTTGTTGTGGTTCAAGGTTGTAAGGAGGACATGGGAGAAGTTCATAGAGGGTGTGAAGTTGAGGGTTTTTGAGAATGTTTGAGAGCTCAATGGGGAGTTTAGAGTGGATGAAAAGAACACCCTCGTCGTTGCACTCGATGATTGAAGAGTCTCTGAGTCTTCCACAAAATGGGTAATAGAGAGTGAGGACTTGTGACAGAGAAGTTTTCAACTTTTGTGAGAGTGCAGTGAGGTCAGTGGCAAAGGTTCTAACATCAGAGGCAGAGTAAAAGAGGAGAATTGGAACACGGAATGAAGGAGCCAATTGGTCGAGGAAGGAGAGTTTGAAGTGGTGAAGATGATTAGGGGTTGGGGAAGATGGCTTTATTGTGTCCTTGGATATAATGTCATATTTCTCAGCCATTTGAATTTCTACTAGATATTTTTGCTAATGCTAGGTATATGACTATGGTATTCTTTGTGAAAGGTTGCACCCTTATATATAGAAATCATTAATGTATAATTTTAAGAAAATATTGGAGACAACATATGTCTAAAAAAATAAAGTTAATTTACATAATATAAAACGAAAATAGTCCTCATCTTATACTTATAAGTTAGTTTTGTGATAATGAGTTAGGTATAAACTTTGTTACTAATATGCTATTTGAGTGATTCATAATCGACTAAGGGATCACTACAAGTATGCAATCTTACATGCTAGATATCCATGTCTCAACAATATACACTAGTGTAAAAAACAGAGCTATTATACCACGTATAATATAGAGTTATCAAATTGGGTCAGATCCCATGGGTCAACTCAGTCCATCATGGGTTTGGATCAGGTTGGGTTGAATATTTTTTACAAATTTTAATACAGATTAATTTTTGATCCGGCCCACCAAGAATCTGACTTACCCGGATTGAATTCGTGGTTAACTGAGTTGGTTCACCAACCCACCCCAAAGAAAGGATAACACATATTATTACATATTATTAGCTTTTCAAATTTTCACCCTAGATAAGACCCTTCTTTAATTTATATTTGACTTAATTAGTCACAACAATTTATTTCTCTTTTGATGAATGAGTGAATGTTGACAACACTTTTTAAGTGAATTTTCTAACATAAAATATTCACGCTATAGTTACAAAACCGGTGTAGGAAGAGTCATTAATAAAATTTGTAAATATATCCCAGTTTTTAATCTTATAAGAAAAATGTTACTAAGATATAAGCATATACTATATAATAATTACAAATTTGTGCGATTAATAAATTTTTCTGGTTTACCTTAAATAAATTTTTTTTATTTTTGTAAAAAACAATATTACCTAATTTAAAGTACTTTGCTAACTAAAACAAAATAAAGTTTATAAAAAAAATCCAATAAGCTATTAAGACAAACACATATATAATTCACTATAATATTATCTTGTGAAAAGAGAATCTATCAACCAAGTTGCCGGTATAAGTACAATTGAATTTAATTCAATTTCGTAAGATTTTGAATTTGTGTTTTATAGATGAAAAGTATAGTTTGGAAAAGAGATTCAATTACAGTTGAGTAATTATATATCTTAATGGAGAATAATCTTTAAAAAAATCATCAATATTTTTGCATCAATAATATAATTATAAAAAACACCTTAAATTTCATATTTTATAACTTTTAAGTTTAACTTATAATTTATTCTTAAAATTGTGTTTTTTACAAATAATTATTCTTGTTAGATGTCACTCATTCTTTACAAATATTTTTCATATAATAAAATATAATAAAATGTGACTTTAAGAAAAAAGAAAATAGGAAAAAGTCAGTAGCGAATCTTGACCAATAATTTTGGAGAAGCCAAAATAATATACTTAAACTTTATATATTTAATTATTGTCACTAACACAATAAAAATGAATACATAGTTTAGTATAATTGTAACTACAAAAGAAATCACCCATATATAAAAGATTGTCCTGGTTCCTTCACATTTTTGAACTCATCAATTGAACCAGAACTAGAACTTTTAACTATTTCTTTTTCAATGTAAATATGAACTCTTCCAAACAATTAATATGAAACTTCTCACCTGTAATTCGTTGAACTTTAAAAAAGGGTTCTTCTAATTGAAAATTATGATTATTTGTATCATGCTTTGAAATATGTAAATAAGTTGAATCATGTTTTCATCGTCACGAATAGTTTTCTTTTTATCACTATTGAAAAATAAATATATTATTTTATTCTTCATCAATATACCTATTTTCTCTTTAAGTTTAAGATTAAAATATAATTTATCATAATTTAATAAAAAATAAAAAATTAAGAGTTACTAAAAGAAAAATATATGATAATCAAGTCTAAATTAAAGGTGGTTATGAAAGAATATATAGTTCAATATTTTTTCTCTCATATTTATAAAACATGAATATAAGACTCATGAGATAAAAAAAAAATAATGTTAATTATTAAACAAAAGAGATATTTTTTCTTCACGGGTTTGGCCCAAGCAGGACGGGCGAGCCCGACCCACACGGGTTTGGCGGCCAGACGACCTAGAGGTGTCGGGCGGGCCTGACGACCCAGACGTGTCATGCAGGCCCAACGACCCTACCGACCTGTTTCCAAATTTACTATGAACTCAAAACATAATAAAGCCTAAAATAAATATTGATAAAATGAAATTTTATCTCACAAGAAATTCAATTATTTTATCCAAACAAGAAATTGAAATGTAAGGTATTTTTATTTTTTTATCCAAACAAGTTATGTAGAAAATGAAGGGAATTTAATTGCAAACAATTTAAATACAATGTATTTTAATTTCTCAGCATTGTTGAAATACTTCATCCAAACACAAGGTAACTGTTTGATTAGAATTTTTTTTTTTCCATGTAGTGAAATATATACAAGAGTTTATATCTGATCAATCTACCAAACCCTGATCTCTTTGTAGTTTTTTTTCCCTATATTTTTGCAAGCATGATAGTTGGAATTTGTCAATTAATAAGTATGCCACTTTGATCTGAAATTCACTTTGATGGAAGCATTTTCAAGTTTTATGACAGTGGTGGTTGTTGTTGCAGGCAAGATTACTGAGGGGTACCACATTCGTCCATGAAACTTGTGGTGCCTACAAAACTGTTGAGGAATTATGGGATGGTGAAATCTGAGCAATCTGCTATGTTAGTTCGATAGAGTGAATGGAACGTGGAGTAGGAGTTCGTCACCGTGTTTGGGTTAGGCTTCTGAGAAACTCCGAGTAGGTGCACGGTTCTATTGTGTTTTAGAGCAAATTTTATTAAATTCCTTGTTGGATCAAACTTAGCATCTTCACTCATTGATATCTCATTTCTGTTTCTCTTTAATATACTATTAAATGATGATTTTTGTGTGGTTTGCTAAGAAATGAAAACAAAAATAATGAGTTTGTATCAATTTTTTTTTTTTGAAACAAAAAGAAAATATATGATTATGTGAGATAAGTATAATTTGTTAAAAACTAAAAAATACAATGAAAAAGAAAATAAGAAACACCTTTATAAATATTTTTGTTATTTATTAACATTAAATATTATACTTTATATAATAAATAAAAATATATAATTTAACTTCTATTAATTTCTAATATATAATAATATAATTTAAAAAAATTAAAAATACCTAATATATATAATATACAAAAATCAAAGTTTGGGGTGGCTATGGCTACCCTACCTACCTCCAAGAAGCTCCCCTACTAAAAAGTATTAATTTTTTTAATGCTGAATTTTGTTTTAATTTAAAGTTTTCAAAACTAATTAATAAAAGTTAAAATAATCTTTAGAAATGTAAAGAATATTTGAAGATGTTATTTTATAATATTTTAGATAATCTCTTAGGATTTCTTTTTCTTTTACATTTTAATCTGTTTTTATTTTGATTCTTTTATTTTGTCGTGATGTCATAGCTTTATTCCTATGCATTAAAGGCTAATCTCCCTTCATTGACAGAGATTGAACACTATCTACACTTGAAAGTAAAAGTATATAACTAAAGGAATATGAATATTTAATTAAAGTCATTTTATTTGAAAATTATTCAAAGACTATTCTACAATCATTTGGATTTAATCTCATCAACTTATACAAAATGAACTCTTATACATGATTATTAAATGGATGAGATGATAAGGAATAAGTTTTATGATATTAACTCTTTCATCTATACAAGTATAACAAAAGTATAAATATATAAAATATAAAAATTAAATTATTTTTTACTAATATATTCAAGGAAAACAATACGATAAGTTCGCATGGAAACTATATATCACATAAAACTTCATCTCGATAGTTCTTTATGAAAAATTGTATTTTCATTTGTTAATTAATTGTTATATTTCTATCTTTATTTAACCAATAATTTATAAGGTTTAAAATGAAGTATCACAGCTAAATTCAACATCTCAATCAATCTAGTGTTACAACAATTACAACAAGACTCACTATCAACAGTGAAATAACATAAGGTATTTAAAATATTATATCTTGTATGAAAGAAGTTCTCTCTTTATGTCACATATTGAGCGGTGAATAGATTATTATAAGAAGTTTTTTTGACCATAAAAAGATTTTCTTCAGAAGAGTATGCATCATCTCCATAGGCGTTTGTTTGAAACCATGAAGTGTTAAGTTAAGGAGAAACACTTAGATGAGTGATGATGAAAGAAGGTGGGGGAGCAACATGGAACCTGAAATCACGAGGCAGTTATCTAAAGGTAAGTGAGGAGAGTTCAAAAGTTATTCAGACACCGAGTGTGTGTGAGATGCACAACCTTGTCATTTATGCTACACCAACAAAAATTAATGCAAACTAGTGCTATACCTTGTCATTTCTGAATAGATTGGAATTAAATCTTAGCATTTTTGTGTTTACCTAATTAGTGGAGTATGTATCTTTTGATTCCCAATGCACATTTATATACTATTTAGAAAATATTTTTTTAATAACTTTTTCTTACAATATAATAAGATAATATCTTTTAATTGATTTTTTATTTCTTTTATCTTTTTTTATATTTAAAAATTATTTAGAAGATGACATTTTAAATTGTAAAAAAAAATTGTCCAAAAAATTTAGTTTTTAAAATATGATTGTCCATGTCATTTTTATAACACATAATTTTTTTTTTGGTGGAAACAAATGATTTAGGAAATTACTCATTTTACTTCTGAAATTTAGCAAATGGCAAATGTGAAAGAAAAAAAAAGGGTAAGGAGGGTGTGGGTGGGTAGTGACAACTAGGGATGTCAAAAAAATCCGTACCCGCGAATATTCGCGGATAAAACCCGTAACAGGTAGGAAACAAATATTAAAAATGGATACCTGCTACCCGCAGGTACGAATATTTTTGATACCCGCATATTAACGGGGCAGGTACGGGTATCATAGTATCTGTACCTGTTGATATTCGTACCCGCTAAACTTTAATTCAGAAAAATACCTTCATATATATATATATATATATATATATATATATATATATATATATATATATATATATATATATATAT
>Ga0209589_1008874_pt1 | contig 15511 bp, 5 predicted proteins | sample CowpeawhiteBW_FD_187525 | JGI IMG/M metagenome (GOLD analysis project Ga0209589, IMG submission 187525) | Root nodule microbial communities of legume samples collected from California USA - Cow pea white BW (SPAdes) (version 2) | ecosystem: Host-associated > Plants > Roots > Nodule | place: USA... | reverse complement strand
TGCCATGAACCGAATTTCTCAGTTTCTCGTAATTTCTACATTTCTTTTCACCAAAATTTAAATTTCATTTTACATATCACTACACTCCAAAATGCAACATGAAAACTTACCATTTATATAGAATAAAGGATTTTGAAGAATGGATTTGCGGGTATAATCGTGTTCGGATTTTTGGATTTGTGAGAGAATAAAAACACAGTTATAAAATAGAACTAATAATAAAGATAAAAAGTAAAGAAAGAATAGAGAATGAGAGAATAAGGAGCAACTTTTTCGTGTGTCGTATTATTGATAGGAAGAGTCATATTTATAGATACAACATGATAACCCATAAAGAATACAAATCAAATAATTAATACAAATATTTACATAAAGAGTCATGAATCATATGAGTATCAATCATATGAGTAAGAGTATCAAATCAATGGACGACCATTAATTCATAACACTCCTCCTTGAGTGTCCATTGATAACAGAATTTATGAGTTGTTGCACTATCAATAAGACATATACTCTCATCATTGATGTCAGTGCCAACATTCATTCTTCATATAAATATAAATATCAATATTTTTATAATTTTTTTTAACACTCTCATAACCAATGAAATGATCAATGCTTCCATTTGTCCATTTAGTTTAGTAAAGAAAATAATAATATCAAGATCAGTAGCATCCATATGGCCATTATCAAAATCATTATCTTCATGAGCAAAGTGTTTTTCTATGTTCTTCTCATTATTTGTGAGATGCTTTGGTATACAACAAGTACAACTTAAATGACATTTACCATTGTAATGATAATATATACTTTCATCTTATTTGTCAATATTTTCACATTTTTCTTTTCCCTTATTCATATTATTGTGTCACTTTTGGTGACAAAATGTGTCTTTGAAATTTCCTTTATACCCATGTCCATAATCAACATCACGATCATGAAAATTTAAATCAAATGTTGTTGCATCCACTTCTGGGAATGGAGAACCAATTGGACAGGTTTCATGATTTTCTATCAAAAGCTAATTGCTTTATTTAGCCACACAAAGGCATGAAATAAATTCATAATATTTGTGAAATCCTTTTGTTTCTTTTCATAATATTGTTGTTGTTGGAGCAAATTAGTTGCTCGGATGCTTTATTTATTTATTTAATGGTATCACCAAGACCCATCACATCTAAATGTATTTTAACATTTAATATCAAATATAAGTAATTCTTCCTTGTAATATCAAGGGTCAAAAATCCAAATTTTACAACAATTGACATGTTTAGAACTAGCACATAAAATAATAATAATAATAATAATAATCATAAAAATAATAATAATAATCACCATCATAATAAAACTAAAAATAATAAGACGAAAATGAAAATTGATAAAGTCAAACAATTCTTATCACAAGAATAAGAATATAAGGTAAAATTGTAAATGGAGAAATGATTAGAAAGAGCCTGGATTGAGACACGCAGAGCACTATCGTTAGAGAGAAAAAGCTTCCATTAGTCCTAAGTTGGTTTTGGTTGGAACATCGTGGTGATAACGTGTTATAAAATAGAGCTAATAATAGAGAGAAGAAGTAAAGGAAGAATAAAGAAGGAGAGAATGTGGAACAACTTTTCTGTGTGTCTAATACTGATAGAAAGAGTCTTATTTATATATACAAGGTCAATGTAACTAATCGATAAAGAATACAAATCAAATAATTAATACAAATATTTACATGAAGAATAATGAATCATATGAGTAACAATATCAAATCAATGGACGACCATTAATTTATCAAACATATTTAAGAAGAGATCAGAGACTTTTTTACATTTCTTTAATGTAGAGAAGATTTGAAAGGATGAATCATAACATGAAAATATTTGATTAACAATCAATTTTAATAGTCAAAAGTTATTAATTATTATAGTAACTAATTTATATACCAATTTACAAAATAAAAATTATTATAATTATTATGAATCAAAAAATTATAATTGATCACTAAATTGGTCATTAATTAATTAGAGATCAATTTAGAAACCAATTCCTAGCTAAAGTTTAGAAAACAAATTAGAGACCAAGTATAATATTTTATTTATAATATTCACATTTTAGTAATTAAAAATTCTTTATTTTGTAAATTGATATCTAAATTGATCACTATAATGACTAACCACTCTTTCATCACTAAAATTGGTTGTTAATTGATAAGTGTGATAATTACCTATTATTTACACTTCTTAGAACCTCTTAATTGTCTTTTGTTCATGTATTTTTTGTGTTAATCCCATGAAAGAATTTAGGATTTTGTTATTTTATTCAAAAACATGTTTACTTTTATGTTTGTGGACTTTTGTAGAAAAAAGATTGGAAAAAAATCACTAGTAACTGCCTGGAGTCACTTGCCCAGCTAGCTAGACGTGCTCGCCCAACAACCAAGACTCACTAGCCCAGCGAGGAAGGCTTGTTAGCCCAACGAGAATGTATGTTGGCCCAACGAGTTTCACTTTTTACTTAAACATTAAAAGTGTCGAGACTCAAATAGAGACGTAGTTTTTGGTGGGAGGAACACTGTTGGAACTCAAGATGAAGGCAGAGACACTTTTGGAGCTTAAAGGATTCATCTTTTTTCATTCATTCTACCATTCCAACTCCATTTGTGCTCTAGATGTATAGGAGTGGCTAAACTCCATTTCATTGGGGTTGGATGTAATGTACTTAAACTCATTGTAGTTTCATCTATGCAATAGAATCTCTTTCACTGTTTTTGTGTTCTATCTACATTATTTTCGTGCATGATGGAATATCTATGCGTTTTTGTGGTATCTAATCATTGGAAAGTGTTTTGGAACCTTAGACATGGATAGAACAATCTAGAGGTTTGGTTCTAGACATTGACCAAAGCTTTTGGTCATTCTAGACATCGTTTTTATTGTGTCTTTTGTGTTTAAACATCTAAAGGATTAGTATTTTTACATAAAAGTTCAAAACATGCCCCTAAGGGATTAGGGTTTGAATACCTTTGATGTCAATGCTTGACTAGATGAGAGATATATATTGTGAGATGATTGCTTAGAGTTTTGGTCATGAATTCCAACCCCAATGAGTCTTTGCCTTGATTATTTTATCACTTTAAAGTTTAGAAATATTTATGTTTTCACTTGTTTCAAATTAATCTATGGTTACATTCAATGCTTAAATTAGTAAGTATGCCTAGTTAACCAAACAAACGCAATTCTCGTGGGAAAACGATAATTAGACTTATCATTTTTATTACTTGCACAACTTGGTACACTTGCCAAAGTCTTAACACTAATGAGACAATATAAAAAAAAAAGAATAACAATGATAATAATAAATAAATAAATAGTAATAATGAATAAAAACTACAAATAATATATATATATACACATAATAATTAATAATATATATAATAATTAAATATAATAAATAAATATGTATATAATAACTAATATTAATTGTCAATATTAGTTATAATAATAAAAGGATGTACAAAAGAAATAAAAATATTTTTTTTAGTTTTTTGGGCCTGAAGAGGATTAATCCTCGCTCCTGCTACGTATCTTCATATCTCCATTCACCATGGAGAATCAGAGTTACGTAACTTTTTATGAAAAACCTATTTGAGAAAATATTTGATTGTTATTTGGTGAATTTTGAAAAATTTTTTATGTTTTTTTGGTATTTTTAATTATTTGAAAATTAGTGTCACACGACACGAACAACCTGGATAGACACAAAAATTAAATAAAGAAAACAATTTTTTATCTTTAGTTATTTATATTTTTTTATATTTTTTAGAAAAAACAATTTGAAAAATTGGTGTCACACGATGTGAGCGGCCGATCAAACACTAAAAGAAATGAAGAAAACCATTTTTTATGATTTTTAGAATAAAATATTTATGAACAATATAAATAATATACCTTAAGCAAAAGGCCCAAGTTAGGTGTAAAACAAAATGCGTTCAATATTAAAAGATAATATAAGAAAAAAGGAATGAATAAATTAAAAAAATAACGGTAGTGGCATACCTTCTACACTTCTCAATTCCTCTTCTCTTGTATCAATATCACCTTCTCATTTTGCATATTATAACTACCTTTTTCTTTTTGTGTCTTGCCTATTTTTCTAATTTTTGTTCCAAGAGAGATAAAAAAAAAGAGGTGTGTCTGTGTGGGTGGTAATAAGAAGTAGAGAGAAAGTGTAAGAATATTTTGTTTTCTTTTTCGATCCTTTTTCATGGGAGAGATTGTTTATTTATATTCACAAATTGCAATATCAATGTAATCATTACCTTACTTATAATGAACAATATAAGAAAGAAATTGGTCATGATAGCAGCACATTATGGGAATAAAATCATAGCAAATCATAGCACAATATCAAACAAAATCGATAATATTGATTCTAATCATTAATAAATCAGAGCACAAAATCAGTCCCAATTAGTAATATTGATTCTAATTATATGAAGAGATATTGTTTTTAATTATTAAAATCATATCACTAATTTATCTATTTTAATAAAGGATAAGGATAAAATATATGTTGAGTTGTTGGGCTCAAGAATAAGAGTGTCACAAATAAAAATAATTTGGACTCTTCCTTCTTCTTCTTTTACTTATTTTTTATCTCTCTCTTTTTTTTACTAAAATTAAAGTTTGAAAGTCCTTGAAGAAAAATTAATTTCATTTTTTTATTTAACATTAACTAAAAAACATTTCATTTTTTTATTTATTTTTTCAAAAATAAATTTATTCACCTGGACGAAATTGGGTGTTGACAGCTGCCCATTTTTATTTATATTTTACTAGATAATATTAAAGTTTGACTTTTTCATATTATCGTAGTAAAAGATAAGTAAAGATAGAAACACTAATTTCGTTCGGGTTACAAAAGAAGACAAAGTTAAAGACAAATTTGACCATTCGAAAGGAGATGGTCTCTATCTGAAAGAAAGGAACTAGGTGACCATTACCAAGTAAAGGGTCTCCATCTAACACACCTCTGTTTTTTTTTTACTTTTTTGAAAAAAAAAACAAATTAGACCAATCCTGAGGGGAGGGTATCTATCCAAAAGATTCAACGACCATTACCATGTAAAGGGTCACGACCTGAAAAACCACATTTTTTTTTTAATTTTTGAAAAAAAACATATTAGACCAATCCCAATGGAGGGTCGAGATTCAGTGACCATTACCATGTAGAGGGTTCCAACCCGGGAAACAATATTCTTTTTGCAAATTTGACTTTTTGAAAAAAAGATTAGACCAATCCCGAAGAGAGGGTCTTTATCCAAAAGATTTGGTGACCACTACCATGTAGAGGGTCCCGATCTAAAAATCACATTCTTTTTGCAAATTTGACATTTAAAAAAGAGATTAAACCAATCTCGAGGAAAAGGTCTCTATCCAAAAGATTTGGTGACCATTACCATATAAAGGATCCTGATCTAAAAATGACATTCTTTTTGCAAATTTGACTTTTTGAAAAAAAGATTAGACCAATCTTGGGGAGAGGGTCTCTATCCAAAATATTCGGTGACCATTACCATGTAGAGGCTCTCGATCTGACAAATCACTTTGCTTTATTATTTTCTTTTCTGACTTTGTAAAAAAGAAATTTGACCAATCCCGAGGAGGAGATCTATATCGAAAGGAAAGAAATTAATGACCATTGCCTCGCAAAAGGTCTTGATGTATAAAAGAAGAACCTAAATTTTGCTCTTGAAGTGTCGACAAACAATACGTAAATGCCTAACATTTCAATGATTCTATAGGTATCATGGATGACATGATGTGATGATGCATGAAATATTATGATTTTCTTTTTGAACCTATATGATGATGCATACATGGATGCATGGATGAAATTTGCTTTTTTTTTCATTTTTCAATTTTCCTTTATTTTAATTTGATAGCAAGGAAAACTAGGCTTAAAGGCTAGAAAAAAACTGAGCTTGAGGCAGATAAAACTGGGTTTGGGTGACCAACGTGGAAATTGGGCTTGGGGTTAGTATGGAAACCAGGCTTGGGTGCTAGTGTGGAAACTAAGTTTGGAGTCCAGTATGGAAACTGGGCTTGGGGACCAGTGTGAAAACCTGGCTTAAGGACGAGTGTGGAAATCGGACTTGGGGGCCAGTGTGGAAACTGGGCTTAGGGGCCAGTGTGAAAATTGATTTTAGGGTATATTGGTCATTCATATGAATGAAGAGGACTATAAATTTGAGAAACATCATAGAAACAAATTTGTGTATTTCTTTTAATTTTCTTCCTTCTAAAACGAAAGGATTCAATAACCATTCATATGAGTGAAGAAGGTTTTGATTGGAAAGGTGTAAAATATTTTATTTACAAATATGAATGACTCGTGTATGCATGACTTAGTATGATGTATCAAATACCTTATACGTGAATTTTTCTTTTTGCACTTTTTTGAAACAAATTCGATTTGATCCTCATTTCATTGTTATTTCGAATTCATAGAATCATTCTGCTTTGAAATTATTTTACTTTTCCAAATCATTTATTTGGTCTAAGCAGTTTACTAACGAACCTTTCTTTTAATCATTTCTTTTGAAATACTATTTGAATGACAAGCATAAAATTGTTAAGGGTTTGAAAAGGCTTGGATGAGGTGCTGATGATTAATTAGGAAGTTGCCCCAATTTGAATTAGTCTCGGGGCACAAAATATATTTGGGGTTTCCCTAGTTATTGATGGTATGAAGGAAATGATGGTGACTTTAAAAATTTGCCCCTAGTGTGGGAGCCTAGGATGGTTTTAAGGTGCAAAAGCATGTTTGGCTTCTCCCAATTGAGGAGATTGAAAAATGACGAGGTCTTCACAAATTGCTCCTAATGTGATCACATTCTTCAATGTAAATAAATGTCCCAATTCAAAATGAATGGGAATATCTCAATTACAAACAAAGTGACTGTCCTAGTTTGGATTTGGAATTGATAAAGATGGACTATTTTAAGGTTGGTCAAAGTTTAGGCTTAGAACAAGGATAGTCTAGGAGCAAAGATGGAGTTTCATAAATAATGAATTGAAAGGGAACAATCCAAATTTAACATGATTGCTTGATTTCTCGTGCTAATTTTGGAGTTTTGAAAACATGTCAACCAAATATAAACTGCTCATTTGTATTTTTATATTTGCATGTTGCATTCTTTCAAAAAACTTGCTAAACTCGAAGTCAAAATGGTATCATCTTAGTCAAAAAAAATTGAGCTTATGAATTTTGAGAATTGCCTTGTCACAAAATAACAAATTCATCAGTGTAACTTTGTAAGTTCCAAAATGTCATCGTAATGTTATCCACAAACTCTGGATTGATTCTCGTGGCATCACATCCATTTTTCTCTTCTAACATTAGAAAAACAAATGTCAACCCTTATAATAGAAAAACATTAAATCCCAATGTTGTCCACAAACTCTAGATTGATTCTCGTGGCATCACATCCATTTTTCTCTTCTAACATTAGAAAAACAAATGTCAACCCTTACAATAGAAAATCATTAAAGTTAGAAAGATATAAAGTATCAAAACTTTCCATTTTGGCCTCGTTAAGAGTGTTAATTTATTTAAGAAACAAAATACCTACATTAAGAACAGTTGTTTGCCATACACAAAACCAACATTTTATTTTTGCTTTCAAAGTCTTGTGCTGATAACTACTTGTTTACAACTAGGATAATTTGAACCAGGAATTTTTGTACCACACCAAAATATTTTGATGAAAGTGGAGAATTTTAGCCAAGATAACATGAATAATGCATAACTCATAATCAATTAATCATGACATACCTTTTTCATTTGTGCTCCTGAATCCTAGTCAAGAGGCACTTGAGTCAGAACATTCCTTTCTTTAAGTTCTTACATGTTGCAACAAAATTTCTCTCTTTTTGTTGGCACTTCAAAGTAAAAAACCAACAAAAAAAAGTGTTATTATCTAAATGCATCACAAAATCAAGAAACAAATTGAACAACAAAGAGTAATTACAAAATCACCACACTCCAAAATGAAAAATTAGACACCACAAAAATAAAAATAAAAAAATTAATCTACTTGATGACAAGATTTTCATGTTCCTCCAATTCAAAAGAAAGGACTGGCCGAAACATTCTAGGAGTTCTTAATCCGTTTTCAAATTCCTTGACAATACGATATAAGAGATTATATTGTTTGTCTCATCGCTTCCTATAAAAATAACTCCAAAATTAATTCATGAATTAAATACAAACTCAAAAAACAAATAGATAAAAACGAAAAGAAACCTACAAGAAAAAACTACAGTTGCAAAAGTCTCAACACTTCAAATATGTTCAATTAGCCAATTGTGCCACCTCTTCGACATTATCCCTATACCTAATTTTCCACAGGAAAAACCTCTTTAAAAAAATAATATATATATATATATATATATATATATATATTAAGCAAATCCAATTTATAGTATTCATTGCTGTCTTAGAACTAATACAAAGAAAAAAAAACATGTAGAATATGATGGGATTTCATCGTTAAACTCTCCAAATATTTCAGTTATAAATTAGTTTTAATTCTTATAAATATAAAAGTGAATGGTTAAACCATAAAACAATAATTCTCTAATTGACTTTACAAATTTAAATTACACACATTATTATATGAAAAAAAATTATGAACATATTTATTCACATATTTTATCTAAATGTTCCTCATATCCAAAACAATATTTAGTAACACTACTATAAAATCATAAAAAAATAAAAATAAGATAAAATTTAATAAATTTACCCAATTAAAAAAATAGTGATCAAAAATTATAAAATTAATATATTTTTTTATAAATACTAAATATTGCGTCACACAAACAATGCATGTTAAAGTATAAAACTTTGACACATGTTATCATAAATTTCTTTAAAATATCATACTCACACTTGCTATCACAATCTATATCTATATCTATATATATATATATATATATATATATATATATATATATATATATATATATATATATATATATATATATATATATATCCATGTGAATAATTATAAAAAAACATCCCTTCAAACGAGTCAAATTCACTTTCAAATAAAAATCATTATTAACTAAAGATAAAAAATATAATAATCGAATAATCAAACATCGAAAAAGTAAAAGTGAATCAAAGATAAAAAAATATATAATTGAAGAATAAACATCAAAATAGTGACAACACACTAAAATGAAAGGTTTACCAAGTTCAGAACAAAAATGTAGACTCTACTTATTTATTCTGCGGCAATCGAGATAAAGCAAGTATTTGAAAAAAATTTATATATTTGAAGATATAAAACACATTTATATTTTGTGAATACTATTTATAAAATGTAAGTAAAGAAAAATTACCGCATGCAGAAACATAACAACTTCGAAATCTTTCTTGAACCAAAACCTGTGATGAAATGAGCCATTTCTTCACGGATATGTATGAAAGAAATTGCACTTTATGTGGATATAAATGACAGAGAGCATATAAAAAAGTTGTTAAAGGTAAATGAATACAGTGAGAGATGCCATGCATCAGACCAAAACTATTTTTCTATCAAACTTTCTTCCACTTGACACTATGTTTTCTCAAATTATCTCGAAGAAAAAGGAGGAAAAAAGAAAAATGAAGAAACAAAGAGAAAAAGAAGAGTGAAACATATTATGCAAGAACTAATTAATAAGATAAGTTACCTCTTGAGCACAAGCGATGCAACTTCTTTTCCTTTTTAGCGAGGTTAGAAATTTCTTTTTCTTCCTCTAAAGAAAATGAGTTAGTTATCTTAAAGGAAAGGAACGAGACATATTCTCCGAAGAAGGAATGAAATGAGTTAGGTCTCTTAAAAGGAATGAAACATTAATTGATTTGGAAGAAAAAACAAAGCACCATTGCCATTACCAATTCAAATGTCTGGCTTGGAACCACAGGCTTTAGAAACCGATCTCACATGAATTATTTTTGTTTTTTTTTAATTGTTTATGTTACTGTTGAATTTTAAAATTAAGATTTTATTTTTTGGAAAATTATATTTTGATTCTCATTCTTTACTTCTTGAATCTCTGACGTGATTTTAGTGTTGATCATTAACTTTTTTGAAAAAAAGAAAATAATGATACATTAATCAATAATCAACACTAAGTCACGTCAAGAAATAAACGAATAAAGAATGAGAATGGGAATTAAATTATCATTGACTTTTTTTTATCATATTTTTTTTCATTCTTTTCTGAATCATTAGTTTACTACTCCTATGTATCCACTAAAGTATAAAAAAAAAATTGTATGTTTTAGTTTTTTTTAGTTTTTTTTTTACTGTTTGCAGAGAAAGTTTACGAACAAATATCTCATATTTTATTTTCTTCTATAATTTATTAATTTAATTTAAATTATTTTTATCTAGCTGTTAAATTTAATTTAATTTCTTTCTAATGTTTTAGATTTTAAAAAAAAAATCTCATGTAATAGATAAATCTAATATAATTAAAAATATAATCTATAGACTTTATTTTTGAAATCCTTTAAATATTAAAATTTGCTTTACTACGAAGAGTTTAGTAACAAAAAAAATATGAGTCGTGTAATTTTTCTAATTTATAATAATATGTTGAAATATAATAATAAAAATAAATATAAATGGATAGAGATAGAGATAGAAAATAAAACTTGTGATTTCCACTGTTCTGAAAACATTTAAATTAAATTTTAAATATAAATTTTCAAAATTTGAAATCATACAACATGGGATTGTTATTTTGTTTCTGTTACAATTTTTATCCATCTCTTAATACTTTTTACTTCTTTTCTTTCATTATTGTATTTAAATAAGAGAGTCTCAATGAAGTATATGAATTTGTGATACTCCCTAAAAAAACATTAAATATTGAACTACATCAACTTCACTTCTTTTAAAATTTTAATCATATATTTAATTCTTTACTTCATTCTTTTTAAGTAATTTCACTTACAATAAGTTTATCATTTAATTTTACTTTTCTAACAAATTATATTAAAATTTTAACAAATTAAATTATTTTAATCATATACATTTGATAAATTTAATTTAAATAAGTTATTTTTCGACTTTATCTTTTTTACCATAAATCTATTATTAATTTACAAAACTACATTTTTATTACTAACTAATTTAGTCTTTTTAATTATTAAATTTAATTTAAATAACTAATAATTTCAACAAATAATTATCTAATTAAAATTTGAATTTTTTTATTTTATACATTTTAAATTTTAAATTTTTTATAAAATTTTACTAAGAAGTTTTATACTTCTTTGAAATAAAAAAAAAAATCAATCTAACAATTGAAAATTAAAAAAAAATTAATCTCATATAATTTATTACATAAAAATAAAATCAAAGGTCAATTTGTAAGCCCCCTTTTTCTTTCAGCATGTGAGTTTTGGGCCTGGCCTTTTCGTAGGCCCAAGGCCAGTCTTGTAGGGAACCCCTGCACTCTACCAGCTCATTCACTCTCACTTGTTCCTTTTGCAGAAACTGTTCCCTCTCACTCACCCTTGAACTCTAGTTAAGGCTCTGCTAGGGCATAAGTTCCCTTTCCCTCCAACTAGCTACCCTGCTTAATACTCTCAAGTAAGTTGAACCTTGACTTCATCCTTCCTCTTTCCAGTTAAACAAATTTGGGTTCGTCTTAGGTTCTTCCTAATACCCATTCTTAACTTCGTGAGTGTTCTTTTTCAGTTCTGTAGATTTATCCGGAACTCGTTTTCTCTTGCTTGGGTTGCCGTTCTCTGTGTTAGTATCTAAAAAAGGTAAGGGAAGCTAGATACTTTGTGTTTTTAGGTTACTTTTCATATTTCTGGACTGTCTTTGTGTCTGTGATGCTTGAATGATGTTGTTGGTTGTATATAAATGTGTGGTGCGTGTGTATGTTGGTTGAGCAAGAAGTTACATGTGCTAACAGGTGAGAAACCTACTAATCTCGCCCAAGCGAGTGACCCTCGCCTAAGCGAGAGTAGCAGGGACTCACCCCTGAATTCTAGCTCGTTTTGTCGCCTAGGCGACTGGTTTTTTAAATTTGAGCGAGGCGCAGTCTCGCTTAGGCGAGACGCTGTCACCTAAGCGAGAACCCGCTGGAACCTTGCAATGGCCACTGTTACACTCTCGCCTAGGCGAGAAGGGGTCGCCTGAGCGAAAGAAACCCTTTCGCCTGGGCGAGGACCTTCAGATTGGACGAGAATCCGTGATAGAGGTTGTTGTGTTGGCTAATATGATTCTATGCATGTATTAATTATTTCTTTTGCTCATAGTATGTGACCATAATTAGTATGTATGCCTGAATGGGACTGGAATGAAAATGTTGTCATGTAATAAGCTATGATTTCCTTGGATTGATCGTTGGTATGCATGTAATAAGTATGAAATGAGAAACATGATATATTTGTGGATGGAATTTCATGACAATTGGGTGATTGTAAGGCATGCGGAATGTGTTGAAAGGAGTTTCATGGGGAACTCTTGGTGACATATATATATATATATATATATATATATATATATATATGCCTAGTGTATACCTTGATATAGGAGATGTCTAGATAAAGGAGGGTATCCTGAACTCTAATAATTGTTCACGCTCACATAGAGCAGAATGGTTATTGTGGTGAGAGTGGCAGGAGGTCCTGGTCTTGGGACATTTTGGGCCCAAGACAATAGAGGATTAATCTTGTGTGTGGTTGGGTGAATACCCTTTGCGTCTAAACTCTGCAGAGTTTAGAAACCAGCACAGACGCATACTTTCTTTAAAATCCTATATCAAGTGTATGATCCGGATATCGAGTCATAGTAACTGCATTTGATTGTTCTCGCATGATCTGAGTGCCTTTTGTTAAATGTTAATGACTTGCCTTGCCTTGTACATGCTCTATAATTTGTTAACCAATATTTTCACACTAGCTTACCCTTTTATCTTCGTGTTGTGCTTGTCTTGTTCCTCTTTTGCAATGATCACCATGTTGGTGGGAGTAGATGGGAAGCTTGGGGAAGGTGGACCTGACGGTAACAGTGGTGCGGCGTAGAGGGCCCCGTCACCCTTGGCTCTTGGGAGCAGTTTTTAGATGGCAGTAGTGCTTTTTGTCATTCCTAGTTCTAGGAGTCTTGATTGGTGTAACTGTTGAACTTTTGGATTATGTTTTGTTTATGGCATGGTTGTATGCCCAGTTTTCATTGCAAGTACTTCCGTGGATGACTGTAAGAGTGCCTTCCTTGGCTTTGGCTTTATTTGTCAGTTTTGTTCTCTACTGTTATAAATATGTGATGTTTTATTTAGTAGATTAATCTATTTAAATGGGACGTCACACAATTTTGTTTCAAAACTACAAAAATATTAGAACTAGCAAAAACTAAAACAAATATATATATATATATATATATATATATATATATATTTGTGTTAAGAGTATTTTTAATTAAAAAATAAATTTACTTAATTTTTATGTCTTATTATATGTAACGTTTTTTTAATACACGGTAATATTATTAAAATTATCTTTTTTTTATTTTACTTCTTTTTGTATACAAATTTTTTTAACCCCTATAGCCATTAATTTGTTGAAGACATAATGACCATATTAAATAACAATAAAGAGGAAATGTAAATAAACATTTTTTCATAGAGATGAAAATAGTAAAAGTTATAATCCATTGAATAATGACCATATTAAATAACAATAAAGAGGAAATGTAAATAAATATTTTTTTTATAGAGATGAAAATAGTAAAAGTTATAATCCATTGAGTATCAATTTAAAATAAAAAGATATTTCACATTAAAAAAATTTATTGAATTAAAAAATTTTGTGCTGACCGATGAATCATTATATTAGTGACTTTGTTAGAAAAAAAATTTAAACCTTTAAGGAAGAAGTGTTATGAGAGGAATTTTCATTTCTAACAATTTTTTGTTTTGAACTAAAAAAAGAGACAAATTTTTGAAAGGATTTAAATGAGTTGATTAACTTGTTTTTGTTGAAAATTTGAATGGATTTAGATAAGTTTAGATTCCCATATTAATAATTTATCCATGTCCATGTACTTCTCTCCAATATTATATTCTAGGGATGTGTTAGAGAAGATTAAGATCACACTGCATATGAGACATCATCTCAAAATTAGGGTTGTTATTATTACATAATAAGAAGAAGGTTAATATGGATATTAGCACATTCTAATCATCCTCTTACTAGGCTTAGCCTACTTGACATAAGTCCATTCAAGTAAAAGCTCAAAAATAAAATGGGCATTATTGATTCAAGCTATAATAGATTCTAAGCTATCAAATATGATTCAAAATTGCATTGTTCAATTCGGCTAAGACTCTCAAATGAACTAGATATTCTTGAATTAAAAAACTATTCGGTTAAATAAAAACACAACAATAAAAACTCAAAGAAGGGAATTGTTAGGCGGTAACAACCATTATCCTAGGAAGAGTTATTGAACATGGAAGACAGGAAAAACAAGCGCCTATTTTCATTCATTGTCCTAATTCACTGTAGGAAGTCATATAAGGGCAAGAAGTTATATAAATAAAGGTCGTATTGCAGTACATTTGAGCCCAAAACTATTGATAATAATTAACGAAACTCTAATAAATATTATATTCTTTAATCCTTATGGTCTTTTGTATCTTGCGTTTGTTCCAAAATTTCTTTTACACCTTCAAATATTTTTTAAATCCCAAAATTATCTTTGACCATTTGAGCAAAGTCACTTAAATCACACCCCCAAAATTACTTTCATATGTCAACTTCCCACGAAGGATTCGAATATAAAAATATATTACAAGAAGTCGACATCCAGAAAAGAATACTGCAAGATGTCAAAATATATTATCGGAAGTCGACTTTCGAAATATAAAAAAGTTAGACTTCCAAAATATATATAATACCATAAATCAATTTCCAAAATATATATATATATATATATATATACACATTTATATTTTCTTAATTTAAAGTTTAACTATTTTTAAATTTTATTTTATTTAGTTTAATTTATTTTTTAATACATTATATAAAACAAAAATTATATATATATATATTATATGTTTTATTTTATTTTTTTAAACAAATATTAAAAGATAAATAATAAATAAAATAAATAATAAACTAAATAAAAATAATTAAAATTAAAAAAATAAATTAATATATATATATATATATATTTCATTTCTTTAATTAAAATATTAAAATATTATATTTTTAAATAAATTAAATTGAAAAAAATTAATTTTTAAGAAAAAAAAACTATGTACATATATAAATATATATTAATATTGTATTTTATTTTTAAAATAAGTAATAAAAAATAAAATATTATAATATAAATAAAATTAAAAAAACTAAGAGTAAAAAAAATTAAACATAATTAATAAATTAAAAAACAAAAGAAAAAAAAGAAAAAAAAAATATATATATATATATATATATATATATA
>Ga0209589_1008872_pt1 | contig 15516 bp, 7 predicted proteins | sample CowpeawhiteBW_FD_187525 | JGI IMG/M metagenome (GOLD analysis project Ga0209589, IMG submission 187525) | Root nodule microbial communities of legume samples collected from California USA - Cow pea white BW (SPAdes) (version 2) | ecosystem: Host-associated > Plants > Roots > Nodule | place: USA... | reverse complement strand
TTTTATTTTTTTTTTTTTTTTTTTCACGTGAAGTCAAAGTGTTTTTACCTTTAGTTCTGTCTATGTTTTTATTTTTTTCTTTTCTATATTTAATTAAAGTTAGTGTATCTTGTGAGTAGTAAAAATCTTCCCCACTTCCAAGTATTTTGGAAATATAGTAATAAATGAGATCAAATTGTCTATCATAATAACACTACCAAATCATCTAATTAAGTAATTTAAATTAAGTAAAACACGATATGAGATCCAAAAGATATATAACCAGAATAATAAAATGACAAGTGGTTGAATTTAAAATTACATTAAAAAACCTCTGCAAATTAAGTTAATTTTCTTTTCTTTTTAATTTTTCTGTCTTAAGAATGGTTTTGAAAAATTGGTGTAACTCCTTGATGAAAATGAAAATGACATGAATGTCTATGTTAGGTTTTGATATATAAAACCTTTGAGTCAAAAGGAAAGTCACCAAAATATTATGTCATGCAACCAACCATGATTTCATTGAACATGACTTGGGTTTATTTGGAAGTTAAATTTCAAATAGATGTGACTTGTAGGGCAAGCAAAAAGTTGAATGGTGACTAGAGAGTAGGTATGAGAAAAAGAAAAAAAAAAATCTAAGTTAAAATTTCAAAGTGTTTGTTTACATTCCACACAGCATGGTGTATATCTAAAGTGATCACCAACCCAACTTTTGAATAAAAATTTGCATAGCGTGGTTGGTAATCGTCTACTTCTCATTCTCTCTTCTTCTTCTTCATGTTTGATACCAACCGCTGAGTGCTACGTTTTACTACTACAACCAACAACAAAACTCCACTTCATGCACAAATCTTCATTTTATATATAAGACTTTTCATCTTCTCATTATCTTGCTGCTGTTTTTGTATTTTTCCCGTATTTATTGCAAAAGTCAGAGTCATATGTTAATAAATTCAATTTATAATTCTTTATTCAGCTCTCAATGAAGAAATCCTTATCAATACCAATAATCAACTTAAAGTAACATTAAGGAGTTCTATCGTTTAGAGAGTAACTATTAAGACTTCCAATGAAAGTTTAATATTAAATAAAAATAAAAAACATGAGTAGTATATAAATAGAAAGATGAATAAACTTATTACTTTAAGATTTTGGGTTGAAAATAATATTAACAATTCAATGAAATATCATACATGGTGAATTCAACTTTAAGAGTTATAAGACTATAGAAAAGAAAAAACTCATACATAATGTGATGAATATAACATATCTTAAAACTAAATTGTTAAATTTTAATATTAATACATTCGCATGATAAATACTATTTTCATCATTTCAATAATTTTTAAATTAAAATATAAATAAAAATTATACAAGTATGAGTTGTTGCACGACTTTATAATTATAGCAAAATTACACGTAAATATAATATGATTCGTTAAAAAGTGATGCAAATTTTATTTTTGAAACTAATATACCTAGAACGAGACAATCCATTTAAAATAGAATACGACTTTATATACGTTTTTTTGTCTATCTAAAATAAAAACTATTTTATTTTTAGAGTTACATCCAAAAGTTAAATAAAGAAAATTGAAGGCTAGATATGAGAGAATTTTTCGCAAAGCAGAGAAATCTTACTTGTTTAAAAAGGCAAGTTTTGGTACTATTCTCGGTCTCTAATTTATTTGAGATAATTAAAAACAAATAAAGTATCTAAGAACTGTGTTTGGAATTGTGGGTGTTATTTTAGTAAGACTTTTAATGTTGTGAAATTGCGGGCCATGGGTTTAGAGGAATGTCACAGGGCCCAATCAATGTCACAGGGCCGTTTTCATAGGCCAACCAAGAACACTAAAGATTTGTTGTCGGACTTTTCTTAGGTCAAACTACAAATCAATATTCTTCTAAAGGCTTTTGCTCCGGCACCCCATCATTATTAAATGCACCCAATACTAACCAAAAAAAGATATAAGATACTCTTTCTCGTTGCACCAATCACCACTAGCACTGTAGCTTCTGTCATTGCCAACACTACAGAGAAAGAAGAAGAGAGAATGCATAATGAAGAAAAGGTCATTTTGTATGTTCTAGAAAGTTTATTGTAGAAAACTCATACCGAAGGGTATTTTATTATGAAAATTTTGTTTTTGGAAGATTTTATACAATAGATAATCCAAAAATACCTTTTCAAAAAGGTAAAATGTCATTTTCAAATTTCACTTAAATTGTGCATCCCTCCACGACTTCACCTTTAACACACCTTAAAATAGTTGTTTAACTGAAGCATTCTCTCTTACATAACTTTACTATAAGTCCGATTAAAAAAAGAAAACTGGATTAAACTAATCAAAGTCAAGATTATAATTTATATCACATAACTTCTTCAGTAGCACTAAAGTATGATCGGCCAGAGAAGATTTTATTTTGGGAATTCAAAAGTTGTGCAGTCAAAGCACTATTTATTTACAATAAAGTCGTAGACACAACTTTGCAACAGTGGCAATGTTTTTAAAAGTTATACATGAATCTTGTAAATTTTCCGTGGCTATGGTGTAGCTTCGTCATGGATTAATTAATTCTTACATAATTCATAAACTGTAGTTGAGAGCATGTGATTTTTGTAATGAACTGCAAAAACAAAGAATAGTGAAAAAGATTTATACCAGTGTCATTCACCTCTGTGATCTGTGATGGTGATGGCACTGAATGATTATAAGCAAAGAAGATGTTGAAGAAATCTACAATTTTTGTGCACACACACACACACCATAACTAGAGCACAGCCAAAGGCATTGACCGATCAAAGCTCCCCCGAATCGATCTCTCCCTCCTTCTTCCCATTTTCTTCTTCTTCCTCTTCAACTCCACAACTTCTTCTCCCTCTGCCACGTGTCCCACCCTCTCCGCGCCGCCGCTAACCAGCACCCTCGTAATCCCAACGTAACCCAACGCCTCCGCGATCTGCAGCGCCGTCACGCCCTTGTTCGTCCTCGCCTCAACATCCGCCCCCTTCTTCACCAGCACCTCCGCCACGTCAGCATGCCCGGACTCCACGGCACAGTGCAGCGCACTGTACCCCTCCTCATCCCTCGCGTCCACGTCGCTGCCTCTCTCCAACAAAACCCTCACAGCCTCCACCCTCCCCTTGAAACACGCCCTGTGCAGCGCCGTCCAACCGTGCTGGTCCCTTCCGTTCACCACCGCGCCGCCCTCGATCAGCCGCTGGATGTTCCTCACCTCCCCCCTCCTCGCCGCCGCGCACAGCCCGTCCCCGAGCCCCAGCGCGTCGAACACGCCCGCATGCCCGTTCTCCGCCGCCACGTCGTACGCAGTCCTGCCCGCGAAGTTCCTCACGTCCTTGTTCGCCCCTTTCTTAAGCAACAGCTTCACCATCTCCTCGTCCCCCACACCCGCCGCCACGTGCAGACACGTGTCACCCTCTCGCGAGTCGCGAACGTCGGTTCGCGCGTCGTTCGCCAGCAACATCCTCACGAAATCTCTCTCGCCATGCTTCACTGCAAGGTGGAGCGCGGTTTCGCCGTCCTTGGTCAACGAGTCAACGTTCGCGCCTTTGAGTAACAGCAGCCGAAGAACCTCCACGTGCCCTTCTCTCGCCGACAAATGAATCGCTCCCAACGACGACGTTTCCGTTCTCTCCGTGGCGGCCTTGTGAGCTAACAGAAGCTCAACGGTTAGTTCTTCTCCCAAAGAGCAGGCCTTTTCCAGAGGGGTCATGCCGGAACGATCTTTTGCTTCGATGTCTGCGTTGAACTCGAGGAGTAATTGAACAAGGTCGGGTCTGCTCTTGGAAATCGCCACGTGGAGGAGCGTGTCGCCGTTTGAGTCAACCGAGTCAACGGCTTTCCATGAAGCTTCACTGTGTTCGAGAGCTTCTCTGATTTCGTCAATGGAGCCGTGGTGGACTAGCTGCGCGAGAATGAGCGAGCCGACGAAGATGATCTTGATGCCGCTGTCGATGAAGACTTGTTTCTTCTTGGCCGTGAACCAGTCGGAGGGGACGGACTCGAACATGGAGGAGGGTTCTTTGATGGTGGCGCCGGGAACCACGACGCTGTGGAGGAGGAAGGAGTCTTCGGAGTGAGGGAAGGAGTGAGGGAGAGTGGAGCCTTGTGGGAGATGGTAGAGGATTTCTACGGTTACCGAGGCTAGTGGGGATATGATCCCAGATTGAGGCTTCACAGTGTAACGCGTTTTGATCAACGGTTGAAGCCTGAACGCCACCGGCATCGTGTACATAACATTGCGTAAGGTGATTTTGCCGTGGCATTTTTGGCCTGGCTCCATCCTTATTGACACAGTGTTCGTGGGTTCTACTTTTATTAGCCTGTCCATGCTTCTTTTTCTCACTTCTCACTCACTCACTCACTCTCTCTGATCAGTGTTCTGAAGGAGAAGGAAAAGCCATGAAAAGGAGGTGAAGGATTTTGAGGAAGGTGTAACAGGAAACAGAGGGTATATGTATATATGCTACATGCATGGATTATGTATGTATATGTATGAAGGGCCGGCTTAAATTACTGAGAAAGTGCCAAGTGGTGCTGTAAAAAACAATGGTGACTTGTTCTATTCGGCGTCTCTATTCAGCAACTCACAGTTGTGCAAGTTAAAAGCCTGATAACCGATCTCTGTCTTCTTTCTGCATGTCATTGTCATTGTAAAGGCCAATTTGTTGTTAAATGGTGACTTTTGTTTTTTAATTATGAATCCTGACGTATGGTGATAGTATTATATATGGATGTTTGTTGCCACAAGAATGAGTATAAAATTGTAATGCTGCTAGATGCTTTTTCATTGTTTTCTATTTTATTTTCCCTCCTTGTTTTCTGTGTATTCTGAGAAAGTTGCGTTTCCAAATACTATATTATTACATCTGTTACTTCATTATTGGGTTTGGCCGTTTGGAAAAACATTCCGGTGTGATGAACGAGATGTAAATTTTATACGTTTAAGTCTGAGTGATCAAGGTGGGTTTTGTGGCCTTTTTGTTTACTTCGCCACCTAATAAGGTCGCATAGTTTATCCATTAAATACTGTAATGTTGCTTTCTTCTCTTAGTGCTACTTGATGTTTTTTGCCTTTTACTTTGATGGCTCAGCAGCCTAAATCTGATTCCTTGTTACCATTTCAAATCACACCCTCGTTAATAGCAATTTCAAAATTTGGCTAGGTAGCCTAAATGTGCTTTAAGAGATCAATTTTGATAGAACACATGCAGATCAGTGCTTACTTTAGTATATATTTCACAACACTGTTTTCTGCAGGCATCAACACACACTTTGGTTGGTATATTATCCTACAAAACAATGTTTTCCCCTTCATCTTTTTGAATGGTTAAGGTCATTAGATAATTTTTTATGTCTTTTTTTTTCAAATATAGTTTATGACTCACTTTCAACAACTGGGAACATGTTGAAAAGTCACATAAGATTTAATAGTTTATCTATTGTCTTTCTCAAAAGGTAGTTTTAACTTTTGGCTCCACCACGGTCGCTCTCTATTAACTGGAAACTGCAAAATCCATTCATTGTTATGAGAGTGAGAGTAATACTGTGTGTAGCTGTGTTGGTTTGATTAGTAGTGCTTGTTTTGACGTAATGTATTATGGTGAATGGCAACAAAACGCTATAAGAAACAAAGATTATATCTTCTTGTCGAGGAAAATACATGAAAAATAAAATATTCTTGGGGAACTAAATTATGTCCTAACAACGGGATAAACAATAACCTTAATGGACAGACCAAAAATGGGTAAACATATATGTAACAAGGAGGAAGAAAAAACAACGACCAGCATGTATGGAACATTTCTCCAAGGAACTTACACACCACTTATTTTTATTTTTTTATAAAAATAAAATTATTAGTTTAATTTTGAATTCTTACTTGAAGATTTACATCAGTGGGACATGGTTAGACGTAAGATGGTTCCTTTTACATATGATGTCTACACATGAAACGTAAATTTACATCTAATTCTCCATAACACATGTAAATTTGCATATGATGTGTAGGCATCAGACAGAAAAAGTCTTATTTTACATTAGACCGTGGCCAACTAATGTAATTTTTTTTTGTTATAATCCCTCCCTTAATTTTTCATTCTCACGATCCCCTCCCACAAAACACAACAATGACGCTCCTACAAACAGAACCTAGCAAAGGTGCTAGCAAACCCCTCCCTCCCTCCTGCTTTCTTCACTTTAATGCAGGTACTCCAATGGATGTTGGGTGGGGTTTGTAATGTGGTAGCCAGGGCGTTGAAAGTGCAATGGCGGCTCTCGAATCTATGTCTCGCCTAGAACAGACAAAAAAGGCAAAAAATAATAGACATAAAAAGCCTTTTTTTTTTTGTGTTATTGCTTATTTGTGTTGAATCCGTCTTAGTCCAATGTTACTTTACATCTTTACCAACTTTAAATTTCAGCTTTACACGTTGTAGCTCTCACTAATTCCATAGGTTTGCTTATTTAGTATTTTATTAGTTTTACTCACTTGTGTTTTGTTATTTTCCATATTTCTAGTTTAATAGACTTCTCTTTTGCAATTGTCAGCTCAATGTGATGTTGTGTTTTATTCATTTAGTTTCCATTTCAATTTATGGTGTATTAGTCTTAAGTTTTAATCACAAGGATCTAGCTAGTTTTGTTTTTATAGTGTTGTTGAACTTTTTACTTTATCAAGAGTCACAATTTGTTAATTTTCATAGCACTAGTTACGCCAATTAGTTTGTTTTAATTGTTATCATTCATCTGTTAGTATTGTGCAATATAATGTTTACATTGAAAATAAACAAGGGGGTATGAATTGGTTTGTTTAATAAAAATTGATACTTTAAAATTTTCTCCAAATTTTTTTGCTCAATTAAAGCTTTTTCTCTTGTTTTAATAACTTCGGTAAGGTAAAAAGAGTTGGAAAAGAGAAAATTCGTTACACAAATATTTTTATACTGGCTTGGATCAAAAGATCATATGTCTAGTTGTTAATCTCTCTAAAGAGATATTAACTCAACACTAAAATTAAACCATACTTACAATCACAAAAGAAAGGTTTTAGGGTTTAGAGAACACCTCTCTTGAAGACACAAGAGATGAAAGATACCTTCCTTGAATAACACAAGGAATGAAACACCTCATTTGAGTCACACAAAAGATGAACGACTTCTCCTTGCAACAGCAGCAACACTCAATCTCTCGAAAACTCACTTGGTGAAAGTTATTCTTTTATCCACACTAGGTTTTTCAAAGCCTCTTTTCATAAACATAAAGAGTTTCTTTTGCAATCACAATACTAAACCTTTGAATCAAAAGTTAATTTTCAAAATAGGTTTTATCAAACATATATATACTTTCTCTTTTAAAAATTAGGTCAAGAACCTAAAGACTTTTCTCTTTCAAAGTCTCTTGAATAATTGATTATTCAAGAGAAAATCGATTATCATAGAAGTTTTTCTGAAAATATTTTCTCGTTGTATAATCGATAACTAGGAGTGAATAATTGATTATTACAATCTTTTTTGAAAATCTTGATTTCATTTGTATAATTGATTGTCATTAGTGTTAATAGATTATCACGGAACTTTTATGAAAAATAAAATCTTCCCTGTACTAGAAGATGAAAAATTGTCGGTGAGGATATTGGAAAGCTTTATGATTTTCTTGCTCAGTTTAATATATTTTTCTATATGAAGACGAAGCAGCTGAACAAATGAAGTTTTGTTTTTTAAGCTAAAAATTAGGTGGATCTCTGCATTAGTAGAATCCCCTTCAATCTAAAATGGGTGACAGAAATTGCTCCAATCTCTTCAGGCATAAGAGTTCCCCTGTTGGATTTTTCTCCATTGAAAATGGTATGCATTTTCTCTTGTTTGCTACTGTTTTTTTATAGTCTATGTTAATCAAGAATCAAACTAACATAGTTATATGATTTTAACAAATTTCATCCAATAATGAATATTTGTGTGAGAGAACCATGATATTACTTATGTGTGTTATTTCTCGTAAAAGGTAAGCACCTGATCCAAGGACTTGGTGCTGGCATCATTCCCAGCATTTTGGACGTTAATATCCTAGATGAAGTTTTTGAGGTAGCTCTTAACACTAATACCTTGGCATTCAATTTTCAATCTTAATCCAAAAACTTGATACTTCCTTTCATACAGACCAATTTTGCTTTGAATGCATTAGAATATGAAGAAGGCACTACTATATTTTTTTTATATTTCATGAGATTTTTCTTGCAATTTGTTATAAAATTTTGCAAGAAAACCCATTTTTTGTGCCATTTTTTCAAAGAGTATTAATTGACAAACAATTTCTTTGTGAATAATTATATTTTACAAAATTATAAAATATACAAGTACTTCTTAAAAAATTTTCTTTGAAAATTGTTGTCAAAATATTTTTGTAAAAAAAAAAATAATTGCAAATTATTTTCATAACAACATTTGTGAGTATTTCTTACGAAAAAACTTTAAAAAAACAAAAATTGACAAAAAATATGTATTTTTTAGTAGTGAGGACAATCCTTTATATATGTGTGATTTCTTTTGTAGTTATACTAAATTATGTACTCATTTTTATTGTATGAATGACAATAATTAAATATATAAATTTTGAGTGCGTTATTTTGACTTTTCAATTTTTTTTTTGTCAATATTCATCGGTACATTAACAGAAATAATAGAGAAATCTGTCACTACACTATTTTTTAGTTTAAACAACTTTAAAATGTTGCCTAAAGTTAAAAAAAAATATCATGGCTTTAATTTTAGACAACGGTTATACCACGATTTTTCAGTCGTGGAGTATGCAATCATGACCATTGCCTAAAGTTAACAGTTTTTTTCCTAAGGTAACAAAAGTTTTGAAAATCATTGCTTTAGAAGAAAATAATGACCACACTTTTTATCTAACATGTTATTTAATAATTTTATGCAACACATTTTAAAATGTTGTGTATTCTTTAGGCAATGATAATTTAATTAACGTGATCTCGGCTCTTATAATAATTATTGGATTGAGCGTCTACCACTAAGCCAAAAATTATAGTCAATTATTAAGGTGTAACACTTTCTACTTAAGATTGTAGGAACCAAAGTGCCATGATTTGATTTTGACTTGATCTACCACAAGACTATTGATGCACTTTACAATAATTTAATTATTATTGTGTCACAAAATGGTAATTTAAAAATATTTAAAGTTAAATTACCATAGTTTTAAAGAAGTGGTCTACACTATCTACATTTTAACAACGTTTGTTTATAACTATCAATATTTTCTAATGTATTGCTAAATAAATAGACAACAATTTTTGTAATTTTTGTATTCTCTCTAGGTTTAAAACAAATAAAATTCACTGTATAATCAACAATAAAAAATTGTGACTTATTCTTATTTTACACAATAAGAAGATTTATAATTTGCAATTGAGAAAAGGAAAAAATATAATAAAGTGGCCATAATTTTTTTAGTCCATATTTTTTTATGTACAATATTTTAGAAAATGTTGTATAAGCAAAAATGTAATATTTAGTAGTTTTAAATCATGCTTATATATTTGTAGCACTTTTTTTATATTTAAGCAATAATTTAATATATGTAGATTAGTCTGGTGTGATCTAAGTAAAAGATGATGCGGTGCATGTCCAGAAAAAGGTGAGACTTCACTGAAGTGTTCAGCCCATAAGAATAATATCCATCCCATAATCATCATCCATAACGAAATCTCAACCCTCCTATAAGTAATATTAAAATCTCCTTATTTATTTCTTGTCTTAATGGAACATGGGAGTAGTATAGTTACGAAGTCGGTGTATAAAAGATGCAAAAGATCAACAAAACCTACTGGAACACTTCCCAACATTCTTGTTCTTTGTCAGAGTTTTCATATTTTCCGAAATTTATTTTACAAAACTTCTTAAGTGCTTTTTATTTATTTTACAAAATCTTAGCAAATAGGAAAAAAAATCCTAATATTACGAGTAAACCTAACTCGTGCACAAAGTTACCGGAAGCTTCATCGGCTTCACCACGGCAAATAGAAATAATATAAATGAAGAACATAGAGAGACTTTGCGTGTAAGAAGATCAAAAAAGTACTTTACATTGGAGCAAATTAGTTTCCGACAACGACCAAGATTCAAGGCCATACAAGATCCACACACACCCTCGACTCCAAAGGGTTTTCCGTCACAGTTTCTTTGGATTTCTTCTGCACAAAGCCTTCATCTTTCAGTGTTGTTTTTGCAGCAACAGCACAAGATGATGAAGTTATGGTAAAATTGGGAGGAGGGTATGCTGCTAACAGAGTTGCAGCATCCCACTCGTGATTCCGAACGAGCTCTGAAAAGAGAAGCACCAGCGAAGCCATTCAGATTCAAGATCCAGATATGAATGTCTTTGTTCAAGTTCAAATTGATTTTGATGGGTCTGAGATCGAGAAAGATGTGAAAAAGCTTTATAAACAGAGTCACTCATCTTTTTTCTGTTGGCTCTGGTTTTATGTGACTCGGTTTCGGAAAACCCAAACATAAAACAGTGGTTTGTTCTGTTCCGCTGTGTCTTGCCGCTGATTTATCTCTCTTTATATGTATAAATAAATTCTAAATTAATTAATTAATTGAACTATATTTGATTTTAATGTATAATCAACGAGATAAAAATATATGTTTTACAGTTAATTATTACATTCATGGTTTTGAGGAATGTATTTTAATAGGATTTTAAAAGTGTATGTGTATCGTGTAAATCACTGCGACCGTGGTTTTTGATTTGAATTATGGAAGAATATCTAAAACGTAATACCAAAAGAAAAGGTGTAATAGGTTGCGTTGTATGACGCTAAAACGAGTGACTGGCCTAAACTACAATCCAACAAAACCACTAATGTTTTTTTGGCGGTTCTTGTGGGCAAAAAGTCAAGCCCACTGCCCCAACTCTAATCTTCTGTTTGATTATGGGAAAAGAAACACACGAAAATAATTGTAAATAAAAAATAAGTTGGGGGAAAATATATAAAAAATAAGATTAAGTATTTTGCCATTTGAATTAATGTTTTTAATGGTGCGATCATGTTAAAAAAATCAAAAAAAAAATTAGAATTAAAAAAACTTAAGATAAAGCTCAAAAAAGTGTCCCATCTGGGTACCAAATTAATCATCAATAAGAAATGGTATAGATATATAATATACTATGTAAGAAAAGAAGGAAAAAAAGTATATCAAATGAAAATATAGGTGTAATACTGTCTTGTAACTTTAAATATTGTTAATTACACAAATAATTTATTTTAGAAAAATGGAATTACACAATTATTTATACAATTAATTTATTTTGGAATAATAATTAATTGACACCTAAAAATATTAAAGGAACGTTATCTTGTTAGTTTAATAAATTATCATTCATTATAGTTGTTAGAATAAGTATTAATATTTGGATATACTTCCTAATGTAGATATGAATTGTACTAGTTTTGTATCTAAGATTCCAGTGTATTGTACATATGAATTGTGCCTTGTATAAGATTCTAGCGTAGTCTTTTTGATATTTCGTTTTTTCATTGTATAATATTTCTATCATTATAGATAGAAGATTATAAAAGAGGTCTTTCAAGTTCTATAATATATTTTTCTTTCTTTTTCTAATTTTAAGTTGATATTAGAAAAGGTTTATCCCGTTTCACCGGTCTCAACTAGGGATGTTAAAAAGTTTGTATATGATGGTATCTGTGGATAAAATTTGCATCAGGTAGAAAATAAATACTATAAATGGATACCCGTGGGTAATAGGTACGAATAATTTTTATATCCGCTTGTTAACAGTGCGGGTACGAATATCATAGTATTTGTACCCGTGGATACCCGTATCCGCTATACTTTAATTTAAATTAAAAATATATATAAAAAATGATTAGAAGAGTTTTCACTTTATTTTATTAAGACATGTTATACTTTTTATGTGATATTTGTCTCACTTTTTTATTTTATGATTGTGAAATCTTATAATATCATCGTAGATGCTGCCTCTAACATGCTTGACTCATTTTTTGCTGATATTGTAGCATTCTTTCCAAGAAATGCATGACAAACAAATGCGGTAAATAATTCGATAACATTTCAAGGAACGAAAAATTCTACCATCACCTTCCTAAATGCTTCCAATGCATCAGTTATCTTTGAAGAACATATTGGAGTCACTTTTTATCCGTACAAGTGAATCATATTCATAACTTTTTTCCTCCACATGTTTGAAGGCTAGTATACGACGAGAAAACTGTAAATAAATAATATTCTTTTCTCTTCTAATATAGAAAATATAATATATAACAAATTGTGTAAATATAAAATGCCTACAATACTGTTAAATATATATATATATATATATATATATATATATATATATATATATATATATATATATATATATATATATAGTATGTTAGATGTTATTGTAGAATTTGGTGTCAAAATTTTAGAAGTATATTATAGAAAATAATACTAATAATAATAATAATAAGCATTAACTATGACATAATAATGGCAATAAATAAATAGTAGAAAAAAAAGATTATTAGGTCGTCACACACGTCGTCTTCCACCCACTAGAGCATCGTTGCATTAGCTTAACCAAGCCCTTCAAACCTCCACCTCCCTCATATGGTCCTTGGTTACCCTTTTTTGGTGTGGTTAAAGGTTATTTAGGATTTCCTAGTTAAACCTAGGGCTTTTGTTTTGTTTTTCCTCAAAAATGTCTAGGGTGGAATTATTGTCACATTTTTTTGGAAGTCTTCTCATTACTTATGAGAAACTAAATAGAAAAAATTACCACTCTTGGCCTACCTCAATTTAAATTTGGTTCCTTGGCCAATATTATCTTGACCACCTTTAACAAGATGGAAGTAATGTACCTTATGAGCAAGTTGTACAGTGGAAGGGAATTGATTTTTAGCTCTATGCCTTGTTGTGGTAGTTTGTGGAACAAAAATTATTGGGTATCACTACATGAAAATTGAATAGGGTTAAATATGTTTTTGGTCCCTCAAGTTTCAGTGAACTTTGGAATTAGTCCCTCTTTGAAACTTTATACCAATTTAGTCCTCCATCTTTAGAAATACGTGGATTTAATCATTCTTACCAAATTTTTTTAAGTTTATTTAACACTTTAAACGCATTTTATGATAATATTTGAGTTAACATTGAAGCGGAAATGTGTCAAACGGTATAAACAATTCAAATATTATAATGAAATGCGCTTGAAACATCATATAAACTTAACAAAATTTGGTTAAAAAGACTAAATTCACATTTTTAAATATGAAAGACTAAATTGGTCAAAACTTTTGAAGGACTAATTCTAAATTTCACTTAAACTTGAAAGACCAAAAACATATTTAACCCAATTGAATATTACTGACAAGCACAATTCGTTGGTAATAACAAAAATATATCGGTAAATCATCTTTACTGACGAACTATTGATGATCAAAACTCCATCCTAACTTTGCTGGTAAACTTTACCAATTGATTCACCATCTGTCAATAATTACCAACGGTCTCGAATCTATTGATAAGTATCTATTAGTAAACATTTGTCGATAATTACTGACATATTCTAACCATCAATACATTTGTCGCCAAAATACGCAATTAGGTCTACTTCTTCCTCCTTCTCTTCTTTTTCCTTTATTCTTCATCTTCTTTCTCCTATCCTCCTCAGTGTCGTCACATCGTAGCACCATCATTGTCACCTCGAGTTCATCCTCATCCTCTTCCTCTTATTTGTCTTCCTCTTTCCTCTTCCTTTCCTCCATCTCTTCTTCCTCCACATCTTTCTCTAACTCCAACAACCATCGTTCATGACTTCATGTAACTGTCGCATGACCAACATTCCTCTGGGCCACCATCTCCTCCTTCATCGGATATCAAAATTTTTGTTTCTTTATGATGATCTTAAAGAGAAAGTCTACATGGAACAATCTCCTAGACTTGTCAAGTGTAAAAAATGTTTAGACTTATAGATCATAATTATATTTGAAACCAAGTATCCCAACTCATTGATAAATTAAGGAAAGTACTTATAGAATAAGGAAAGATTGTAAAAATAGCGACTTCAGCAAAAGATAACTTAGTTGCTAAAGAAAAGTATATATATATATATATATTTGTTGCTGAATAATGTGTTTGGCATTAACCCAAGTTTGTTCTGTCATCTATTAACTTAAATGTTTCTTAGAGTAAACTCATGTATGCAGAATGGTCAAAATATTATTCTTCTGAATAATGTGCGAGTTAACAAAAGTTTAATAAATTTTTAAAAGGTTCATATCACTTTATTAAATCAGTGTAACATCGGATAAATTACTCGTTGTCACACCTTCAATGTCATTGTTATTATATAACCTCGTAGGTTAAAAATAACACTGTATATAATTAAAATGACTGAAAAATAAAATTTTTTGATAAAAAAAAATTAAAATAAACATTATATTTAAATTAGAAGACTAAAAATATATTTAAACATTTAATAAATTTTTAAAATAACATATTAGTCAATTATATTCACATATCAAATATTGAATACATAGTTATTATTTACGTCACGTCACTAACATAATCTAGATTAAAATAACATACAAAATTAAATGACTGCAAATAATTTAATTAAAAATCATAAAAAATTATTTAAAAAATTATTTGAGTAAAACATATTTAAACTAGTTTTAAAATCTTTAATTAGTCAGCCGATATATATACATCAATTGCCAGAAATATTTTGTTTTAATAAAAATACCTATACCCGAAGCACATAATTAGGGTGGAAAAACTTTTTTGTATAGATGATTAGTTGAATCAAGACAATGAGCAATTTGTTCCTGTACCTTGGTAAGTTTCTTCCCACATTTTTATATAAAAAAATTCTAATTTTACGCTTGTACAATTTAAAGGATATTTTATCACATTCAGATTCAAAAATAAAAAATAATTTTCAGATTATACAATCTAAATATTATTTTTTATTTTCAAATTACACTATCCAACAATCACTTTAACTCCTAAATTACAGTCTAAAAAAATTAAAATGACAAGTTATATGAAAGAATAAACATATAAATAGAGATGGCAAATAAATATGTTTCTGTGGGTATTGTCCAAACCCGTCTTCGTTTTGACGGAGAATCCCTGCATTGACTGGGTATGGATATGGGTATGAGGAATACCCAATTTTTTCAATTGGGTATGAGGATGGGGATGGGAATGGATATATCCCTGCCATAATACCCGTCTCCGCCATATCTCCATCCTCATTTAAATTATTAAAATATTCACAATCAATTAAGTAACCTTATATATATATATATATATATATATATATATATGTATTTATATATTTATATATTTATATATATATATATATATATATATATATATATATATATATATATATATATATATATATTCTTTCTATTTTTTATTTCTTCTAAATATTTGGTTTGTCATGAAACTCATTC
>Ga0209589_1008869_pt1 | contig 15518 bp, 11 predicted proteins | sample CowpeawhiteBW_FD_187525 | JGI IMG/M metagenome (GOLD analysis project Ga0209589, IMG submission 187525) | Root nodule microbial communities of legume samples collected from California USA - Cow pea white BW (SPAdes) (version 2) | ecosystem: Host-associated > Plants > Roots > Nodule | place: USA... | reverse complement strand
AATTATTACCTATTGTATCATTAACCCTATGTGTAGGGTGTTGAGTGTGGGAAACTACCTACTGCCGTATCTACTGTTGCATGTAATCATGCCTAGTATCTTAGAGTAGTCTTTTCATATGTACTTGTTTCATTATAAATAGAAGAGGAGGAGAGTGGTACTGTTGTCCACTACTCATATATTTTAAAGTCTTAGTCTCAAGTATTACCAAACATAAGGATTAAAATTTTTACTTGTTTCTCTGCATAGTTTCTCCATTGGTTTTTTTTTCTTGAATTTATGAACTCATTTCTTTTGTATACTTCCGTCTTCTAGTGTTCTTTACTTGAGGATTTGATGACAAAGATGTATGAAATTCAGGTGTTTGTGTTCTTTTCTTGTTAGCATGTCCTCGAGTCTGGGTTTTCATTTGCCGGTTGAAGAGTTAAAAACCTAAAATAGGGCATTTAAAAACTCAGAAGGGTGTTTAGTACTGGATCTTAAATATGTTGCACTATTCACTACTCCAACATCACACAGCCCTATTTATTCCTTTCAGATCTTATGCTGACTATATTTCTCAATCTTAGTCACTTGCTGATTTTTTTCAATACCAAAAGTTTAAGTTATATTATCTTTGCATTCATTATTTCCTTTGCGGTTATTCTGGCTAAACTTGTGGAGTGGTAGTTCTTGTAAACACGCACTATGATTATGAGGGGGGCTTTGGGATTTGTATGGTTATTCTACTGGTTAAACTTTTGGAATGACAGTTCTTGTAAACACGCACTATGATTATGAGGGGGGCTATGGGATTTGTACTGTTGGATCTTTGTCTTGTTTTGCAGTGAAGACCAGACCTTCTATGGTCGTGGAGGCAATGGTCGTAGATTTTTGTTGGAATGGCTGTAGTCTCTCTCCTTGGTTGAATAGTGTGAAGGTTGTAGTCACTATTTTTCTACGATTTAGAATGGATGTAGTCTCTCTCGTTTTATTATGCTTCCATTCACTATTTTTCTACGGTTTAGAATGGTGTAGTCTCTCTTTTTGGCTGTGGGAAGGTACTTGTATCTGTCATTGTGGTCTGAGCATGAGCGGTACTTGATCACTGAACATTATGATCATTGAGCCTGTTATGGGAATTTCTCCGTTAGTTTTTTAATTCTTGAATTCAAGAATTCATCTTATCGTCCAAGTCCTTCATCATCTACACAGTTGATTGTACTTTGCTTGAATTCATGAACTTTATTTGGAAGCCATGGACTTTACATGGAAGCCAAGCAATGAATTGTGGTGTAGACATGCAAATGGTGTGTTGAAATGCTGCAATCTATGAAGGTAAAGGTTTTTATTTACCTGTAGAAGTAATTAGTATATCTAGGCAATCATGATGTGTAAGCTAGGAGGTTGAGTGTTGGATAACCTCTAACCTAGACCTAGTTGCAGCCTTTAATGTTTCAACTTCTTTGTATCTCCTTCATTATATATATAAATATCAGGAACGGTAGAGGGGACTAATTAAGCCCTTAAACATATCTTTGTTTGTTTTAATCTCAACTTGGTATCAGAGCGGGTCGATCCCGCTCTGGTTTTCGTCTGGTCTGTCCACCGGCACTTGTTGCCATCGTCCATCGTCCACTGCCATCCATCACTGTTAATCACTGTCTGCAGCTGTTCACTGCCATAAAACACTATCCAAAGTTACTCACTGTCACTGTTCACAAAATCGTCACTGTCTGCCACTGTTCCGCCGCTGTCCGCCACTGTTCGCCGCCGACCGCCGTCTCCGGCCACCTCAGTTTTTGCCGACGACCACTGGATTTGGAGCGAGCGCCTATCCGAGCGACAGCCACCCCTCGGTGCCGGAACCAGCCTCCCGTCCACGCGCCGTGCCCCATCTTCTCCGCTGTGAACAGGCGCGTCGTCTCAGGCCACCTCACCTCAGTTTTCTGCGTTTCTGCTCTCTGTTTTTGTTCCCTTGATCAGAAATGGCCTATGGAAGTGTTATTTCATTCTTTGGAAATCCTTCCATTACTTCCGAGAAGCTAGATGGACAAAATTACCTCTCCTGGTCCGCTGTCGTTGAGAAAGACGGAAGCCATTGAGAAAGACGGAAGCCATGTGCCTCAAGAAAGAGTCGAATAGTGGAAGCAAGCAGATTTTCAATTGTGTGCCTTGTTGTGGCAATCCGTGGAGTCGAGACTGTTAATGTCTCTTAGGGCATTCAAAACATGTCACTAATGCCAGCTATATCCAACGCCTATATTATTTGGCGGACAAGTTGGCATCTCTGTAAATGACCAATCATGACATGATCTCCTTCATGAATGAAGCACAATCAGCCGTGGAAGACTTGCGGATGTTTCTCGAAGTCGACGCTTCAGATGAAATGAAGAAGCTGGACAAATACTATATGGTGATGATTCTTCGCGCCATTCATCCAGACTTCAATCACATTAGAGATCAACTTTTGACCTCTCATGAGGTCCTTCCATGGACACCCTGATCCAGCGTATAATTCGTGTCCCTATTCGTGTCCCGAAAGTTCCAACACTTGAAATTATCTGTTATGGCCGCAACTCGAGGAAGAGGAGGACGTGGACCTAGAGGTGGACGTGGAGGACGTGGACGTCCTCAGTGCATGTATTGTAAGAGGATGGGTCACACTCAGGAAAACTGTTACTCCTTACATGGTTTTCCTTCTAAGACTGCCAATGTCTCTCAGGCTGACACTACTGAGTCCAGGTTGACTAGTACGAGTATCAAGAGTACCTACGTCTCGAGTCCAGCAGCCTGACACAATCATCTCAAGCCCCGAGTACTTCAACAGCTTGCATTTCTCAATCCATTGAAAGTCACAATTCATGGGTAATTGATTCTGGTGCTTCTGACCACATCTCTGGTAATACTTCTTTGTTCTTAACCATTTCATTTCAAGATAAACCTCATTTTATAACCCTTGCCAATGGCTCTAAAACTTCCTCAAAGGGAGTCGGTCGAGTCATCCTGTCTCCCTCCCTAACTCTAAAATCTGTCCTTTTTGTCCCTAATTGTCACTTTAATTCAATTTCCTTAAGCCAGTTAACCAAATTGTTCAATTGTTCAATAACCTTTGATCACAAATCTTTTGTTATACAGGAGCGTGGTTCGAGGAGACAGATTGGAGAAGGATATGAAGCCGGCAGTTTATATCATTTTGGATCTCGTCCATAAGTGTCATGTGTTGCAGCTCCTAGTCCTAAAGTGTTACATGATCGACTTGGTCACCTTCATCTATCCAAGTTGAACTTAGTGGTCTGCAAACCTTAGAATGTGAATCATGTCAACTAGGCAAACATGTTAGATCTGCTTTTCCTAAAAAGTCTCTATCACAATGTAATTCTAGTTTCTCCATCATTCATTCCGATATTTTGGGGACCTAGTCGTATTTCGTCTTTTGGTTTTAGGTATTTTGTTACTTTCATTGATGAATTTTCACAATGTACTTAGGTTTATCTTATGAAAGATCGTTCTGAATTGTTATCCATCTTCACATCTTTTTTACACAAAATCAAGAATTGTCAAGTAATCAAAATCTTAAGAAGTGACAATGCCAAATAGTACTTCTCATCTGCTTTGTCTGCAGTTTTAAGTTCACATGGTATCTTGCATCAGTCCACTTGTCCACACACACCACAGCAAAACGGTATAGAGAAAGAAAAAATCGACACTTGGTTGAAATTGCTCGTACACTTTTGCTTGGTGCTCATATCCCTCTCCATCATTGGGGAGATGCCCTCTGAACAGCATGCTTTCTTATTAACCGGATGCCCTCCTCCTCTCTCAATCATAAAGTCCCTGTCTTCATCTTGTTTCCAGATAACCCTCTTTTTCACATTCCTTCTCGGGTTTTTGATTGTGTATGTTTTGTTCACGACCTGTCTCCAGGTCTAGCTAAGCTTTATGCTCGTGCTCTCAAATGTGTCTTCTTGGGCTATTCTCGTCTTCAAAAAGGGTATCGGTGTTACTATCCTGAAACCAAGAAATACTACATGTCTGCCAAAGGTTTTTATTTACCATTACATTGTTGTGTTCCTCTGCATTAATTTTTAACTGGCTAAACTTATTGGTTTGATTCTGATCTTGTTTGTATTGATGGTGTATGCCTTAGTGTGGGAATTTGTAACAGTTACTACAAACTGACATTTTGGGACATTTTGGGAGGATTTGTCTGGATAAAATAATTTTCTTTGTTAAATATTCTATTTCACTACCAAATCCAGGTGTTGATTGATGTGGAAGAGTTTAAAACGGCTTATGATAGCACTATATGATAGCACGGGATGACCGATCTTAACTTATTATTAGGAGCGAATAAGGCTACTTTGGTTTTATGGGATCACTTGTTATCTTCTGTGAGTTTTGAGTTGGTTGGTAAGCTGTCAGGTATTTCCTTGTTGTTTCCATACCATGTATTGATCCAATCTTAAGGCATTAAGTTTCTAAAGTTGGATCTATATGAGACAACTTTGTTACCCTGATCTACTGGTATATCCCATTAGTTCTGGTATATCCTATTCTAATTGGATATTCTATTAGAAGTTACCTTTTAGTATTAAATAGTATTTTTTATATGATCTACTGGTATATCCTATTCTAATTGGATATTCTTTGTTGACAAATTCTTTTGGAATAGGATTTGTTTGAAGTTCAACTTGAAACGGCAGTAGCTCATGATAACCTAATTTCATCTATGAGGTTCCACCTTGTATTTATCTCTCATTTGGAGTATGTACAAGTATGAAAAAATATCATTGTGTTGATGTATGCTCGTTTTGTCTAGCTATCATTCTTGATCGTTGTTTTGACAGCGTAGTTCTGGTTTTCTTGGATTAGGAATTGTCCTAGTGCCAACGGTGTATGTACAAGTTTGAAATATGGGATATGATTGTCAGATATTTTCTTGGAATATAGAGGTATTTTCAAATGCTATTTTCTTGAAATATAGATGTTCCCTGTGCATATTGTACAACAATCTCGTGAGTTAGTAAACATACTCCTTATTCTAAAAGAAAACAATCACGACAATGTGATAACATTAAAGTAACTGTACAGAATCCAGGAGACCAGGATTCTGCTAATCCTAAGCATTTCGTGAACTCTTGCAGAAGTGACTGACGAAATCAACATGGAAATTCCCTAGAATTATTTCAGTCAGATTTTCCAGACATAATTTCAAGTTGGAAAATGCTTATTTGTGTACTTAAACATTGCTTAAAGTTTTTATTAACATATTTGCATAACTTAGAATACATTCTCAACTTATTTTTCAGGTTTCTTTACTAAAAGGGCCAATTCGCTTTTGTAATTACGCAAAGCAGATTTTTTAAATATTATAGGATTGGGAAACCAACCTTTTTTTCAATTAAAGGTTTTTCATTATTGATTTCTTAATTCAGATCTTAATGTGTGATACTGCCATTAGCAACACATTTTCTACTTGTGTGGATCTTGTTATTTGCATTAACTAAACTTCAATTTTGTTCTGCGATGAAGAAAACATCTATTATTCCAGACGATGAACAAGAACAACAAGTGGTAGATAGAAAAACAGAACTTTGATTGGAACCATGGTTTTTTGTACTTACTTTCTCTTTCAACTTCTCTGCCTTCTGTCACCTTATTTTTAGCTTTGTTCCGTATCCATGCTCTTTTAGCAGCTTCTATAAACAAACTCTTCTTGCTTCCAATTTCACCTCACACGTCCTCAACTTTTAACCACTGTTTTATTCATGTCAAATGGATATTATATTACACTCTCAAGAAGGCTTCTTTTCTTCGCCATGTCACAATATATGGTGCGATCTCGTGTTTCTGCTTTGCTTCTGTAATTTCACTGCACTTTTCTCTACAGCCACCAACTCTTTGTTTTCTCTCTAAAAACACTGTCTTGCGTCACCCCACTTGAAATAAAAAAATGTTCAAAACTTCTTCTCTTCTGTGAGTGCAATGATTCATCATTCCTCCTTGGAAATTCTGAAGTTTGAAAAGCAGAAAGTGAGTTTGCTGAAGTTACTTTACTTTGTTCTTTTGTTTTTTTTCACCCTTGTTTATTTTTACTACTATTTCTGTTTATATCCACCGAGGATTTGATTGTTACTCCTCCCACTTTTTCGTGTCCTTTCTACTACCACTGTTGCAGTTGTATAATAACATTAGCACCTTTGTGCTTCTCTCTGTCATTATTTTTCTTGCACTTGAAACTTTCTTATACATGTTTTCCTTTGGTTTATACACTATGCATTATTGGGACGCCCCAACCTTATCAACCGTATGTAAGCAAAATGGAAATGGCAGTGTGTTTCTTTAAGGAAATAGTTGCTTTCTGCAAGATCCATGAAGCGCTCCACTGAATGCATTGTTACAATATAGACATTACTCTGATGAAGCAAATGCAATTCATCTCATTCCTATCACTTTGTTTTGTTTTCTATTGTCCTTTCTTAGTGATCTCTGTAAATCCTTCTTTCAATGATGATGTGTTGGGGTTGATCATGTTCAAGGCTGGTCTAGAAGACCCAAAAGGAAAACTCTCTACGTGGAATGAAGATGATTATAGTCCCTGCAACTGGGTTGGTGTCAAATGTGACCCTATAAACAATAGGGTATCTTCTCTTGTTCTTGATGGATTCTCTCTTTCTGGGCACATTGATAGAGGTCTTCTGAGACTTGTCCCTTTCTAGGATTAACTTCACAGGGACCATAGCTCATGACCTTCTCAGCATTGGTGATTTACAAGTTGTTGATTTGAGTGAGAACAACCTCTATGGGGTAATTCCAGATGAGATTTTCCAGCAATGTTGGTCTCTAAGAGTGATTTCATTTGCCAACAACAATCTCACAGGTAAGATTCCTGATTCATTGAGCTCCTGCTACTCTTCGGCAGTTGTGAACTTTTCCTCTAATCAGATACATGGGGAACTTCCATCTGGAATGTGGTTTTTGAGGGGACTTCAATCAATTGATCTTTCAAACAACTTGCTGGAGGGAGAGATTGCAGAAGGAATTCAGAATCTGATTGATTTGAGGGAGTTGAGGCTGGGGAAGAACCTCTTCACTGGTAGGATTCCTGAGCATATTAGAGACTGCTTGCTTTTGAAGTTGGTTGATTTCAGCAGCAATTCTCTCTCTGGGAGAGTTCCTGAATCAATGCAAAAGCTCACCTCATGCACATTTCTCAACTTGCAAGGGAATTCATTCTCAGGTGGCATTCCACATTGGATTGGAGAAATGAAAAGTCTAGATACATTGGATCTTTCTGCAAACAGATGTTCTGGTTGGACTCCAAAGTCAATAGGAAATCTTGACTTGCTGAGTAGGTTGAATCTTTCAAGGAATCAGATCACAGGAAACCTGCCAGAGTTGATGGTAAACTGCATTAAGCTTTTGACTCTTGACCTCAGCCACAATCACTTGGCAGGCCATCTTCCTTCAGGTAAATTAGGAATATTCTCTTAATAGTTTTATTGTAACTATTCTAATTGAGGTGCATGGATCCTGTGCTCCTATGGAGTTAAGATGCACGCGTCCTCTATACCTTCCTGCTTCTTTGATTTGATAGTGATAGATTTCTCCAGGGTGGTCCTCATAACCACACAATTGGAGGACTAGCAGTTTGCTTGAAGTATACCCAGTCTCCAGAGTTTAAAAATTACCAGAATCAGGTACATCGATTGCCTATTTCATCATTGGACATAAGGGTGTGTACATGATCATTTTAAACAGCCTTTTGGTGCTTACTTTTGAATCAACCAAGGTTGCTATTATGTATTGATAAGAAACAAAATATATATCTTTGCCACCCAATCTGATCTCTAGAATTATCCTCAGTGGAATAAATGCAGAATGAAGATAGATGTTACATTAGGCACGATTGGCTTATATTTCCAATTCTTTCAATCCAAAACTAGAGGATATAGACGTCTCATTAAGAAGTGCAGAACGCTAATGCTATTTTGCTTTACCACTTCTGTTGTATGTTTCGAAGGTAGCCCCTTCCTATCACTTCATAATCATATAATCAATAACTGCAAAATTTAGAAGAAAAATAAGATTATGAAGCCTACCCCATTGGTGTGGAGTAGAAGTTTAGCTTTCCCAATTACAGTTATTACAGTTATTAAGAGAGTTGGTTTAGGCCTTAGTCAGCATTTCTGACCTTACTCTGGACAAGCATTTCTTACTTACTCTGGACAATGGCTATATATAGGAATGCAATAAATTAGAGTTGAGATTCTTTTTGCAAATAATTGGAGTTAATAGGCACTGTGCATGCTTCTTAATATATGCACAGTTCGCATGCTTGGTTTACATATTAATAGTTGACTTCATGAATCAGAGAGCATTAAAGTCACTATACTTTGTCGCTGAATTTTAACTGGGCAAAGATCCATTTGGACAAAACAAAAAAATGCATCGGGCGTAGTATATAGTTTGGCACATGGCACTCAACGCTCATAATAATACTATCCTGCAGGTTGTTGCTAACTGTAGAGCTCTTGCTCAGCGGTAAAGTGAGCATGGATATAAACTGGTTTCTGGTGGTAGTGACAATCACCTGGTTCTTGTTGAACTAAGGCCTTCTGTAAGCTTCTTGGTCCTTTTTTTTTAATGTGTCACAGAAAATATACTTCGTTTCCCACTTACTTCCGCTCGTGTTTCAGTGCAAAAATGCATGATATATGATCATTTTGTACGTTAGCTATGTTTCATATTAATTAACATCATCATTTTGTACGTTAGCTATGTTTCATATTAATTAACATCAGGATCTTGATGGTGCTCGGGTGGAGAAAATTCTTGATATGGCTTCAATAACCCTCAACAAAAATTCAGTGCCTGGTGAGATCTTTTGCTGTGTACACCTTTGGCCTTTATTCTTGTTCACCGTATATCCCATTATTTCTGACATGTGCTCTCTATAAAAGGTAATAAGAGTGCCTTCCCGGAGGCATTCGCATTGAGGCACCTGCACTGACAACAAGAGGACTTGGTGAGAAAGAATTTTAATGTTCAGTCTCTGGAACGAAGCTCCAAGAGTTTTTAAAGTTTATATCACCTTCTGAAAGTTTTTAATGTTTATATCACCTTCAAAATTTCCTTTAGGAGACAAGGTCTCTCAGAATTGTGGAGGAAAGTTGAAGCTCTTAAAGCTCTTAAACTCATACCCGATACCGGAGTCTAAATGTACCTGCTTAATGATACGTCCAAGAGTATGGTACTTCTATTTCACATATATTTGTAATTCTTATAAGTTATAATACGTCTAAGAGTATGGTACTTCTATTTCACTTTTCAACCGCTAATAAGTGACATATATTATAGTCGTGAAGGGGCTTCTCCTGCATCCCAAATGTTTCTCCAGTACCTCAAAATTATTTAAACTAAATGAATACCCAGACCCACCTCCTGCACCCCAAATGAATATTTTCTTATGATGACATGGCATAATGTGATTGGTTATTTTGATGACATGGACTAAGCAAAGTCAAATTTCTGGTTTTATATTTATATTGTAGACCGAAACAGTAGAACAAGAAACGAGTTGGTGACCGTAGTTCTATATCTCCGGCAAATTCTTCTCTCAAATCTGAAGCACCCTCTACCATCACTAACCGAAAATTCATATCAATGTTCCTTTATTCCCATGTATTATAATTGCCGATAACAGATCTGAGTTCTTTTCTCCCTTTAAATCATCAACACCTGGATTCGGTAGACAAATAGAATAACTAACAAAGAAAATTATTTTATCAAGAGTTGTTATTATCCATCGAAGAAAAATTCTTCAATTCAACTGAAATTAACAAATTCTTCTCTTAACAAATTCTTCTCTAAAACATATCGGTGCTTAGAAACACATCAATTCCTGTCCAATTCAGACGTATTAAAAAAATAATGAATGGAAAGCTTTTTGGAAAGCTAATAAAAAAAGTTAAACATCTCTGGAAAGCTAATAAAAAAAGTTAAACATCTCAATTAGTAATTACGGAAGACATCAAAATTGAGCAGAACTTTTTAAAGAAAGAAGCAAACCATCTAATCAAAGAGTAAAGTCAACCACATTTGTTCCATGCTCATCCCACGATGCCTCTTATGAACCACACACCATCAATACAACCATGATAATCAAATCAAACCATCAAGTTTAGCCAGTTTAAAACTATTTCAGAACACAACAATGGGTAAATAACAAGATAATAACAAAGGTGTAGGTCAATAAGGAAGGAAGCAACAATGAAATTAAACAAATTTGAGCTTGACATCAAATCAAAGGCAAGCTTTTAGAAAGGAAGATTATTTATTGAAAGCTAACAATTTTAAATCTTCTATAAAGGCTATATGAGAAACTATGTTATTAAGGTTATTCAATGAAAAAATAAAAGATTTGGAAGCTAAATTAAAAATAAAAAGGGACAAAAACTTGTAGTTAATAACACTAATATTTTTTATAAAATACGTTTAACGAGCTATAGAAAGGTGGAAATACAAAAACCAAATGAAAAGGAAATATGAATTAAAGGAAAACTACATATAACCAGATATTGTTTGTGTTTGAGGAAGTAAAGTTCAAGATGCAAAAAAATTAGAGAGGGATAGCAATACTAAATTCGTTTACACATTTATTAATTGGAAAAGAAACAAAATTAAGTTTGGAAAGTCCCAAGGAGAAGATTTTGGACTCCTTTAAGATTTAATAAGGAGCTCTTGCTAAAGTTTGTCCTAAAGAATACTGCATACAAAGATAATATAACCTAATGCTTCAACGGATCTACATTTACTGTTTACTGTTTCTCTGCCCCCACTTCTTTTCTTAATTTCCTTGTAAAGCCATAAATTCAAGAAAACTAAACTGGGTTGAAGATGAAAGACCTAGACTTCATATGAATAAACAAATTTCCACAACCATCTTAATGTTCATCGAATGTTCATCGATCAAGTATTGCTTTTGCTTAGACAAACACAAAGGCTGACACATGTACCTTCGTATAACCAATAGGAGGGACTTCAACCATTCCAAGTATAAGAAAAATAGTGAATAGATACAAAATAAAACAAAGCTTTGCAGTATGTTAAAATCTATTTCCTCCCTCCACAGTCCAATAAATATCTTCCATGCAAGAAGATCAGAAGAAGATAATCAAATCAAAAGAGTCAACAATCCAACAACACAAATTTCAAAGCCTCACAATTATATAATGCCTATTTTACAAGATCACCCTCCACACAAGTTTGAAGAATAACGGTAGTGAAAATACTGAATACAAAGAAAATAAAACTTAATGTTTCACCGGATCTACATCCACTGTTTCTGAAACCTGCCCACCACCCACCATTTGCACACCTTGCACCCACTTCATTTCTTTGTTTCCCAGCAGAGCCCATGAATTCAAAAAAACTATAATCAAACTGGGCAAAAGATGAAGGACCAAGGCGATAAGATGAATAAAAACATTTAATAACTAAAAAACCAAAGGAGAAATATACACGTAGAGCTCAATGATCTTAATGTTCAATGATCAAGTATTGCTCTTGAGTAAACGAACAACATAGCTGGCACATGTACCATCCTAGAGTCAATACGAGAAACTACAACTATTGCCTCCACAATAAAGCTTTTTAGTATGTTCAATAACGTTCAATAACCTACAACTAATAAATCCTTTGCACTGCAGCACTAGTAGAAGAAGATAATGAAAATGAAAAGAGACAACCCCCAACAACACAAATGTTAATGTTTCTCACTCATATAGTGCCTATTTGCTTGATCATCCATTCCACAAGTTTGGCCTGAAGAATAACGTTAATGAAAATACAGAATGCAAAGATAATAAAACCTAAGGTTTCACCGAATCTCCATCCACTATTAAAAACATGGCCACGACCCACCATTTGCACACTATGCATTGACTGCATTTCGTAGTTTCCCTGTGGAGTCCATGAATTATATAATGAATTTGGGTAAGTACAAATTCTGAAAAACCAAATGAGAAATTTCCATAAAAGCTCAACGACCATAATTTCAGCAATCAAGAATTGCTCCACCTTGGACAAACACAATGGCTGACACATGTACCTTCCTACGACCAATAAGAGAAACAATAGTCATTCACATTCGAGTACATAAGAAAATAGTAAATGGAAACGTAATAAAATATAAAGCTTTGCAATAAGTTTAATACTCAACAGTTATTGCCTCTAGGATACAACATACATCCTCTTAGCTGTGCAACACGAGTACAAGAAAACAATCAAAATCAACATCAACAGAGCCGACGGTCCAACAACACAAATGTCAAAGCCTCTCATTTAGTGCCTATTTACAAGATCTCCCACTCACTCACAACTTTAGCATGAAGAATAACGTCAAAGAAAATAATGAATTCAAAGATAATAAAACCTAAGGTTTTGCCAGATTTCAAAACCTTTCCCACCAAGTTTAATCTGAAGAGAATGGCAATAAAAATAGCGATCTTAGTTTGCCTAAAAAGCCCATGAATTTAAGAAAATTATAATCCATCTAGGTAGGAAACAAAGGACATAGACATTTAGAGAATAAACAAATTCAAGAATTAAAAATACCAATTGAGAAACTTCCATAACAGGCTTGATGAACATAATATTCAGCGATCAAGTATTGCACTAGCATAGACACACACATGGCTGACACATACCTAAGGTTTCACCGGATCTCAAAACTTGCCAACCACCCTCTATTTGCACACCTTGCACCGACATCATTTCTTAGTTTCCCTGACTAACCCATGAATTCAAGAAAACTACAATCAATCTGGGTAGGAAGATGAAGGACGGTAAGATGAAAAAACAAATTCAAGAATTACTCGATGATCACAATGTTCAAAGATCAAGAACTGCTTTGCTTAGACAAGCGCCATGGCTGACACATGTATTCCTACAACAAATAAGAGAGACTATTGCGTTCCAACTTGAGCACATAAGAAAAATAGTAAATTGATCGTAATAAAGCATAAAGCTTTGTAATCAAAAGCTATTGGCTCCATGACCTAATCATGGCAGCACATGTAGAAAAAGATAATTAAAATCAACAGAGTAAACTGTGTAACAACACAGATGTCAAAACCTCTCACTCATAAAGTGAGTATTCACAAGATCTCCCACTCCACAAGTTTAACATGAAGAAAAATCGTAGTGAAAATAATGAATGAAAAGATAATTAAACCCAAAAATGAAAATAATGAATAATGAATGAAAAAAAAAATTAACCTTAAGGTTTCACCGAATCCCCATCCACTATTTCCAAAATCTGCACAGCACCCCACCATTTGAACATCCTGCACCCACCTCATTTCTTAGTTTCCCTATAAAGCCTATGAATTTAAGAAAACTATAATCAATCTGGTAGAAGAGGAAGGACATGGACAGATAAGATGAATAAAAAATTCTAGAATTAAAAAAAAACGATGGAGAAATTTTCAACACGAGCTTGATCATCAATGTTCTGCAATCAAGTATTGTACTTGCTTAGACAAACAACATGGTTGACACATGTACCTTCAACCAATAAGAAAGACTAAAACCATTCAAACACGAACACACAAGAAAAATAAAAAATGAAAACATAATAAAACATGAAACTTTGTAGTAAGTTCAACAATTTACAGTTTTTGCCACCACGATCCAACAGACATCCTCATTGCTGCAACACGACTAGAAGAAGACGATCAACATAAACAGAGTCAGCAATCAAACAAGACACATGTCAAAGCCTTTCACTCATGTAATCCTATTTATAAGATATCTCACTCCACAAGTTTAGCATGAAGAACATTAAGAACAACGACAAAGAAAATAACGAATGGAAAGAAAGATAATAAAACCTAAGGTTTCACCGGATGTCCATCCACTGTTTCCAAATATTTGCCAACCACCCTCTATATTTGCGCACCTAGCACCCACATCATTTCTTAGTCTTTCCCTGGAAAAACCCACAAATTAAAGAAAACTACAATCAATTTAAGATCATCACAATGTTCAAAGATATTGCTCTTGCTTAGACAAACACCATGGTTGACACCTATACCTTCCTACAACAAATAAGAAACTACAACCATTCTAACTTAAGCACATAAGAAAAATAGTAAATTGAATTGTAATTAAACAAAAAACTTCATTAAATAATCTATAACTATTGGTTCCATGAACCAATAGACATCCTCTTCGCTGCAACACAGAAAGATAATTAAAATTAAAAGTTAACGTGCAACAACACAAATGTCAAGGCCTCTCACTCATACGGTGCATATTTTTACAAGATCTCCCACTCCACAAGTTTAGCATGAAGAAAAAACGGGAATGAAAATAATGAATGCAAAAATAATTAAACCTAAGGTTTGGCCATATCCCCATCCACTGTTTCCAAAAGCCGCCCACCACCCACCATTGGCACACCCTGCACCCACTTCATTTCTTAGTTTCCCTGTAAAGCCCAAAAAATTTAAGAAAACTATAATCAATCTGGGTAGAAGACGAAGGACATAGACAATAAGAGGAATAAACAAATTCAAGAATTAAAAAAACCAATGGAGAAATTTCTATAACAGGCTTGATGACCATAATGTTCAATGATCAAGTATTGCACTTGCTTAGACAAATACTAAGGCTGACAAATGTACCTTCCTAGAAACAATAAGAGAGACTACCACGCCATTTAAACTAGAGCACATAGGAATAATGGAAACGTAAAAGAACATGAAGCTTTGTAGTAAGTTGAATAATTTGCCGTCTCCACGATAAAACAGACATCCTCATTGCTGCAACACAAGTAGAAGAAGACAAGCAACATAAACAGAGTCAACAATCGAACAACACTCATGTATAAGCCTCTTACACTATAGTGCCTATTTATAAAAGATAACAAAACCTAAGGTTTCACCGGATCTACCGGATCTCCATCCACTATTTCCAAACCCTGCCAACCATCCTCTATTTGCAAACCTTGAACCCACTTCATTTCATAGTTTCCCTGAAAACTCCATGTATTCAAGAAAAATATAATCGATTTGGGTGGAAGATGAAGGACCTAGAAAATAAATAAACAAATTCAAGAATTAAAAAACTAATTGAGAAATTCCCATTAACAATGATCACAATGTTCAAAGATTGAAGTATTGCTCTTGCTTAGATAAAGACAATATGTACCTTCCTACAACCAATAAAAGAGACTACAGCCATTCCAAGTTGAGCGCATAAGAAAAACAGCATAAGAAAGCCATTCCAAGTTGAGCGCATAAGAAAAACAGCATAAGAAAGACAGTAAATGGAAACGTAACAAAACATAAAGCTTTGTAGTAAGTTCAATAATCTACAGCTATTGGCTGTATTTGGGTGGAAGATGAAGGACCTAGACAATAAATAAACAAATTCAAGAATTAAAAAACTAATTGAGAAATTCCCATTAACAATGATCACAATGTTCAAAGATTGAAGTATTGCTCTTGCTTAGATAAAGACAATATGTA
>Ga0209589_1008867_pt1 | contig 15519 bp, 6 predicted proteins | sample CowpeawhiteBW_FD_187525 | JGI IMG/M metagenome (GOLD analysis project Ga0209589, IMG submission 187525) | Root nodule microbial communities of legume samples collected from California USA - Cow pea white BW (SPAdes) (version 2) | ecosystem: Host-associated > Plants > Roots > Nodule | place: USA... | reverse complement strand
TTTTTCAAAAAGTCAAAGTACAAAAAGAATATGGTTTGTCAAATCGTGACCCTCTACATGGTAATGGTCACTGAATCTTTTGGATATAGACCCTCTCCTCGGGATTGGTCTAATCTTTTCTCAAAAAAATATAAAAAAAAAATTCAAATTGAGGCCTCTACATGGTAATGGTCACCGAATCTTTTGAATAAACCCTCTCAACGAGATTGGTCTAATTTGGTTTTTTCAAAAAGTAAAAAAAAAAAAACAAAAAGAATTAGTATGTCAAACCGAGACCCTCTACTTGGTATGGTCAAATTTATCTTCTTTTGAAACCCGAACGAAATTAGTGTTTTTATCTTTACTTATCTTTTATTACGATAATATGAAAAAGTTAAATTTTCAAATTATCTAATAAAATCTAAGTAAAGAGGGGCAGCTATTTCGTCTAGGTGAATAAATTTATTTTCGAAAAAAAATCAAAAAAAAATTAGTTAATGGAAAATAAAAAAATGTGAAACATTATTTTCTTCAAAGATTTTCAAACTTTACTTTTAGGAAAAAAAGGAAAAAAAGAGATGAAAAAAAAAGGAATAAAGAGGGAAGAGCCCAATTTGGTATTAATTATCGCAGTCCTTCTCATGAGCCCAACAACTCAACCTACTTTCTATCCTTGTTCTTGGAAGACAAATTAGTGATATGATTCTAATAATTAGAAGAAATATTTCTTCAAATGGTTATAATCAATATTACTAATTGGGATTGATTTTGTGCTCTGATTTGTTAATAGTCAGAATCAATATTACTAATTTGGGATTGATTTTGTGCTCTGATTTACTATGATTTGATTCCTATAATGTGTTGCTATCATAACCAATTCCTTCCTTATATTGTTCATTACAATTAAGGCTGAGATTGCATTGATATTGCAAGCTGTGAGTATAAATATGCACTCTATCATGACCGAAAAAAAAAAGATTCTCTACACTTCTCTAATTCTTTCCCATCATCACTCTCACATACACCCCTCCTTTTTTATCTCTATTTAAAAAAAACATATTGAAGGAGGTAGAAAAAATAAGAAGAAAACATTCTTTACACTCTCTCTTTCTCTCATTACCACCCACATAGACAATGAAATTTTTTTAAGGTATGTCACTCTCAATTCTTTCATCTTTTGATTTAGTTTTTCTTAATTTTCATTCTTTTTTTTAAATCATAAAAAATATTTTTTTCCCTTTCTTAATTGTCTGTCCGGCCGCTCGTGTCACATGACATTCAATTTAGACTTTCAATTTTTTTAATATATACAGATGATCTAAAAATAAAATATAACTTTCTTTATTTACTCTTTTATATCTATTTGGTTGCTCACGTCGCAATGACATCCACAACTACTCTAAAATAATTTTAAAAAAAATTAAAAATTTATAAATGATTAAAAAAATAAAAAAAATAAAAGATTAGAAAAAAAAATTAATTTATTTAAAGTGTCTATCCAGCCGCTCGCGTCGCGTGACACCAATTTTAAATTTAAATAAAAAGATTTTCAAAATTATTGAAAAAATTAAATCATTTTTCAAATATTTTTCCAAATAGTTTTTCAAAAAGAACTACGTAACTCTAATTCTCCATTGACATGGAGATACGTAGGAGCGATGATTAATCCTCGTTGGGCAAAAAAATCAAAAAAATAGTTTTGTTGTTTTTTGTACATTCTTTTATTAATATTTTTGGGGAAAATTAAATATTTTGAAAAAACCACATAACTTTTGCACATTTAATTAAAGGTATTGTCTTAGGACGGACATTGTGGGGTGCTAATACCTTCCCCACGCGTAACCGACTCCGGAACCCAAAATCTGATTTTTCGCAGACCTTGCTTTTTTTTATGGTTTTCTATAGTTTCCTATAATAACTATGGTGGCGACTCCCAAACTCTGTTTTTTTCAATTTTATTTTTTGGTTCGTCGTCCCGTCGCGATTTCAGTTGCGACAATTCTCTATCAAAGTGTCAATGTCCTATTTAACGATATTTCAACAAATCAAAAACATGAATTTCTAAGAGAAATATTGTAAAAAGGGTCTGAGAAAAACTTTGGCTAGGAAAGACAAGGTCTTAAGTCTAACCATAGTGACTCACCTATCTTTCATGTGACTTTACTCAGTAAAACCTAAACAATATTTTTCTCTAGAAAACTTCTATGCACCGTGCAACTAGGGATGGTAATAGGGCGAGGCCGGGACGAGTTTCACTATTCCATACCCATCTCCATTGAAAAATCCATCCTCATCCCCATAACCAAACCCAACAGATATCAAACTTTTGTCTCATCTCCATCCCCATCGGGTAACGGGTATATACTTGTACCTATACTCGTACTCGTTTTGTTACTGTTTCGATATTAATTATTCAATTTTTATAAAAAAAAATTACATAAAAGGAAACATAATATTATCAAATATTCAATATTAAGAGGAGAGTTGTTTCTTCGATATAAAATATTTATAGAGAAATTATATTATAATTGTATATATTTCAAATTAAAATACAAATAAAATTTCATGAGAAACAAAATATATGTTAAATTTGCAAAAATTAATGAATTCTAGTTGATAATTTTTTTAAAATAAAAAAAAATATTCAAATTAAAATATATTTAAATGTTTGTTTACTTTAATTTTTTAAATTCTAATGAACCTCTTTTTTATACACTAATAAAAGTTATAATACATCACTTTATCAAAATAACGCAAAGAAAAAATATTCAACTAATAATAATAAAATTTTAACATAGATATTGTATCTTTTGAACTTCAATATATGTCAGATAATGCTAAAAAGAAATTCATGACAATTACAATAAAATTTTATATTATTGTAAATAAAATTTATTTATACAATTATAGTGATAAAATTACAGTATGATAATGAGTTAAAAACTAAAAAATAATTATATAAAATATATCAAAATAGTATTTTACATTATAAGAATAAACAACAAATAAAAATATTAAAAAAATTATCAAATGTGTGTCATAAAAAGAATTTGAGAGACCATCAAATGAAATCGCACAAAAGAAAATTAATATATAATTAAGGGTATGATAAAATGAAAAATACTTTAGAGATTTAAGAAAACTTTTAAGCATCAACATACTCAATGGTTGAAAAATAACTAAAATTATTTTAGTGAAACAAAATAGTTCTTTAAATGAAACAAAAATTAATAATAATAGAGTAAGGAAGATAATTTTTTTATATTACCTTGTAAATTAAAGGTTTATGCTATTTAACACTTAAATATAGAGTGTAAAACGTTCTTATGTGAAAGAAAAATATACAATAAATAAAAATATTAAAAAAATAAAAATATTGAAATGTGAGACATAAAAAATATTGAATTGACATACATAATTTGAACATAATTGGATAAAGGTTATGATAAAATGAAAAATATATTGAAGGTACAAATGAATTTATGTCAAATCAAACAATTAGAAGAAATAAAAAATAGAAAATGTGTATTAATATATATATATATATATATAAGTTTACTTAATTGACTAATAATTTAAACAGGAACGGATATATGGCGGGGATGGGTATTTTTGTGGGTATAGGGACAGGGACGGAGCGGATATGTACTACCTAGTTGAAAAAGTTAGAGATTTCCCATACTCATACTCATACCTAGTCCATATATCAAAACAGGGACGGGTTCGGGCAATACCCTAGCTAATCCCTAGCAAAATTTTTGTAGCAAATCCCTAGTTAATCCCTAGCAAATTGGTTATAGCAAATTCCTAGCTAATCCCTATATTTGTAGCAAATCCCTAGTCAATCCCTAACAAACTGGTTGTAGCAAATCTCTCGCTAATCCCTAACAAACTTGTAGTAGCAAATCCCTAACTAATCCCTAGCAAAATGTTTGTAGCAAATCCCTAACTAATTCCTAACAAATTAGTTGTAGCAAATCCCTAGCTAATCCCTAGCAAACTATTTGTACCAAATCCCTAGCTAATCCCTAACAAAGTGGTTGTAGCAAATCTCTCGCTAATCCCTAGCAAAGTGATCCCTAGCTAAACCTTAGCTAATCCCTCGCCAATTGTAATACTTTATCTCTAGCTAAACCCTAACTAATTCCTTACCAATTATAATCCTTATAAAATGTATTTAGTTATCAATATTACGTAAAATTATGATCAATCTCGCCAACCAATTTGTATGAAACATGTAAAATTGTACCACTTGTGATAGTTTCAATAAAGCATAACTTGACATAAAAAAGAACCCCAAATTTACAAGAAAGAAATCACAGAGAAGTTTCGCCATAAGTTCTATGTGAACTGCACATTGCAATTCAGTGTAAGCACACGAAGAAGGAACAACAATGAAAAAATAACAAAATTGAGCTAACTAGAAACAAGAAAGTATATATGCAGTTCCAGATATTTTAACTAAGGTTATGTTATAGACAGAGCCTAGAATATGTACAAGCAATAATACTAAGATATGTAAAGCCTATAACATAAATCATCAACACTTTTCCTACGACCATAAGAGGTGTTCACAAAACGATTATGATGCACATGAGGAAGCTGCAGGTACTCCAAATCTGTGATAACTTCGTGCATGTTTGGTCTCAGCTTGGATTTTGTTGCAAGGCATCACAGAACAGAGGGTAGCAACCTTAAAAGCCTCATCTATATCATATTGTCCTTCAATACAATTAACCAACACAGGCAGAAGCTTTCTCTTGTTTGCCATGTATGGCTTTGCCCATTCCACCAAATTCCTTCAGCCTCAGCGGTTTGACGAAATTTAACTTTTCATTCAAATAGCTCATGTCCTTCGTCTACAGCATGAGTTTGATCCAAAACATTTCCAAACTCTGAAGGAAAGAACCTCTACATATAAATAACTATATCAAAACAACTCCAAAGACAACATACTTTCTTTAATAGTAGTCAAAAAGTTATAAGCATGATATTGGTTTGCATGAAAAATTATGCTCAAAGATATAATAAAAAATGACGGGCAATTTAAAGCACAAACATGCATAACAAACTAGAAAATATGCTTTCAAGCTAGGCAAGAATAAGCCTAGGCACAAAATTTATCACTGTTCATGTCAGCTTGTGCTACTCGAGCTATGACATAGTTTGGATTAATTTCTCAATAAGCATTTGCAAAAGAAGAAATTATTTTAACCAATGATTTCTAAAGAATCAGAGGTACATAAGTTGATTTTAACCAATGAGAAAAGCTTGATGCATTTTACCTCTTTAATATGTTGAGGAGCTTATCTAAACTGGACCTCATGCAGACCAAGGCAAAGTTGTAAAATATATAAATTTGCTATCTTACTGGATTGGTTAATAAAATGTTTTGGTGGAATTTCTTACAAATTTAGAGAGCAAACAAAATTACCAAATATCAGATATCATGATAAGTCTTTAAGATTTTAAATTGGACATGATTGACTTTAGGGCATTATCACATTTTTACTTTGCAATGTCTTCCCCCGTATTGTTTACAAAAGTTGAAATATATCTTTAATATGCATATAAAATAATAAAACATGTTTGTAAATATGATTTGGTGGTACCCTTGCACATTAATATCATATATGGAAGAATTGAGTTCTCGTGCTTTTTGTTATCCTCATCTTGCAATGAAACCAAAAAATTGGAATACAATCATAAAAATTAACATTGGAATTCTAAAATTGTATGCAGGCAAAGAGCATAATCACATACATATCTGAGGTGGAAGTTAGTGGCACATGGCAAATTAAGTCACTACACATTTAATTTGAAGGGATTGTTTCTTTTAAAAAAGATAGCCAACTTACAAAATGAGCCACAACACTAAGATTCTCGGGCAATAATGACCTTGGCAATTGCTGCTTTGTGGGTTCATACACTCCAATAAAATTTGCAGACGCCCTGTAAGGAGGAAGAATTCATATATTAGGATTAATATTATAGAATTCATCTTTATAAAATAACTCAAATAGAATTAATATAGCAGTTAGTAATAAAGATGAGAAATGGGATAAAACTTTTAAGAAACTAACACAATTAAAATTTATACTTTTAAGAAGCAGAGTAATAAGTTCATGATTTCCTAATAATTTAGTCCTAATCTCAATAATTCAACTCTACTCACCGAGATAAACATTGTATCAATTGTCCAACAATAATATATAACGTTGTTACTTATCCTATAATAAAAACTTATATCACAGCATGCCTGATGTATGAACTCTATTTCAAATCATTTTATATATTTTGACCTGAAGTGGCATGTCATTTAAAATCTCTATAAATATAGTATTTTCTTTTACACATGATTAAGATCTCATAAAAGTAAAATGAACTAGTGAGCCTACAAAATGATAAAATTCTCAACAATATATTTAAGATCATTTGCTAATAATGCGTGGTTTGTTTTTATTACATAAGGATACTTAAACAGAAAAAAAATGAATTTAAAAGTCAAGAACTAGAAACTGAGAAAGCGAATAAAATAAAGCAATTAAAATAACCTGAGAAGCAGAGTTAGATTCTCATTGCGAATGGCAAATATGGATATGAAACCTGTGAGAAAGTATTTCAACAAATGAAATAAGTGTTAATCTCACTTATTCTCACTACATCTATGGGACAAAGAAGAAAAGAAGCATTCCCAAATCGTAATGTCTTACTTCATCGAAATGAAAATGATTATAAAACTAAGAACTTTGTTGCAAACGATTACAAAACTAAGAACTTAGGAAAAGGAACAAATGATTACCTATTGTCGGCAAAGGTAACCAAATCAATGTTTACCCTAATCCCCCAATCCGGTGTTGTTCACACAGTAATGGCAACAACGCTACCTCCTTCACTTCGATGAAACGCAACAACGGTGGCTCCTCCGTTCAAATACAGGATTTCGCCAGTGTTGGAATCGTCTCATTCACGATCTGCCAAACAACAACACCATGAACAACTAATCGATTAATCAATCACTACTTTGCTTCGATAAAAATCAAGAAGATGAACGAGAAACGACAAAAGTAGAGATAATTAACCTAATCAAGGAACCGAACTTGATGTTGACGACGTAATCAAGCTGACACCTCTCGAAGCTCTCTTCCATGCTCCTGGTCAATCTCTTCCATGCTCTCCACCATACTTCGTTGCATTCAGTTTTTCCGTCACTTTCGCTTTTCGCAGAAAATCTAAGCTTCCAATGTTTTAGAACAATTTTAATATTATTTGAAAAGTGATTTGAAGATTTGGATACGTGTCTTCAAAATCAAAAGCTACGGCACATACTTATATTTTTAATTTATTGATTTTTATTTCCTATTTAATATTATTTTCTTTTTTTATGTAATTATTTTATTTATATATATTTTTACACAAATATTATAAAGTTATAAACTAATATCAATAATTATTTATGAAAAAATAATTTATGTAAATATAAAAATATTACATAGTAATATTAATAATCATTTATAAAAAATTTAATTATATACTAAAAATAATTAAATATTATATTATTTTTAAGTATATAATTAAGTTAAGTTAAATATTCATATTTTACAAAAGAAATGGTTATATATAATTTATTTTTATTTATAAGGTATCACAAATAATTTATTTAATATTTAAAAATCTAAAAATAAATAAACATATAAAAGAAATAAAACAGTAAAATATAATAAATTTCTAATAATATAAATTAATTAATAATCCTTTTATTTCAAATCATAATTTATAAAGATATGAAAAAATATTTGTAAACATTTTTTTGCAAAATATAATTCTAAAAAAAATTTATAGACATTTTTTATGAAAAACTATTTTACAATAAAATTTACAAGTATCTTTCTGTAGATATTTATTTTAAGAAAATTTATAACAAAACCAACTGGATTAATATTAATTATTTATATAATTTTTTACAAAATTCGTAGAGACTTCTTGAAAAAAAATAATTCTTAAAAATTTTCATTACACTATTATGAAACATATTTCATAATAAAATTTACAAATAGTTTTTATAGACAACTTTTTAAAATTTTATATTCTTCTAATAATAATAATATATAGTAATATAAATTAATTAATATTTTTATTTAAAATAAATTAACATAAAAAGATATAATAAAGGTATTAATTTATATTTCTCAAATGACATAGTAACTTGCCTTTCCATTGTTCGAATACAAAAGTAACTTGACGTTCTAGTCTACAAGTCAAGAGTAGCTCAACTTTTCAATGTTCAAGTAAAGAGTAACTCTATGTTCCAATACCTACATACAGGAGAAACTCGATATTACAATGCCCGAGTACAGGAGTGAACTCAATGTTCCAATGTTTGAATACAAGAGTGGCTCTACGTGACAATACCTGAGTGGAGCAAGAACAACTCAAAATTCCAATATCAAGAGTATAGTAGAGCTCAAGGACATCCTTGAGCCACCAGTCCTGTTAGAAAAATAATAGCTAAACAAAGGACAAGCCAATGAACTTCAAAAGGGATATCAAACTTGGTGAGATGATCATATAATAAAAGCAATTGCTAAGTAGATAGACGTTACAATACCTGAATTCAAGGAAGAACGTTTCAGAAGGAAGACTTAGTTTGAAGAAAGTTCGATGATGCTCCAGACTTTAAAACAGAAGGAAAGCTAAAAGAACTTAACGGAAAAATAATAACCAATATCATCTCAAGACAAAACTCAAGAAAAAAAAAAGTAATCATGAAGAAAGAAAGTTGAAGGACAAAGACTTACAAAAGCGAAAAAAGAAGCAAATGCAAATGATGTTTCCTTTCCTATGCTCCTCTTGCTGACGCACAAGAACAAACATCCATAATCAAAAAGTCCGTCTAAGGCGACAACACATACAAAACCTGTCTAAGATGACAACAAATGAAACTACCAAAGTCGATAACACGAGTTAAAGTCTATTCTGACGGTACATAAAAGATGTATTAAAACTTGTTCCAATGGTCATGTAAAGCAACCTACTTAATGATGTATTGTTACTAAGGTACGAAGACGTGTATACTTTTTTTTTTTTCTTTCGCTTGAATTTTGTATGCTCTTATTTAAAGGATAAAATATTCGTATCCACTTTATTTATAAATAAAAGAGCACTCCATAACCAAGGAACAAAATTATCTTACTTTAAGTTAGTCATCATTAACTTTGAGACAAAAGAATTCATTTTATTTTTGTTCTTCAGATAAGACACTCGGCTTTTTACCACACTTATAGCGAAACAAATTTATATCTAAATCAATAATATAAAACTTACTTACTCATACATTATGATATAATCATATCTTTAATTATATATGATCTCTTATATGTATCCTAACTCCGACAATGAATATTTTTAAAATAATTAGATATTAATGAATGTTGCAAAAGAACCAAAATGACACAATAATTTTAATAAACTGAGTATAATAATATCTAAATAACTATAACACTGTATTAGTAAATAAGTTTACATATTCACTTTTAAATTACAATTTATTTACATTAATAGACGAATCTCCGTCTCCAATATAATGTTTTATAAGCAGTTATCAGTCATTGCTAGAAGCTTATGAGTATTGACCAATGAACAAAACCCAAAAGCACCACAAGGACGTCGTAGACCACTGACAACGCAAGCACAGATAAAGCAAATGAAGTCCAAATTGGTCAACTAATTAACTCAACTTCAGAAATAACAATGATTGATGGACTGATTATAAGTCAAGACGCATTTTTTATTTTTAATTTGAATTTTTACATTTATTCCAATGTAATAATTTTATGACACTTGATATGTTTTGGGTCAGATTTTTTTCTTCTTTTGATGTTTTATAGGCTTTCTCAGCATTATAGTGATAAGTGAGGTTTCGGTCATCAAACCAGTCCGGTTCGTCAAGTCGGCCTGGCCCATCAAGGTCGTATGGTCGAGCGGGCCAGATGACCTAGACATGCAAATTAGACCCGTTTGGATCGTTAGACCCATTAAGGTTGTCTGTCTGACCCGACCTATCTAAGTCATCAGGTCCACCCAACCCGTCTCAGTCATTTGGCACGCCCTGCCCAGCGTAGTTGTTGTTCTTGCCCGACCCGTTTGGGTTGTCAAGCCCATTCGACTCGTGTGGGTCTTCAAGCCCACCCAACTCATCTGCTCGTCGAATCCGTTTTAGTAGTCAGGCCCGCTCAACTCATCTTGATCGTCGCCCCACCTGGGTCGTCTATGTCGTCAAGCCTGCTTGGTTTGTCGGATCGTCAAGTTGGCCCGACCCGTGTGGGTCATCGACCGCTCCGGTCTGTCTAGGTCATCAGGATTGTCTAGGCCAAATTGACACCTCTAATATTGAGCAATGAGGAATTCTACAAATTGTGAAATTTCAATTTCCTTTCTTTTAGAATGAATTTCAAATTCTACTATTTTAATTATTTGAAATACCTTCTTAAAATTCTTCAATTTTGATTTCTTCCAAACAAGTCATTTACTTAAAAGAAATTCAAATTCTTCAAATAAATAAATTACTCTCTTAAATTGCCTCATCCAAATACATCATTAAGGGATCAAATTCTTGCACTCAAATACCACACACAAACATTTACCAACTAGCATGTTCTGTGTCACTATGAACTGCAATGTTAATACCACAAAGTCAGTGGACATAGTACTATTTCAAGGTCAACATGGGAAACACGGATTTCGTAGTTGAAGGAAGTACAAACTCAACAAGTTAAAAGGAAAGAAAAAGTTCAGCTCGATAAGAAGTTCTTGTACACCGTTTGGTTCTTTCATTTTCATACAAACGCCTCTACTCCACTTTGTCTCTTGAAAACACTAGCTCTGAATGCAAAGTTTGAAATTTTAGTTGCTTGGTTTGTGCCGCTCTATTGTCTTCTAATTGATGTCATTATCACTTCAATGCAACAGGATGAACAAACTATCCATACAAGACCATCCACCACAACCATGATTCTAGTGGTAAGGACAAAAACAAGGACATATATTTTACATCCCACAATTAAATGTTTGGGTAAATGTAATATTGCATTGCATTGTCCAAATAAGAAAAACATGGACTTGAAGGACAGAGGTTTTCTCTACAAAGTTATGCTCCACTAGCTCATCTAATACCTCCAGTGATATTGATATTGGAGAATTGAAGTGAAATCAGCAATCAAGTTAACGATAAAGATGGGGTTAAAAGGAAGTACATATTTTGAACTACATGCTTGGTTCTAAAGAGCATGTTCTTTGCCTATTGATGGAGACAGTTGTATTAATGTGGCTAGTGCTAGGTTGGTTAGCAAACTAGACCTTAAGAACCACCCTACATCCTAAACCTTATTATTTGAAATGGCTTTGTAGAGGTGAGTTGGTTGTTGACCAACACATTGGTTAATTTTACAATTGAAAAATATAAAGATGGGTTGTTGTGTAATGTGATGCACATGGAAGTTGATAATAGTTTGCTTGGTAAACCTTGGCAAGTTGAAAGAAACGTGAATTATCATGTGAAGTTCAACAAATTCTCTTACATTGTCATATGACGAAACTTGATTCACTTTCCCTTGAAGAAGCAAGAGCTAATCAAATTGCATTGAAAGAGAAGATAGGAAAAGAGAGATAGTTGGGAAAAAAAATGAACGTAGACAAACAGAAAGGGAAAAAATGGGATTAAAAGAGTGACTTGCGAGAAAACGAAATGAGTGTAAAAGAGTACAGGAGAGAGGGCAATAAAAATAAAGAAAAATGTGAGTGATCTTGTGATTATGCTACTCATTTGTTTGATTTTGTATCTAATTATTTGATTAAATGAAAAATTGGAAAGGAGCTGTCAAATGAGGAATGTACATTTCTAATCCCTACTTCCACGCTGAACTATGAATTCATTTCTACTTTTAGATTTTCTTATGCACCTAACCATAGAACTAACTTCCTTTATTTTAATTCCTAAGAAAGAATTAAAGGATAAGTTAACAAGGAAATTTGAAGAGAATGATGCACATGAAGATCAAGGCAACCATTGTGGTAACAAACTTTGAACCATCTCATGTCTTGGCCTAATGTTTTTTATTGATTTGCAACCAGTGTTAAATTCTTGATTTGCATGATACTTAAGATTTGCATAATCTTATTTTTAGCTCACAGTGCGAAGCCCAAGAGACTTGAAAATAACACTTATCATTCTTCAACACTCTTTAAATTTGCGGACAAAATCACTTAAAGAAAGAGGGAATGATGAAGATCAACCAAGGAGAAGGGACGACAAAGCACTACAAGTAGATCAATGACAACGGAAAACGCTAGAAAGGCAACTGAAGCCCAAATTGAGCCAAATTCACACATAGAATAATTTATTCAACTTGTGGAATAAATATTATGGATAGACTGAATACAAAGACCAGGATCGTTTTCTACTTTTCCTTTGAAATTTTGTATTTATTCCAATGCAATAATTTCAGATGATTGTAGATGTCTTGAGTCTGTTTTTTATGTTTTATAGGTTTTGAAAGCCATTATATTGATTAGGGAGCTTTTATTCCAGTGAATAGTTCATTCTTAATGTTGATACGACACGAAGTCAGTGAACAGGGAACTCAAGTGCTGATACCTCGATGTCAGTGAACAGGACACTCTTTCAAGGTCAACATGGGGAAACATAAAGATTCAGGAGTTGAAGATAAGAGCTCAATAGATATCCTTTTAGCTAAAAAATATTAGGATTAAATATGTTTTTAGTCCCTCAAGTTTCAGCGAAATTTGGAATTAGTCCTTCATTAAAACTTTTGACCAATTTAGTCATTCATCTTTCAAAATGCGTGAATTTAGTCCTTTTAACCAAATTTTGTTAAGTTTATCTGACGTTTCGAACGTATTTCATGATAGTATTTAAGTTAACATTGAAGCAAAAATGTGTCAAACAGTATAAATAATTTAAATACTATCATGAAATGCGCTTGAAATGTCAGATAAACTTAACAAAGTTTGGTTAAAAGGACTAAATTCACGCATTTTGGAAGATGAAGGACTAAATTGGTCAAAAATTTTGATGAGGGACTAAACCCAAATTTCGCTCAAACTTGAGGGACCAAAAACATATTTAACCCAAAATATTATGCCAAAAATCGATGCACTACTCCAATCTAAGCGCTCAAACTAAGTAGTAACAGATTAACATTGACACCAGAACATTACACAATCCACTCCCATTACAAACCTAATCTATAGTTGCATTCTATTACGACACCATACCATTAAATAGTGAGATGAAACATTGTTAAAATAGAAATATTGCCAGGAACTGCAAAATAGTGCAAGAATCTCAAGGGAAAAAATCCTGCCGGTACCATAGTTATATGGAACCTTTATTCAAAATAGAAGAATAAAAAAGCACAAACCAGTATGTCAAAAGGGGAAATTACAACAAATTCATCCTTTTCCACCAATAATGCTAGAGGCAAGGTCAGCAACACTGCATTAATAGAGAATACAAAATATGATTACATAACACAGTGGTAGGCAGTGCAATACTAAATGAGAACCTAATCACATTTTCAAAAGACTATAGTAGAAAAAATTCACAAAAAAAGAGCAATAAATTTAAAGGGACAACAAAAGTGTTTTTCCTACCGGATAATGTCTAAATCTAAATCATATCTAATGATGAACCATTTAAATCTAAACTTTCTAATGGGGCGTATAGTGTTTTTGTTTTAAGTTCCAATTATCCTCTACCTCAAACATTGCACTACCCTTCATCTAATCAACTCTGCTTATTAGAGTATTTACATATCTTCTCTACACAAAGCCCTACTACCCAAGGTAAGATTTACCACCTTTTCAACAATAAATGGTACTCCAAATCTGTTAGGAACTAAGAATTGAAAAGAGAAAGAAAAAAAAAGGTTTAATTGAATAGAATGAAAAAAAAATAAGAAATAGGAAAGCACTCTCTCCTTCAAGGGCTTCACCTTCACAAAGAGCTAACGTGTTTACAAAATTCACCTCCTTCCCCTCTCCTCACCTTCTTTCTTATTTATATCTGACTAACAACTCAAGTAACTAACTCATGAATACTCCAACTATCTTAACTAATTTCTCTTCTTCATGTATCCTAACAAAATCCCTCTCTAATGCAATCATTTCTAATTATATTTATTATCTAGTGTGTCTACTCATGTATTATAATATTTTCACATTTGCACTACCATGCTTATTTCCTTGTTGCTTATTACTCTTTAGTATTCAGTTCTAAGTAAGTGGTTACTTTGGTCCTTGAAAGTGGAAGACACCATCATATTAGTCCTTAAAACTAAGATGTTGTTAAATAAATCCTAAACTTTTACAGTTACATCAGTCACATTATTTTTTAATTATGGACAAACTGGATTGGTGATTTACACTTTTAGAGACTCTTTTACTTTCCAGTAGTAGTTTAGTTACTAATAATGTGACAACTTCCTACAAATATAGGGACCAAATAACTGTTTACTCTTCAATACTATATGACTTAACGATCCCTATAGTTATGCAGTAAGATTTTCCTTCAATCTTCAGTGTTACTTTTCTATCACTAATAATGCTTATAGCACTCCCTCATTTCACTCAACCGTTTGAATTGTATGGCTTATTATCATGCTCTCTATTTTCTCATCATGAAGTACCGTGGTTCCAAGCCACTTCAATCATGTGACATAAGGTATGGCCTCCCATTTTAACTATAAGCTCAAACAAGTGCCCCTTCTGCTTAACATGCATTCACACACTATGTTTAACTTCTACTTACACAAAATTTGTGTGTTCTCAAAGCATGTCTCCACATCTCTACCTTTCCATTCGGCTTCTTTCTCAACACTCCACCTAGTACTATATCATCGGCAAAATGCATGCATCATGACACCAGCTCTTCATTTTGTTCCTGAAGCTGAAGCACGTGTTTGGGGTTCTGAAATTGCCCAAAATAATACACTCTATAGAATCCAATAGAGGCAAACATAGTTTGTGATTGAAATCTCTCGCTGACTTCGATTTTTTAAAGGAATATAAGAAACTGACTTCTAAATGTAATAAAAGAGACCCGGACCTATAAAGGCTGACCAAGTCATATCTTTCTTGCCGTTCAGCTTGCCCTGAGATGACGATAAGGAACTAATTTAAAACCAAGACAAAAATCATTGTCCCTTAGACTTCAGTTACTAAAAACCAAGTTTCTCATGATTGGACCATATCTGTGACAGGTGCATAGATTCCCTATCAACTCTCCTTCTAACCAACTCCAGAATCACAACCAAATGGGTTAAAAAAGCATTGAATCTTTAAATGCACACCAAAAACACAATGCATTCATAACTAACAAGAGCACGTAGACCAATTAAACATCAGCCTCGAAGTATAATATAACCTCTATACAATAACCGACAATCAAAGAGACGAGAGAATTTAATCAAATAAAAAGGAATAGAATATTTAAAAAAAAAAAAAAAAAATAAAAAAAAATAA
>Ga0209589_1008864_pt1 | contig 15523 bp, 4 predicted proteins | sample CowpeawhiteBW_FD_187525 | JGI IMG/M metagenome (GOLD analysis project Ga0209589, IMG submission 187525) | Root nodule microbial communities of legume samples collected from California USA - Cow pea white BW (SPAdes) (version 2) | ecosystem: Host-associated > Plants > Roots > Nodule | place: USA... | reverse complement strand
ATATATATATATTAGAATTATATTTATTAAAAATAAAGTGAAATATATCAGAACAGATAAAAGAATAACCATTAATAAATAAAGAAGAAGCAGAGACATCTGATTTTATAAAATTTTTGTAAAAGTAACGGTCAATTTTAAAAAATTTAAAAAATTGTTATATTTAAAGGGTAAAATCGGTATTTTAAAAAGTGGACACAAAAAGGGGAATCCCCTTTATATATTGTTATAGATTATAGATTATTATTATTATTATTATTACTAGCGAACACAGACGTTGTCGGGTCTATCTATCCGCATTTTTTATTTTTAATATTTATTTTTAAAATATATATAATAAATTTTAAAATAGTTGTTAAATAAAATAACGGTTAAAGAAAGGTTTTTAGAATAACGGTCAAAATAAAAAATTTTAAAAAGCGGTTAAAAAATAATTATAAAATAAATAAATTTTAAAATAATAATTAAGGGTAAAATTGGAAAATGAAAAGGGGACACAAAAAGAAGAATCTTTTTATATATTGTTATATTGTGTTTAATCAAATTACCTTTTAAATGAAAGCTTCTCTGTATTTTTTATTCTTTAAACAAAAATATTTTATCATAAAATTTGAATATTTGTTGTCTTTGTAAAATTTCTCCTTTTAGTTTTTCTTATTAGTTTTAGTCTTTTCAATGTATGTTTTCATTTTAATTCTTATAATATATGTTATTTGGAAAAATATATAATAGAGACTTTAAAAAAATAAATTACCAATGAAAATAATTAAATCAAATTAAAACATATATCAGAGTTAGAACAAAAAGAAAATATAAAGTCATTATTAAAAAAAGAAAATAAAATATTTTAAATTACAATGAATAAGTTTAATAATGTTACGATTTCATATCCCGGAGTTATATGGAATAAAATTTGGACAAATCGATTACACAATTCACTTAAAAATATGATGGATTGAATTGGATTTATGTATTTTTTATGTTAAACTCAATTCAATCTAACCGGCTTTTGAATGGGTTAGATTAAGTTTAGTCAATTAAATTGAAATTTTGAATTTTACTTAATTAATTTTCATCTTTTCCGTATAATTTTCATATGTGTATGTAAGTTAAAAATCCTACCTTTTTCCTTTACACCCTTTGGAGGTGTAGCATGAAACTCGTTGGGCTTGCCCGACACGTATGGGTCGTCAAGCATGTCTAACTCCTCTAGGTCATTTAGCCCGCCAAACATGTTTGGGTCATTGGACTCCCTGTCCTGATTGGGTCATTGGGCTTGCCTGTCCTGATTGGGTCATTGGATCCGCTGACATGATTGAGTTGTGAAGCTCGTCCGACTCGTATGTGTCATTAGGTCACCCCAGTCCGTATAGGTCGTCAGACTTGCTCGACCCATTTGTGTTGTCAGGTCGGTCTGATCCGTCTGGAGTGTCTGGCCAGTCTAGCCTGTCATGATTGTCGGGTTTGTCGGGTCTGTTTGGAATTGAGTCTATAGTGTGAGGTTGAGTGAGAAGAATTTCAAAATTCACTTTTTTAGGGTATTTGAATTCCTTCTAATTTAGCTAATTGAAATACTTCAAAAAAATGTATGTATTTTAAATGTTTTTTAATTTTCAATCCAAACAAAATATTTCATTATAAATAATTTCAAATTCTCTAAATAAATGAATCACCCTCTTGAATTGCCTAATCGAACAAAGTGTTGAAGATGGTTCTACATCATAGTTCCTTTTAAAAAACACTTTTCTTATGTTTTTATTATATTCTTTGGATTGTTTTGTGTCATTTAGAATGTGTATATTTTTGGATGTGTGCTTGTTTATATTAAATTATATAATATTTTATTTAATAGTTTTTTTCCAACGAATGAGAATGAGAATGAGATGTTACATTAATTAATTAATTAATTACATATTATCTTAAATGTGGATTCTTAAAGAATTAAATAATTTTAATTGTTTTGTATTTTCAGATAAAGCAATAGTGTATAAATAATTTTGTAGTTGAAATAAATTTGAAAAGAAACATATAATTATATATAAATACTTAATTCAAAATAAAAATTTCAGAAAAAAGAAAAGATTAAAAGCTTGAAATTGCATTGGTTGATAAATTGCAGTCACCGCATCCGTCAGCGACAAAAGGGCACAACTGTCAATTGGCACTCACAAATTAGCACCGACACAGACCATGGTTGCACAACGCGATTGTGGCGCGCTTGAAAAACACCGTTTAAAATTATTTAATTTCTAATCCCGAGGTCATTTTTTTTAATCTTTAATAAATTAATAAAGATAAAAATTAATCAAGTCGGTCAACCATTGATATCAAATCTGGCAGGAAGATTTGACCTTCATTATCTCATTCCTATTTCTTTGTTTAAAAACCATAGTTATCACAGTAACATTATTATAAAAAAATTTAATATATATATATATATATATATATTGACTAATTTAAAATATATTAAAATTATAGACATTTATATTTATTTGAATAGAAAATATGTACGTAAAATAACACTCATGTTTTTGTATTACTATTATAATATCCTGTGTCTTGGGTATTAAACTTAACTTTATACTCTATAAATTTGTATATTGTTGTCTTTTTTATATTTTAAGCTTTTGCAAATCCCACTTTTAATTACGAGACAAAACATTTATTAGTTGCCTGTAATTTTACAACAGTTTTGGCTAAAGTCAACCATTTTTGACAAATGTTTTATGGTGAAACATTTCTAGTATTTAATAAAATATTATATTGTACGTAATTATTTTACATTTATGTAACTGTATCTATTTTAATCTACATAATATATTTTTTATTTATATTGTCTATTTATCATTCCGATATTGGTCAGACATTATAAATACTTTTTTCTTTTAATATTTTTTATACAGAAACAACTCATTTCATATGTAATTAAAAGAAAAAAAATTTGGGTACTGATATACATGAGCAACTTAATTAATGAGACCAAACTAAAGATTTAACGACACGAGAGTTTTAACTACAAAGTAGACACTTTTTGTTACAGCATCATAAGAAATATCAAGATTGATCTTTGAATTCTTTATTGTGTTATTTTCTTTTCTGTTACTTCTTCAAAATACAGTGGTTATTGATTTTTGAAATTTTAAAATATTTTAAAAAAAGCTAAAGTAATAATGTAAAATGGTCAGCAAAAAATACTGTACAAAATAACCTAATAAAAAATTTGACTCGACTACTTCTAAAAATACCAACATATAATTAAATTAGGATAATCTCTAACTATATTATAAATATTTATCCTAAATTAACATATAAAACTTGTTTTTATTATATATATAAAACTTGTTATATTATATGTGTATTTTTAAGTCGATTAATATATAAAACTTGTTATATTACGTGAAACCATTTCATTATCCTTAATTTAAATATTAAAAATATTTATTATAAAAAAATTAAAAATAATATTATTTATATGCTTGTTATATTTATTTTCAATCATTATCACCAACTTTTTAATTTGAAAATAAGTAAAAGTCAAAATAAAATTTCAATTTATAATGATTTTTTATTTTAAATTTTAAATTATATAATTTAGAATATAAATTTATATACATACATGTATAATCTGAAATACAATCAATAATATATAAATCTGTATTATGAGTAATGTAATCGAAACATATTTTTATTTTATGTTTTGAGACATATAGCCTGAAATACATTCCATAATAAGATTTTATTTTAAATTACACATTTCAAAATATAAAAATATTAATATTAAGATTCCTATAATTCAAAACTCATTTAAATTAGACGATCTTTAACTGAAATTGAAAATCCTAAATCATAAAATAAATTAAAAAAATTTAAATTTAGATATATACAGGTTGAAATTATGGGATGCAGGAAGAAATGCACCAACAAAAGTCCCCTTAAAGCAAAATCCAAGTTTGATACTTGGTTAAAGCTTCTTGCATCTCTTCAAATTTCGTCTCCTACCTCATTAAACATTTTTTTGAGAAATGTTTAACGTAAGAGAGAGAAGCGGTTGATTGCCGAAAAAAATTTCCGAAATAGTTTATTATGTTCAGAAAAATAAATTTCAGAAATGATAAAATAAGTAATAGGGTGTAGGAAGAAAATGATGCGGTGTAGGAAGTAATACCCTTGATACTTTAACTTAGTTTCTTTAGGCCCGTTTTGTTGTACTTGTATTCATACTGGACCGTGAACATCTAAAAGTTCCACATGATTTTTGTATTTTTTTTTTCTTTTCTAAAACTTATATTACTAAATTATTCCGTTTTAACATTTTTCAACCACTACAACCATAATATTTTTTCACACGTCATTGACATTACTTGAAAATTTAAGGCTAGACATTAGACAAATACTTTTCATATTTTGAAGAGTCACAGGTTGAATTTGAACACTCAATTTTTACATATCCTTGTTTTTCATTAGTGAAACAAGTAAAGGTATGTGAGTTTAAATATTTTTTTGTTACAATATCTTTTTTGACTGATTTTTTTTTTAAATTTTTCCAATTTTCTTAATAATAAAGATAAATGTTTATAATCACTTTCTTTCATTTATTTTTCTTTACTCGTCTCTGTCTTGTGTAATTCCCTTTTTTGGCTCTAATAAGGTTTGAGCCTGACCTTATTAGAGGGCCAAAGTAAGCCCACTAGTTGTCTCCAAGACCCCACAATACCCCACTAAGCCTACTCACTCTCATTCTGCTTCTTTTCTCTAAAACAGTTCCCATCCCTTCTCCATCTTCTAAAGCAGAAGCTGTGCTAGGACAACTGCGAAACGTCCCGAAAGCTCCTTCAACGTAAGTTAAACACCTGAACCTCATGTTTTTCCTCCTTTTTCTGTATGGTAGTGTTGGTTCAGCTTTGAGATCATCCTTATAACCTTCCTTTCGTGTACTCTTGTATCTGTTTCAGCTTCTTAAGCTACCATCATACTGTGGTGAGCTCCTCTTAGGGCTATCTTCCACTGTGGTTCTTTTTCCAAGTAAAAGAAGCTAGAGCCTTTGCGTTTTCTTGAAATATTTTGTATGTTGTGACTCTACTTTGTGTTTAAAATGCATGTTTGATGATTGTGGTTGTATCAAAATGAGTTTTGTTGTGTTTCGTGTGAAGTTGCTGGTATGCATGTGTGAGAGCAGGTGAGATCTGCTAGGCTCGCCCAAGTGAGTGGGTTGTCGCCTAAACGAGACGCTCTCACCTAAGCGAATAACTCTCGCCTAAGAAAGACTAGCAAAACCTCACATTTGGTTTCTGCCTGATCTCTCGCTCAGGCGACGAACTTACGTTTTGAGGTTTTGAGCAATGAGTCATCTCACTTAGGCGCAAGGGTCTCGCCTAAGTAAGAACTCGTGGAAACCTATAGTGCTCACTGTGCGAGCTCTCGCCTAAGCAAGAGAACATTTTCGCCTGAGCGAGGACCTCTAGCTTGGGCGAGGTTTGTGCAGGAAACACATGCGAATTGAATTTGTTCCATGATGGTTTGATTTATCTTTGAAAATATGAAATATGTTGCTCTGTATATTGTACGTAATATATAATGCATTTGGAATTCATGTCTTTGGTATGAATTAAATCGTGAATCATGGTTGGTTGGTTTCATTTTATCTTTTTATGATTTACACTGATATAGAAAAATGTTTCTCTAAAATGTTATTTTACTCTTTTATTTATTTCATTTGTTTTTAAACTGATTCATCATAAAAATAACAATATATTTTAATTGTATTTAATATTTAAGAAATTATTATTTTAGATCTTAAATTAAACAAGTACTTTCGCAAATTAAAATTTTTTATATCAATATCCAAAACGTCAATTATATGCATTAATAAATAAGTAAATAATTATTTCTTTAATATGTGTTCTTAGATATAAAAGAGAATTTTAAAAGAGAATATGCACGTAAATTACTAAAATTACAAGAAGATCATACGAAGTAAAAAGCTACAAAATCATAAGATAATCGAGCAGAAGTCATAATACGTTATCTAAACATCATAAAGCTAAAAAAAGAAAGACATTATTTCCATAAAGACAAAAAAGTATTTATTTGAACAATACTATTAAAAAAGAAACATTAAGGGGCTAAGAAGAAAACTTTCGAGGTTTTTTTCCCATAATGGTGCAATTTATTTTTGTAATCACCAAAGTAGAAATTTTTCAGCAAAAGGTAAGTCGTGCCAAAATGGTACGATTTAGCAATAAAGAAGTCATGCCAATATAAGACGACTTTAATTAAAATGATATGAAGTCATACCGACATGGGAAAATTTCCTTGTTGTTAAGAAGTCGTGCCAAATCGAGATAACTTTAATTAACTGTCTAACCAAAGTCGTGCCAATATGGGAAGACTTCAGTATTAAATTTTTAATGAAGAAATCTTATCATATTAGAGACACTTCAGTATTATATTGGTAATGAATAAGTTGTATCATATTCGAATGACTCCAGTGGGATAGAATAAAAATTAATTTTTTTAGTGATATTAATTAATTAAAAAATAATGCATATAAGTAGTTAAAAATTTCATGATGATTTTTTTCATTATAATAGGATGTGAAAGTTATTTATGAGAGCATGTGCTATAAGGAGGTCTTCTTCGTTGTCGTCTAGGTCTTATTTGAGGTCTTATTTCAACCTGTTCAGAATGAAGATTATTGGTCTACTTATACTGGTCCAAATTTAACTGATCCTCACATGCGACACAACAAACCAAGAAGACGAACTACAACTCGTATCCACAACGAAATGGACCAGTCACTGCCAAATAAACCAAAGAAATGTTCCATTTGCAGAAGTATCAGTCATAAGAGAACCAACTGCCCAAATAGACATTGAAATTTTATTTTATGAAACTCTCGTAACTTCAGTATACCAACTTTGTTGTTCACTTTTATTTTAATATCTATCATCCAAAAAATTATTTGATTTCATATATTTGTTATTAAAAACACTTTTTCTTTTCTTTACATTTTTATATCTATTTTATTCTTCTACAATTTATTATATACAATAAAATTTTAACTTCTTTATTCAATTTAATATTATTAGAACCAAATAATTTTTTTTACAATAATACGATTCAACTAAAGTCTTGCCATTATGGAAAGACTTACAAATTCACACTGAAATCGTGCTATTATAATAAAACTTCTCTTATAGTTCAATACACTGAAATCGTGCCATTATGGCAGGACTTTCTTTGTAAATGAAGTCATTTCATCTTGGCAAGACTTTACTTCCCTAAAATCGTATCATTGAAATACGACTTTGATTATTTTGGTAATCAACTTAAGTGAAGTCATCTCAATCTCTAATGACTTCTACCAACTATATTAAAATCCTTTTAATTTGGCACGACTTCATTCCGTTTAACTAAAATCATCCTATTTTCGTACGATTTTTTTATGATTAACTCATCCCATTTTCACGTCACTTTTCTCTGTTCAGAATTTAAGAAAAGGTACAGTAGTTTGAAAAACAAGGTTTCAAATTGCACGATTCTCATATAAAAACCAACTTTGAAAGCACCCTATTACCATATGTATTTAGATGGCTAAAGGATGTATTTTATATCTCAAATAAAATAGATACATAAAATTTTAATTTAAACTATTATCACCCTCAGCCGGCATCACCAGCATCACCGCCATTACCTCCAGGAGCACCAGACCGCCATCACCACCGCAACGACCGCTATTAAGCATGTTTGAAATATCATTGAAAATATGTATTGATGTGCACTTAATACTTCTTCTACCACCGAGTTCCATGAAAACTAACTACACCTTAATAATTTGCATTTGGATTTTGTAATGATTTTTTTATTTATTTCTGTCTTGTCTTCAAAATATACAATGGTCATTAATTTAAAATTTTAAAATATATTAAAATGATTTGTAAAGTACTAAAAGAATGTATTTTTAATGTTTAGAAAAGATATAAATAGTCCTGCCCTCATCACACGTCTCCTCTACCTGCACTATGTTGTTTCCCTTTTGCATCATGAATCCACGTATTCTATAGTATGGTATCAGATGACCCCTTGTTCTACGGTTCTTTCTTGATTCTTCGATCTTGTTTTTCTTCTCCTTTTCTTGCTTTTTTTTTTCTTTGCTTTACCATGGCTGACGAAAATACTTCTGCAAGTTTTGTTTATCTTCACCCCAACGAGAATCCTCCAGCTTCCCCTGTTTCTCCCGTTCTTGATCCCACCAACTATCATACATGGAGTAGATCTATTCTGACAGCCCTAAGTGCCAAGAACAAGATTGAGTTTGTTCTTGGCACTGCGCCTCAACCATCCGCTGAATCAAAAGACCTCTCTGCTTGCAATTCAAAACTCTTAACAAATAAAAGAAGATAGTTCAGAAGATGAAAAAGAAGATAGTTGGTCACAAAATGGTGTTTATTCTGTGGATGGTGATGCGAGTGTTCTCACTGTAAGCTCAGGATTGGCATGGAAGAACTCGGTTCAATCCATCTGGCTTGGCTACCTATGCAAGAGAGTATCAGATCAAACAAAGAGACAGTTTTATTGATAGGAATTCCAACATTGTGAGAAATGTTGCCTTGATTGAAGATGTTTTACTAGTAGCTGCTGGAGCTACAGGAGTAGAAATTGGAGGTGATAGGATATAACTATGTTTAATGATTGAATTTTCTTGAATTATAAGAGATTGAGGAAAATGCGAGGCTAATGTAGAAATAGGGTGATCACTAACAAAGGTATGTAGGTGGAATTTGATGACAAATTGTGTAAGTAACAACCATATGCATCAAGAGAACTTCATCATATGATGCCTCATTATGTTTAAATCTTTCTAAACTGATCTCAATAAGAAATCTGCACTTAGCAACCAGTCAAAAAGAGGTAGATGAATTGAGAAGATTTTGCTAAACAAAATCTGAAGCAAAGAACAGTTTACAAACACATCAAGCATAGAGACATGATTAACAAGGAACATAAAAGCATACATCTTTAATTAAACAATTTAACATACAAAATATCCTTTAGTCTTTTACATCTTCATACAACTCCAGCAAGCGCAAGTTTATAAAATCCAGAGTATGAACTGTGAAGTTTTTGATTAGGATATGAGAGAGATTCCAGCAGCAATCAAACTATCAGCCAAAAGCTTGTTAGCAGCCTCTGAGGGATGGAAACTATCCCAGAATACATACTCAGATGCATTGGCACATGTTCCTATGGACTTCCTATTGCATAATATAGATGTCTCTATCAACCCCGTTCCACAACAAGCCTTCCTTGCTTCAAAAAATCCTGTGATGACACAATGCATCACACACATGGGAATATATCAGATAAAACTTAGATGCAGAATTAGTGTTTTTGATTCAGTGGTGATTTGTGTTGATGATCATTTGATGCTTCATGCAAACTTTTTTGCCAGAAGCATCTAAAGAACTATATCTAAATTTTATGTATTTATATGCTGTACCATTTTCAGAAGGCTTAGTGACCAAGTCATAGAGAGGTTGGTAGATATCAAAGATAACCAAATTGAGGCCTGGAAGCATGTTTTGCAGGTTATTAGATGTGGTGTTGAGCTTTTCATTGAAGCTAATTGCATCACTGTTTAAACTGGCCACACATTCGTTGCTGCTAAAACCAAAGAGAGTGATGGCTCCAGGTAAACAACCTATTGGAGGCAATGATGTCACACCAATCCTCCTTGCTCCCAGTGCATGTAAACTCTGTTAAAGCCATGATTACAAATGCAGATCATAATCACCAAAAACCTTTGGAAAATTTTAGTTTAATCAATGGCAAGGTTCAGAAATGCACACCTGGATGAAGTCTGAATAGGACTGCAAGATTGTGTCTGAGAATCGATCAATTGTGTAAAACTTGTTAAGCAAAGGATTTATGTAGTAGTTCTGAATGAAATCACTGGTTCCAGCACTGACAAGATATAAGGCATCAGATATAATTGATGAAGCATTTTTTTGTCCTGCAACTTCCACCAATTTGTTCTGACATTCCTTGTAGTATTCCAGTTGTTGGCTCAATGGAATTGCATTCTACATCCATGAAAAAACGCAAAAGGACTTTACCAATTATATGAAGAAGAAGAGAAAAACAATGAGATTGAGCCTAGATCTTCTAGAAACTTCTAAGAGTGTTAACATATAGTTTTGCTGTGTGTTTATAGTAACCAGAAGCAGCTGAGGCAAAATTGGCACCATTCAAGAGATTATTTCCTTTGGTGTTCAAGTTAAGGTAAGCTGGGGGATAAGAGGTAAATCCAAGAAGATCAGCTGCAGTGAATGAATCGATGAAACAGATATCAAATCCAAGTTCAGAAAATGAGTGATAGAGAATAAGATATTTAGAAAAATGGGAAAGAATTGGGAAAAAGAGAAAAGATACCTGTGAAGTCTGTGGCAAGCTTTCCATTGCAGAACCTTCCTGTTGGATAGTGATTCTCAAAGTCTCTTCCATAAGGAGGAAAGTTTGCTTTTATAACAGTTAATTTGTGATTATTATTGCCCACATCAACAACCGAGTCCCCAAATATGAACAATGCAGGTACCAGAGGCCGCCCATTGGTCACATTAAGCAACAAAGCAAGAAGAAGAAAAGCCAAGAAGGAGCTTGAATACCCCATACTCTTCAATTTCCCTTCAGCAAAGGCCTTCTTTCTGTTCATGCAAAAAGATACAACAGAAAAAGCAACTCTGAAGATGGGTTACAGTTTTGGGAACTGAGAATCTGACTCTATTCGTTTGCTTTGAATCTGGTGCACACAGTGTAGCTGGTTTAGAAAGGCTGCATTTCCAAGAACTTCATTAATGATCAAACATAAGTCAACATAGAAAATACTGTATCTGCCACTGTCCAAATTCCTCTAACTTCAAAAACACTATTTGCATTATTAGTTTCAGGAATTTAGAAAAGAGGTTGCATGCTTGAATAATGCTGCCAAAATTTACTGTTGAGATGGAATTACTTAGGTGGCAACATGATAGCCTCAACTATCTTAGCTGTATCCTCTTAATATGCCTCAATTCAAGGAAAAGTTAACTCACTCTCAATTCTCAAATGAAACCATAAACATGTGCTTAGTCTAATAGAATCATAAAGAGCCATAAGTGAGAGCACAGTTAAGACTGAAGATGAGTGTATTGATGGATGCATACTCTCCATGCTGAATCATTTCTAAAAAAATCATAATTTTCTGAAAACATGACAGAATTGAACTATTGACACATGATGTCTTCACCTGTTAATGATCCTAAACTTACTATTTTTCAACCATACCAAATGGATACAATACAACAGAATACAACATGAACTAAAGCAGAAAACCGAAAATGAAAAGGAGAAAGAAATTACAGAGCATAGAGAGAGGGTGGTGGTAGAAACTCGTAGTGTCCATGTTAATGCGGTTGGTGACCACTTAGTTTTGTATTGCGTGCCTTATTTATTCAAGTGGCAGCACCACTTTAATCACAACCTTTAGGTGTCTTTTCCTCACTTCAACACAGGATACTGTTGCAATATTTTTTTCTGAAAAAGTTTACATCCAGATTATTTTTTTAGTTTTGATTGCAATATGTGAAATGAAAGATTCATTGAATAATCATTGCGTATTCCAAGGTGACATTCTAAATGTGATTGGAAAACAATAGTTTACTACTTGTAAGATGAATATACAATAATTAAACATCGAAGTTGTAAAACAACAATATATTTTTGTCGAGCAATCTTAATTATAAACAGGCAAAATTTTGTAGGTTTTTTCATATTGGTAAATCCACTGTCTTTATTAAAATGAATGAAAGGGTGCGAGATATTTTGATTTGTGTTGCATTATAGTGATGAAAAAATAAGGAGTGTTTGAATTGGATGTTGAATGTCTTGTTTAGTTACTTTCAAGTTTTTCAAAGGTCAAATACAAAAGCAACTAATAATTGAAATTATTATTATTAGTATAATTACTAATTAGTAATATATAAATTAATTTTAATCTATAACAAGAAATTAGTTTCAATCTGGTTTTATTTGAAATTATTATTATTAAATAAATATCTATTATTTCCAATGTTATTCTATATATTTTTAAATTAAATTAAAACTATTATTATAATTTATTTTATTAGTTAATTACTTTCTTTTGGTAGGAAATTATAATTATATTTGTGATTTTTATTTTATTTTCTTCGTAAATTATTAATTGACATTATTATTAACAGTATAACTAATAATTAGAAATATATAAATTAGTTTTAATCTATAATAGGAAATTAGTTTTAGTGTAGTTTTATTTGAATTAAATTATTAGTAAATACATATCTATTATCTCCAACTTTATTATAATTTTTTCTATGAATAAATAAAAACTATTATTACAAAGTTTGACATTCTTAAATTAATTATATAGTTCATAAGCTAATTTTACTTTATGAAAAAAGTTATTTTCAATAATTTGTTATCCAAACAAAATTTGACTCGTGCCAAAATTTAAGAAATGTAGTGAAAGTTTGAAATATGTGTTTGGAAAATTTTATCTAAAATTTTTTAAAAATACAAAACTAATATTATTTTATAAATTCAATTAATATAGTTTTAGATAACTTAAATGTGAAAAACTCACTTATTTTGTTGTATAAAAATAACAATAAAAAAACTAGGCAGTTTCTTTCTACACCTCATTAAATTTCTTGTCACCCCATCAAAGCTTTCGGAAAAATTTTATCCTGAATAAGATTGTGATGAGTGTCTTCCGAAAAAAATATTTCAGAATAGATTTAATGTGTTCTGGAAAGTAAAAATTGGAATTAAAGGGGTGTAGGAAGAAGTAGGCATGTTTTGATTCATTTATTTTGTGCTGGGTTTTCAACAATTTTATTAGGTTATTACTTCTTGCACCCCATACTTTCTAACTGTATCCCCGTGCTTTCTAATTCTCTTCTAAGTTATAGCCTCCAGCACAACACAATGTCTTCCATGAAAAATACTGTTTGAAATTAAAAACAGAAGGATAAAACAGGAATTTGGTATGATGTTTGGGTGCAGGTAGAACTTGGAGGGGTGCGGGAAGTATCTGCCCTTTATTATAGTATGGAAATGGAGCTGGGCTTCACTAGATTTAAAAAAAAAAAATCTTATTTTTATTTATTTATTTTTAAGGGAATAGAATAGAAACGTGATTAGAATACAGCATAGGAAAGAAAGAGGTTTAAGTATAGAATAATCGAATATACATACAAAAAAGTGTCTATTCAACATGTTTCTCAGCTATGCATAAATTTACAAGTTTAGGTCTTATTCATTTACTTAGGAGTAAATTAAACAAATATTTCTTCGGCTTTTTTGAATTACACCGAGATCCAAATTTAAAAAAAAAAACACTTGTTTTAAAAATATTGTCAGATTTTTTTTTTTTATTTTACACCCCCTATTTGATATTATACACCATTTGAGGCGGAAGATCATGTAATAATGCAAAATAAATAATATAAATGTAATTTGAGGAAAGACAAAAAATCTCACGTATTTTATTCTTTCACTTTATTTCAAACAAAATAGATAATACATAACACTTTATTTTAATTCCATAAAGTTTTAGTTTTGATATTATTTCTATAAAATTTAAATTTCAATTATAAGAATTAAGGAAAATAAATTTTGAAATCTCTAATATTTTATATCAGTTTCATATTAAACTTACCAAAACATCACATGTTAGAAGGGCGTCAAAACATGAAGATACACTGTACATATTTAACTGTGCACTCATTTTTATTCTATTAGATAAGAGGTATGAAGAAAAGAAATAGGAGGTCCAAGAAAGGAAATCTCAGTCCAATGTCATTCATTTTCTTCCCAGCATTCAAGCAACAACAATATATATATATATATATATATATATATATATATATATATATATATATATATATATATATTTATATATATATATATATATATATTGGTTTACCAATTTATTACATTGAAAGTGTTGAATTTTTTATTTTTAAAATTATTTTTTAAAATTAAAATAAAACTATTGATACAAATTATTTTATTAGTTAATAATTTCTTTGTGGTTGGAAATTTAACTACATTTACAATTTTTGTTTTATTTTTTGCTTAAATTATTATTTATTATTAAATTAATTAATAATTAGTATTGTATAAATTAGTTTAATTTACACATAAAATTAATTTAAATCCAATTTTATTTGAAAGAAAGTATTATAAATATTACTTATTATTTCGAATTTTATTATATTTTTTCTAAAACTAAATTAAAACTATTATTACAATTTAGTATATTAGTTAATTACTTTTTTTCGGTTGGAAAATTTAATTATATTTATGATTTTTATTTTATTTTTTGCTTAATTTATTAATTATTAATTGAAATTACTATTATTAGTATAATTTAAAATTAGTAACATATAAATTACTTTTATTCTATAACAGGAAATTAATTTTAATCCAGTTTTATTATATGAATGAAATTATAATAAAATCCATATTTATCATTTCTAATTTTATCATATTTTTTCTAAAATTAAATTAAACCTGTTATTTCAATTTAATTTATTAATTAATTACTTCCATCAGTTATATCTACAATTTTTATTTTATTACCCCCTTAAATTATTAATTATTAATTAAAATTCTTATTATTACTTTTATTAATAATTGGTAATATATAAATTTGTTTTAATTTATAACTATAAATTAGTTTTTTCCAGTTTTATTTGAACGTAAATATTATTAAATACATATCTACTATTTCCAATTTTATTATATTTTGTTTAAAATAAACTAAAATATAATTACAATTTATTAAATTAGTTAATTATATTTTTGGTTGAAAATTTTAAGTATGTTTACAGATTTTATTTTACTTCTTACTTAAATTAATAATTATTAATTGATATTGTTGTTATTAATTCAGTTTTATTTGAACGAAATCATTATTAATACATATCTGTTATTTTCAATTTTATTATACTTTTTCATAAAATAAGTTAAAACTGTTGTTACAATTTATTTTATTATTTCCTTACTTTTTTGTTGAAAATTGTAATTATATTTAAATTTTATTTTATTTTGAACTTAAATTATTAATTAAAGTTATTATTGGTAGCATAATTAACAATTATTAATATATAAATTAGTTTTAATCTAAAACATAAAATTAGTTTTAATCAAGTTTTATTTGAATGAAGTTATTATTATATACATACTATTATTTCCAAATTTATTATATTCATTTCTAAAAATAAATTAAAACTATTATTTTATTAATTAAGTACTTCTTTTTGGCTGAAAATTCTAACAATATTTTCATTTATTATTTTATTAATTTAAATTATTGTTATTAGTATAATTAATAATTAGTAATATATAAATTAGTTTTATTCTATAATAGAAAATTAGCTTTAATCCAGTTTAATTTGATTATATATATATATATATATATATATATATATATATATATATA
>Ga0209589_1008860_pt1 | contig 15528 bp, 12 predicted proteins | sample CowpeawhiteBW_FD_187525 | JGI IMG/M metagenome (GOLD analysis project Ga0209589, IMG submission 187525) | Root nodule microbial communities of legume samples collected from California USA - Cow pea white BW (SPAdes) (version 2) | ecosystem: Host-associated > Plants > Roots > Nodule | place: USA... | reverse complement strand
ATATATATATATATATATATATATATATATATATATATATATATATATATACACGCACACGACATTAGTCTTATACATATAAGGTATTTAATACCACTTTTAATCCAAAACCTTAAGGGGCAATGAGGTTATAGATATTTCATTTTATATAATGTTTAACTTTGTCTATTTGATCTAATCTGAAACTTTGACTCAGATAAAGACTATTACAAACTTATTTTTAACCACAATAAAATATATTAGTACAACAATAAAAAACTTTTATGCTATGTCTGTGTCTGTATTGATATTTTAGATGATATTGTAATTGTGGTATAAGTACATGAATTCAATACAAAAGTTAGATACCTATCACGTTTTAGTCTGTGTTGCATTTGATCCGCAAAGAGAAGGGTTAGGTCAGTTTGATCTACATAAAAAATATTTATTTTGTAATATATTAGTATGTAAAATTTTAATAATTTTATTTTTATTTAATTAAATTGGTAGCAATAATAAATTTTATAAACCTACTTTTTAAAATAATTAATATTCACAATTTTATAATTTTTAATTTTAAATATAAGTCTGCTGAAAATAAAAACACTTTTAAATTAAATTGACACATAATAAAAAAATATAAATGAAGGATCTACTTTTGAATTGATTAAACATGAACGAGTGAGTCACTTTTTGAATGTCCAGGAGGAAAAAACACAAATAAAAATTGTTTAGAAGAAATACACATAACTTATTGTACTAATGCTGCTGGGTTTTAGAAAAAGCGAATATTTTGACTCAATAACTGGTTGGTAATGAGTATATAAAAAAGTTAAGGTCGAATTATTAATATTACTTTTAATGAATCATATAGGTATTTATTTCTGAAAAAAATCAAAATCAAATTTTAGAAAAAAAAGTATTCTAAAATTGTAAGATATAACAATTTGTCTGTTGGTTGATAAGTTAACTCAATTCATAAGTTTAACTTGAGTGAATCGAACTCTTGAATAAAAATTTAATAGTATTAAAATTTGTAAAATTATTTTAATTTAATCTGATTCAAATCTATTCAAATTTATGATAGATCAGATTGACTTATGAGTTCTGATCCATTTTAGAAATTCTAGAAATATGATTTTCGTTCCTTTTCTTTTAACAAAACAACAAAACACATATTATATTAAGAAATATAATCAATATATCTGTTTATTTAAATTTTTTTTATTTTAACACGAATTTTTACTTGTTTTCATGATATATACTTTTAAAAATAAGGGTTTTGAAAAATATTTATATATTTTTCTTTATTTTTTAAATCAAACGTTTTTTTTTTCCTTTTCTATCAACACAAGTTTATTTAGTTCTATAAAACATAGTAAAAAAGATGTTCCCGTTCAAAGCAAATTATTAGTCCTGTGCTTTCACCTTTTGTCATTTTCCATCTTCAAAAAGCAAACAACATATTCTAAAATATCAATCATGGAAACAAGAATATCTTTTTGGTCACTCTTTTGTGTTCAACATATGCTCCTCTACGTCGGGTCAGAGATTCCATTTAATTTTTTGTGGTTATTTTTTTTATATATACATATTCATTGGGATAACAATTTTCAAACTTTGAATTCTTGAAAAAAAACAACAAAAAGTAACATCCAAATATAATTATATATCCCTATCTAACTACAAATTTATCATTATATAAATATTATATAAATATGTATTTTATCTAAATGGTCCAATCTATAAAATAAACTCTCTTTGCAAATTCGGGACATACAATCAACAACTTATGATGAAATCAATATTGTGATAACAATTTTCAAACTGTATGAAATGAATAAGATTATGATTCAAAATATTAATTCATATGCAAAAGATCTAATACAATCCACACAATAAAAATATGATATCAATAGTGTGTACACAATTGTCGTGAGGATCAACATGATTAAGCCCATATACTCGCCCTTTAATAATGACTCCTTAGTCTCTCCTCCTCAGGGTTTAGGGGAATGCATTATGAGGTACCAACAGAAGATACTCATATAAAGCTTAAGACAATCTATACTTTCAAACTCTTCTTGTTCAAAATATGAATATTTATTATAAAATAGTAACTATAATATACATTTATAATGAACTTGAAAGAAAAGAAACTAACATATGTTGTCTCGATCCATCATCAACAAAATCCCCAATACTCTTTTGTATATGTGTTTCTTAAATATGTTTACTCGTGATCTTTACATATAAAAAATTTAAGGTGAAATATGTTTTTACTCTCTTAATTTTCAATAACAATTAAAATTAGTTTCTCTTCAAAAATTTGACCTAATTTAGTCTCTAATTTTATAAATATATGAATTTAGTCCTTTTAACCAAATTTTATTAAATTTATTTGACGTTTCAAACGTGTTCATGATAGCATTTGAGTTGTTTACACCGTTTGACACATATTAGTTAAGAAAAACGTTTGAAATGTTAACTAAACTTAACAAATGTAGGTAAAATGACTAAATCTAGTTAAGGTACTGAATTAGGTCAAAATTTCAAATAAAAACTAATTCTAATTTTCACTAAAAATTAAGGCACCAAAAATATATTTAACACAACAATTATATATATATATATATATATATATATATATATATATATATATATATATATATATATATATCCAGTGAGTGAAATAAGGAAATGGGGTCCATAAATGCAACATCAAAATTGTCCAAGATTTCAATATTAAACTATGTACTTTTGTTGTATTAGTAATAATGATCAAGTATATAAATTTTGGTCTAAATATGTCACTACAATAATGCTACCAAACATCTTTTATGTCATCTACCTATGTGTCAGTAAATTTAGTGATGTAATTTAGTGATGTAGAATACTATTTTTTTAGGGTAATTTAAATATTATTTAATAAACTAAAAATTATTTATATATAAAATGGTCTCTTATAAATAAAACATTATAATTAGTTTATGAATTAGAGTTTAAATTGATCTCTAATATTAACGACAAAGATTTTAATTACTTCCTATTTTTTATTCTTACTTAGTCTTTAATTTTAAATTAGAGAAAATTTAGACACTAATTCATTGGTAGGATAGTTAAAACCTTAATTGTTAATATTGACTAATTTAAAATTTAATTCAGAAGATCAATTATAATTTTTTATTCATAAGAGAGACTATTTTAGATATCAACAATGTTTTTTGTTTATAAAATGATATTTAAATTAGTTAATATAATAACTAATTATTTTATATTTTTAAAATTAATTACTAATTAATAATTTTTTTGTGTTGATATTTTTATCTTAGTTATTCTTTACCTTCCCTTTCAAAAATAAAAGATAAGCATATATAATATATTATGTAAAAGGGAGATGAATCCCGTCAAGCACAGAATATTTAAGACCTTTGTCTCAAGAATCTGATTTGGACTGGGTGAGTGAGAACAATAATTATTGCATCTTTAGAATAAAAGAACTAATTACATTATGTACAATCATTACATACGATAATGTTAAAAAGTATAACTTTGGAATCATATCTAGCTACAAGTGTCACTATAGTAAATGATAAACCTTCAAGCAAAATTATCTGATAATTTCTTTTCCATCGATAATATTTCTTAACAAAAGTTAACGACTAACTCTTTTTAGTTATATATAGAAACTTAGTTCTTCTCTCCTAAGTTTCAATAAAGTGTTTTTTCATATAATAATAAAAGAGAACAATAACATAATCTTTTATTATCAATTATAGTATTCCTATGAAATATTCATGATAAAATAATAAGAACGTATATGATATAAATGCTTAATTTATATTTTTATGATGATAAATAACATAATCAAAATTATATAGAAACTACCAAATAATAATAAAGATTGATGAGAAGAAGCATGAGACTCTTGTGCTATATATAATCCTTTCATCTTGGGTTTTCCAACATAAACACAATCAAGCTTGAGAAAGAAGAAAAAGAAGATCAAAATGCCTGTGTTCATCCCTACTACGGATCCATACAAGGTTCTGCCTCCAAAGATAATAATGGCAGAAAATCAAATAAGAGAGATTTTGAGAAGAGCAGATCGTAATGGAGATGGTTATCTGAGCAAGGATGAACTGAAGAAAGCTTTCAAGGAATTTGGTTCCAAGTTACCAGGTTGGAGAGCAGGTCGTTTTCTGAAGAAAGTCGACAATGGAGGACAACTCAACATGGAAGAACTCGACATTGTTGTTGATTATGCTCTTTCTAGGTACAACTTTACCAAGTAAAATATAATAACACCATCATGGATCATGGATCATAGATCATCACGCCCATATATGCAAATTTTGGAATTTACTACATCCAAAGGCATTTCATGTGGCGCATATACATATATGTTTATGTGTGTGTATGTAGATATATGAATAATGGTAGAACTATAGTTAGATTAGTTCAACTTTCTGTAATGAACACTAGGATTCGGATGGGAGCATGTTTTTGCTTCTTGTTGGGGTTAATATAACTTAACCCTAATTAGGTTAGGTTAAGTGGAATCATTGTAGTGTCTGTTATTTACTAAGGGTGGGTTTAGAAGTTGGAGAAAGCTTAGTCTGAAATGATCTTATGAGATGTGAGTGTTTGTGTAAGTGTTTGTTTATGATAATTCTAGAAGTTATTTTTCCTTTTATTTCGATAACTTTAAAATAAGGGTTAAATATGTTTTTGATTCATCAACTTCGAGTAAAAATTGGAATTAGTCCCTCCTCAAAACTTTGGTCCAATTTAGTCTCCCAACTTTAAAACTGCGTGAATTAAGTCATCTCAAGCAAATTTTGTAAAGTTTATTTTAACGTTTTAAATGCATTTCATAATAGCATTTGATATGTTTACACCGTTTGACACATATTTTCTTCAATATTAGCTAAAAAACTATGATGAAACGCATTTGAAATGTCAAATAAACTTAACAAAATTTGTTAAAAGGACTAAATCCACACAATTTTGAAGTTGAGGGACTAAATTGGGTCAAAGTTTCGAAGAGGAACTAATTCCAATTTTTTTAAAAATTGAGGAATCAAAAACATATTTAACCCTTAAAATAATTACCTAAAATTTTTAAAACTTGGATTAAAAAGTTAAATATTAATTCCTCCTTCATTATAGGAACAACTTAAGATTAGAATTTGCATGATAAACTTTGTTTTTTTTTTCACTTTCTAAAATTTATTTGATTAAAATGGTCATATTTTAATTATTTCAAGTTTTTTTAAATATTTTTTTCTCGCTCTGTGGTCTTCCAATTCCATATATATATATATTAATGTAAATGAATTTTTTAAATATTTTAGTTATCCTAAGGACCGAATGTAAATGAATAATTAATGTTTTCTAATATGAAAAAAAAACATTAATCCAAACGGATTTCATTCTGGGTTGGAGCAAAGTTCAAAGTAGCTTCAAATAGTAAAATATTCAAAAGGAGATTGACATATCCATTGAAGAAAATAGAGAAAGAAATTAGAGTAAAAGTGTAGCAAAATGAAAAAAAAAATTACGATTTTATCTCAAGTGAACTTTGAAAAAATACGTATCAAAATATTACACTTACCCAAGTTAGCCTACGCTTACGGGCTAGCCCAATTTTGACCTGTTTGGGCCATTAGCCTGTACGGGCCAATCCAAAAAAGCCTAAATGTATGTAGGCTACAATTTCTTGAGTCCGACTTTACCTTAAGTTCATTTTTTCTGGTCGAACATATTTCAACGCCTATACCTTTAATTGATTTAAAATATAAAAAGAGTAATTTTTTAATTTATTTAATTAAAAACATTAATTAATTTATTAAAATTTTCCATAATATTTATATAATTGAATATTATCTTTTAAGTGGAGTGTGTTATAACTTTGAACCTGTTAAATTCTAAAATTTGATTTGTTTTAGCGTTTTGAGTTTCAAATATGTTTAACTACAACTTTTATTACTCTGCTTTAGTTCGTTGAATATTTAAAAGTTTTAGATTTTTTAATTTAATAATTGTGATTTAATTTTTTTGTTAACCGAATGATATACTTATTGTTTTATCCATGATCGTGTTAAACAACTTATTTTCATGAGTTAAGATATGCGAGATTTTGAAATTAATACAAACAATGTTATAATTAATATAAAAAGTTTGATAATAAGAGAGTTATATCACTACTTACCTAACTATAAGAATTTCTTAGTTTCTATAGGCAATAATCTGAAAGTCATATGGAAACATGATAATTTTATCATTCAATACGTATAAAAACAATCGGTTGTTATTTTAAATTAATGGTGATATAATTTTATAGTAATTACAAAAATTACAAGTAAACAAAAAATAGTTAATAATTTATTTAATTAAAGAATATTTGTTTAAATTGTTTAACGGTCTTCCTCATCCTCTATGTTTTCACCAAACTTATTTTCACTTTCTAACGCAATTAATTGGGTTACAGGTCCATCTTGTGAAAGAATCATATGCCACAATTGACAGAGACGTATTTGGACAACTTAACAAGAATAATAAGACAATTCTAGAAAAATGAATTTTTTATTTTTAATTTTAAAGTTAAATATATTTTGATCCCTTAATAAAACTGTTAATAGGAGGATTTAATAATCTCATAACTCACTGTCAAATTGAATAAAATGAATCATTCTTAGCTATAGTAAACTATATTTGGTATTTTAGAAAAAATGTTTTTAAAATATTTTCTTTTTTATGGATATTTAGAGAAAGGGTCTATTGAACATACACAATATCGATAAAACTTAAACTTAACCTACTTAAGGGTCGATACTATTTTCAACACAATAATTTAAAACAATGAATATATATACCAATCTTTGTTGCGTTACACAATTAATTATTAATTGTCCCAAATCGCAGAAATAATAAAGTGAAAAGTCTAAATATTGTTTGCTAAGACTTAATAATGTTATATTTTATATAATTTTATTATATAAAATTATTATTCTCTATTTTATTATTATTGTGGATTAACATTAATAAATAAATAATATTATTTATATAAAATATCAATTATATTGCACAATTGTTATTAATTTATGGATAATATATATTGGGTTTCTGATGAACGATCCGTGATGGGTTGGATTGTTCAATGAACGGTCTGTGATGGACTTAAGTATTCAGGAACTTGTTGAGAGGTCCCTGGTCTCTGCTGGTAAGGTTATAAAACTGATACCCATTAATCAGTTTTTTATGAGACGACGTCAGAATATATTTGTAAGATGCGCTCTAGAAAAACCTACCAGAAAGAGAGCAGTATAGTCTCACACGTAAATAATTTCTAATCTTTCATTGATTTGATTTGGAAGATCAGGTATCACTTTTATCTATATTGTTCCTAATTACTGATCATCAGGTACGCTTCCGCATACTGCTCTTGTTATTAGGAACTACTCTTAATATTACAATAATATACTATATCGATAATTTGATGCTTCTTATGATTTTTTGAATTCATAATCTAACAAATAAATCTTTCAATTCATAACTTAATTAAACAACAAATTTCACAAAAATAAAAATAAAACTCCTTTTTGCTTTTTATCAAACATATGATGTGTAACAATATATGATAAAAGTTTTACTAGGATTGAGTTTCATGATCCAATTCAAATATAAAACGCCAAATAATATTCTTATAATTTCTACTCTAACATTCACATCTTATCTAACAAACCTTAATGAGTTAGTTACAAGCTTAAACTTGAATATAAAAAAACCTAATATGTTAGCAATTTTTATCATAAGTTTACATTAATGATCAAGATTATGATGTTATGAATCACTAATGACGTACTCTATCTCTATATGCATAATTAATTAGTTGTCTATTCTAGTTAAGTTCTAAATAGCCTATCCAATACTAAGATAATCATCAATATGCAATCAATAATTATCATACAAATAGATCAAAAGTGATCGAAACACAATTATAGTAGACAGTAAAATTTATAAAGAATTAAGAATACATTACATCCCACCTTAATGAATAATTACTCTCTAACGTTCTGAATTTTAAAATAATTATTAATCTTCATTCTTCATTCTTATATGTTACTTAAATTTCTCATTTTAACCTGATATAAAACTTAACATACACTTAAAATTCTTAACACTTTTTTGTTTTTATTTATTTTTTTGCCTATGTTTTAATTTTGTTTGTTTGGCGAACTAATCTACTTTTATTCTTGCCAAATTGGAATATGACATCAACCATCCATACGACATAGATTCCTTTTCTTTACATGCTTTGCTGTGAGATATGCACGCCTACCTAAATTGGCTAAACAATTTCAATAATATATCAGTTTTGTTAATTATGTATTAACTACAGACTCACACATTTTTAACCGTTTTTAATAACAATAATTTCTACGTATCTTCTTAATTAATAGGTTTGATTTTATGGAAATTAAATAATAACATAACATAAAATAATGGTTATATGCTATTCATATAATACTAAATCGTTTATTTCCATGAATATTTTTTGGAATCTCACTCAAACAAATATACACCTTATACTTTGCAAAATGGTCATTTTAATAATCACATTTTTTAAACAGATATTGATTTATTGAAGTACCATAAAATTTGTCATGTACTAATTGTATGTTTGGTTGAAGGGGGCAGAGAGAGGAAATAAGAGTTCAAGAATTTATCTAGTACATAAAATAAATACATAAAATTTAAAAAGTACAAGTTTCACCAATATTGTTTTATTTTTTAATCATTTCTATTTACTTGATCATCATTTTATTTTTTTATTAACTTTATTCTCTCTTTTTACCGATAAAATACTAAAAATTCATCACCTTATATTATGAACCAACACCAACAAAACTTTTGTTCAACAACTCAATGAAAGAATTAAAAAAAGATTCTTAATAATTTAGAAGGGTAAGCTTCTTAGCTCACAATAGTCTCTATAAAATACACTCTATCTAACATTTGGTGAAACCATAGTCATTCTTCCCTCCTCACTCTTTTGAGAAAGATCAAAAGAAAACTTAGTGAAACCAAAATATGATAATTCACTCCAACTCATCATTAAAGATAATATGTGTGCCGAGAAGAAAGAACTTTCCCGAGAGTGTCACGATACACAAAGTAATGAATGCATTGAAAGAAGCAGACATGAACAAAGATGGTCATTTCAACAGAGAAGAACTCAAACATGCTCTCAAAGATTTAGGTTCCTTCTTCCCTGGCTGGAGAGCCCAATGTGCTTTTAAAAAAATTGATGCCAACAACGACGGTCAAATCAGCGGTGAGGAAATCGACTCTCTCCTCGAATATCTTCATTCTCATGGTTTTGGAAAATAAGTCATCCATTATCTTATATATGATACCAAACTATGTATTATATAACATAGTTTATGTTGGTGTTTTCAAATAAGATCTACATAAGGTTGGAGACAGACACATGATTTATGAGCAACTTTGTTTTTTCGGTACATAAATCAAAGTTTCCTTCCTTGTGAATTATGCTAATGAATGGATATCAAATTATTAATATAAAAAAACCAGCATCAAACTAGATGACTATAGAGACTTGAAATAGGCCACTTAAAAAAAACGTCATAAAAAAAATTGAATTGACTTAAAGGTCTTCCAAAATTATTTTTGCATCAAAATAAGTTAGGGTTTCTTAGTTCCAAAATTTTGGGTACAATTCATCGTACCTATTTTTAAAAAATAGAGCATATAATCAATAACAACATGCCCAACAAGAGATACTTGTACAACTTTTAAGCAAATATATATATATATATATATATATATATATATATATATATAAAGTCTATGTTAGTTAAAGCCAATTCTATAATTATAATCAGCGTTTTTTTAAGATTTCGATATACTTTAACTGACAAAAAAAAATGTTTGATAATTTATGAATTTATTTTCATATTTAACAAGCAAATTCCATATTGTGGCAAGAGTTCAGTGTAATTTTTTTTCCCGACAAAGAGCATATTACGAAGAGATTAAAATTTCATGTATACGTATGAAAGAGATTCTTCCTTATCCTCCATGCTTTTGGCAGAGTTACTTTGAATTGACACATGAACAAGTTGATGAAAGTAATTATAAGGCAACTTTAGAAGAATAAAAACATTATTAAATAACTTTGAAGATTCTACCTGTATAATAATATCATTTATTTTGTGGTGAGATATATTTATAGTTTTTTAAAGGGTTAAAAATATTTTTGGTCCCTCAAGTTTCAGTTAAATTTGAAATTAGTCCCTCATCAAAAATTTTGACCAATTTAGTCTTTCATCTTTCAAAATGCGTGAATTTAGCCATTTTAACTAAATTTTGTTAAGTTTATCTAACGTTTCAATCGCATTTCATGATAGTATTTAAATTATTTACACTATTTGACACATTTTTGCTTTAATGTTAACTTAAATATTATCATGAAATGCGCTTGAAACGTCAGATAAACTTAACAAAATTGGGTTAAAATGACAAAATTCACGCATTTTGAAAGATGAAGGACTAAATTAATATAAAGTTTTGATGAGGGACTAATTCCAAAATTCACTAAAACTTGAGGGACCAAAAACATATTTAACCCTTTTTTAAATCTAAGAATAACATATAAATATTATTAATGAATTATATTGTATGTTTTATTAAGTATAAAATAATATATCTCTTATATATTTTCTTCACTTATTTCGGTTAATATATTCTATTGTTGTACTCATATTAGCTTTTTTTAAAGTTTTTTAAGGCTTAAAAAAAATAATATTGTAAACATGGACGGGTTGGTACACATACTATATATATATATATATATATATATATATATATATATATATATATATATTAAAGGGTTAAATATGTTTTTCTCCTTCAAGTTTAAATGAAATTTGAAATTAGTCATTTTTTAAAATTTTTGACCAATTTAGTTCTTCATCTTTAAAAATGCATAAATTTAGTTCTTTTAATCAAATTTTGTTAAGTTTATCTGACGTTTCAAGTGTATTTCATGATAGTATTTAAATTGTTTACACCGTTTGACACATTTTCACTTCAATATTAACTCAAATATTATCATAAAACGCGTTTAAAATGTCAAATAAACTTAACAAAATTTTGTAAGAAGAACTAAATCCACGCATTTCTAAAGATGAATGACTAAATTGATATAAAGTTTCGAAGACTAATTCCAAAATTTACTAAAACTTGAGAGACCAAAAACATATTTAACCCTATATTAAATATAAATTTATTATCGAACGTATACTATATTAAACTTAGATTTATAATTGAATCTGAATATCAACTTGACCAACTTAAAAATGATGAAATTCAAATATTCATTAAAATATATCTCTTGAGACATTAAGGAATAAATCGAATCAAAGAAGTGAAAAGTGAATCGACAAGAGGAGGTTTGAGGGGATAGAATGGTAAAAAACAATGTATCAAGAGACATAAGATAAAAAAGGAGAATAAAAAAGAAAGTGTTGACAAGGTACTAAAGAAACATGATCGAGCCAGAAAAATATTAAGAAAAGTGCAATTGAGTCAAAGAATAAAGTTAATCGAGTAAAGAGTTACTTATAATAACTGATACAATAATGGATACATCTCGCATGATATGGGTAGTTTAAGGCAATTACTATTTTATGTATATTTTCTTCTATTTTATTTGTAATGTAGCAGTTAGAAAAGGAAAAAAGGTACTTTAAATGTAATTTAAGCATCACAAATTTTGTTTTCATGTAAAAAAAATAGAACCTATAGAAACAAGACAAAAAACACTCACAAGAATGTGTTTGAGTTCGATGTTAGAATCTTTATCTAACACCACAATATCAACTCAATCTAATCACAAAAAGCATTCAAATAAAAAAATGTAATACATTTTTACACTTTACGAACTTATAATAAACTTATATTTTAGGACAATAAAAGAGGTTGGATTCTCTATGATACACTAGCTATCAGGTTCTTTTAAAGGAAAATATCTCATTAACAATCAAATTTGATAAAAATTATTAATCACTATAATGACCAATTTAGATATTAATTTACAAAATAAAAAATTATTAATTATTAAAATAGTTACTATTATTAATAAAAAATTATAATAATCTTTAAATTGATCATTGACTAAAAATTTATATATATATATATATATATATATATATATAAACAAGTTAATAAATAACATATAAAAATGAATTTAATTAAAAATATAAATATTTTAATTATTCAATGTAAAAGAAAAATTAATAAAATTAAATAAAAAATATCTAAGATTTTAAGAAAGCAAAAATTTAAGTAAATTTTATCTCCTTCACAACCCCAAATCACATGAACGACAAGAGTTAAAATAGTTGGGGTAACGGTTTTGCTGGTGCTGCTAATGTAGGCCATATAGTAGAGATTCTTCCTTATCCTTTATGCTTTCACCAAACTTACTTTCACTATTTATGAAGGAATCATATGCCACAAACTTATTTGAAAAACGTGACATATATATATATATATATATATATATATATATATATATATATATATATATATATATATATCAAATTATTTGGTATTTTATAAAAATCTTTTAATTTTAATTTTATTTTAATTTTGTTCTGTTTTGGAGAACCAAGATACTGGGATAACTGGTCTTGTCGTGTTCTTGCCAAATTGGAAAATATGATATCAACCATTAATACGACATAGATTCCTTTTCTTTACGACAACATATCTCACGCATGCTTGCTCATATACGCATGCATACCTAATTGGCTAAACAATTTCTCTAATATATCAGTTTTGTTAATTAGGTATTAACTCACACTCACACATTTTTAACCATTTTTAATAACAACAACTTCTACGTATCTTCTCAGTTAATAGGTTTGATTTTATGGAAATAAAATAATAACATAACATAGAATAACGGTTATCTACTATTATAATAATAAATTGTTTACTTCCATGAATATTTTTTGGAATCTCAGTCAAAAACAAATATACACCTTATTCTTTGCAAAATGTTCTTTTTAATAATCACATTTCTTTAAACAACTATTGATAATTTATTCGAGTACAATAAAATTTGTCATATATTAATGCTTGGTATGTCTGGCATTACTAAAAATTTTTATATTATATGAGATTTTTCTTGCAAATTTATTAAAAAAATTTTAAAGAAAAGACTTTTTGCTGTCATTTTTTCTAAGAATCTTAATTTGCAGGTAATCTCTTTATGGGTAATTATTTCTTACAAAATTATAAAATTTCCAAGTATTTCTTACAAAATTTGTTGTGAAAAGCGTTTTATATAAATATTTTGCAAAAAAATTGGTAGTAATTTATTGCAATTTTTTTTTCACAACAAAATTTATAAGTATTTCCTACGAAAAATTTTTCGAAATAAAATTAACAGGAAATATGAATTTTTTTAGTAGTGTGGTTAGACAGAGAAGTGGAAATAAGAGTTCAAGAAATTGTCTAGTAGGTAAAACTAGTCACATAAAATTTAAAAAGTAAAAGTTTCACTAATATTGTTTTGTTAACTTTTAATCATTTCTATATATGTTGATCATTTTTTAATGACTTTATTTATGTATTTTTTACCAACAAAACCCTATAAATTCATAATCTTACGTTAGATATGTAAAAGTCATGAGAAAGAAAAGTATTCACAACAGGTATGTTAGATATGTATAAGTCATGAGAAAAAAAAAATATTCACAAGAGGTGTTTGATGAAGAGCCACTTAATGAGAATTTTCATGCTTTTTATATGGAAAATAATTTTTTGACTACTAAATTTTGACAACTTTCTCTTACAACCTTAGGTGGCATCTTCTAAGTGGTTTTTTATTTTTTTATTTTCTCATTCTCAATATTTCAAAACTACTTAGAAGATGACACCTCATGTTATAAGAGAAAGTTGTCAAAATTTAGTAGTCAAAATATCATTTTTCTTTTTATATTGATCTATCAGAAATGTGTTCAATACATAGGGTACAATATCCCATGATATAAAGGGAGAAGTAAAACCTAATATATCATCATAATATCATAACAAGAGAGAATAAAATATATTATACCTCCATCAATAGAAGACTAGGATATGATATCTCTAACTTATGAAGACTCAACTTGAAAGTAGCAATTTTGGAAATGGGTCAGATGAAGAGAATCTTGAGAACTTGAGAAGGTCGACGAGAGATTGGAGAAAGTTGGTGAGAACTTGGAGAAAGTTACAAGAACATGGAGAAAGTCGATGGGAAGAACCTAGAGAAAGTTGACGAGAATAACCTGGAGAAATTCGACGAGAACCTGGAGAAAGTCGACGAGAACTTGGAGAAATCAGAAGAACATGAGAAGAACCTGGAGAAAGTCGATGAGAAGGTGTTTTTTCCCTCTGATATATGTATAAGCCATGAGAAAGAATAAATATTCATAAGGTATGTTAGATATGTATAAGCCATGAGAAAGGAAAAATATTCATAAGAGGTTTTTGATGAAGAGCCACTCAATTATATTGATCTATTAGAAATTTGTTCAATATATATGGTACAATATCCCAAGATATAAGGGAAAATTAAAACCTAATACATCATCATAATACAAAATATTTGATATTAATAAGAGAGAATGAAATATATTATATCTTCATCAATAGAATTAAGGCCAGAAGATATAGATATATATATATATATATAATATCTCTAGCATCTTATTTGTGAACCAACATCGACAAAGCTTTTTAAAGATACCCTTACAAGTAACTTTGTTATTCAAGAGAGTGAAATAATTAGAAAGGGAGTGTGATTAATTTAGAATAAAGAGAAGATTCTTCACCTGACACACAATGGCCTTTATAAAACGCCCTCTATTTAGCATTAGTGAAACCATAACCCTTCATCCATTCTCATTCTTTTGAGAAAGATCAAAAGAACACTTAGTGAAACCAAAAATGCTTGTGATAATTAACTCACCACTCAAGCATGCTCTAAAAGACTTAGGCGCCTTCTTTCCTAGATGGAGAGCCAATCGTGCTTTTAAAAAAGTTGATGTCAACCACGACGGTCAAATAAGCGACGAGGAAATCGACTCTCTTCTCGAGTATCTCCATTCTCGTGGGTTCGGAAAATAAGTGATACATGAGACAAATCTCACTTTACAAGCTGATTTTATAAGGTTGAGTTAGGTTTAAAGTTCACTCCTTAACATTATCCAATAATCTACCATCTCTTATGTATACTTATATGTACTCTAAGATTATGTGTTTTACATCATATAATTGTTATTGGTGTTTTAAGATAAGATCCATGTCTACATAATTAAGGTTGAAGATGGATTCATAATTTATAGATAACTTTGTTTTTCAAGTATCTAAATTAGAATCTCCTTCCTCAACTTCTTGTGTACAAAAAATAATTTTGTTAATTAGTTATTTGAATGGATCTCAATTTCTTTAGTCGAGTGGAATATATAT
>Ga0209589_1008858_pt1 | contig 15532 bp, 6 predicted proteins | sample CowpeawhiteBW_FD_187525 | JGI IMG/M metagenome (GOLD analysis project Ga0209589, IMG submission 187525) | Root nodule microbial communities of legume samples collected from California USA - Cow pea white BW (SPAdes) (version 2) | ecosystem: Host-associated > Plants > Roots > Nodule | place: USA... | reverse complement strand
AAAAATATATATATATATATATATATATATATATATATATATATATATATATATATATATATATATAAAAGTTAGTACCTATTAAAAAAAATTTAAACCGATTTTAGGAGGTATAATTTAATAGCATTTAAATTGTCCCTGTTTATATATAAAAGTTAGTAACTATTAAAAAAAAAAATTAAACCGATGTTAGGAGGTATAATTGAATACCATTTAAATTGTCCCTGTTTACTAAGTCTAAATTGGTCAATTTATTATAGCACCATGTTTTCCTTCCCTAAAAATATGTAAAACTTTAAATTTCATATAATTATAAATCTTCAAATATTTTTTCTATTTGTCTCTAAAAATCCAATGAACATTATAAGAGAAGACTTTATAGACCAAATAGAATCACACTTCAACCAAAATTGTCTAAAGTCAACACTCCAAGTAAATGGCTCTCACAAGTTTAGTATAAAGAGAATTTTGAACTTTCAAAAAAGAAAAAAAAAATTGCCAATATATTTTCCTGAAACTTTTAAATGTTGATAAAATATATATATATATATATATATATATATATATATATATATATATATATAATTCATAAAAAGTAGAATTAGAATTTAAAAAAAAATGAAAACATGAAAGTGGAGGAAATAAATTTTTGAGAGGCCTAAGAGTCAATTTTTTTTAAGATAAAAAAGTGTTAAGGATAGAACATAATTTAGTAATTATTTAGAAGGAATTGCAAAAAGAAAAATTAGAAGTTAGTCCACGTTTATTCACGAGAAGAAAATTACATTTTCTTATAAAGAAGCAAATGAGTTCATAATGTGATGTTTCATATAGCTTTCAAATATAATAATATATTTTATTCATTTAGCTTTTCATTATTTTGAAAAGTAATAATCAACCAGTTGAAATTGCTTTCAACTTGAACAAATAGGTCCTAAATATCTAGATTTAGAAATATAACAAAAATTGTGGATGATTCATCATAAACACCACCGACATTTTAACTTTAATTTGTTAAAAATATCATATATGTCCTTATTTTAATTTTATTGATGAAAATATCATATATTTTATTCTCTTTTATTATTATTATTTAATATTTATGTATTAAGTTTTATTTTTTTCCTTATATTATTGTACTTTATATATTGGACAAGTTTCCAATAGATCAATATGAGAATTATATTTTAGTTGTTTTTCATTAAATACGTCTTGTGCATATTTTTCCTTTCTCATAGTTTATACATATCTAACATTATTTGTGACTAAATTTACGTAATTATTATATTTTATTTTTAAAAAGTAAAGTTTATCTATTATTTTTTAATCAATAAAAAATATAATTTTTATGTTGGAAAACATAATCAACCTAAATAAGTCTATATAACAACAAAGTTTGGGGCCAAAGAGAGGAATTTACGTATATCAAGTGCAACTATGTTTAAAGTTCAACTCGAAAACTATTCACATGCTAGACATTATCTATTTGCTTTATGAACTTTCTCTTTTCAAATTGATTTTCATACTAGTTCCCAAGTCTTCCAAATAGTTATTCAAAGTAATGCATCAATAATAGGGTAGTTTTTGTTGTCCAATGTATATTTTGGCAATACTTGTATTCGTTTTGTGCAATATTTTGTTCCTTGATTGTATGGAGGTTGAGAAGTAAAACAAAAGAGTGTTTTACTCTTAGTAGACTTTGTCCCGCGGTGAGACAATGCTCTATAAAATTATTTGCATAACAACATAGGAAATTCTAGAATGGAAAGTCTAAGTGGGTCGGAGCATTGGATTCCCCCACATCAAAATCTGATTAGAGGATTCTAACTTGCTGATTTAATGCCCTCAATAAGATACAAATTTCAATTATTATAAGAAAAATAAACATTTGAGAGTTTAAATTTCATTAATGCCCAAACATTTAATTGTGTTAAAAGTAAAAAATTTCTCTGAATCCACTCTCTCTTATTGTTAGAAATGCTTATTTAATTAGTTATGTTGCAAAGAACTTATACCTACTTATTTATTACACAAGTTCCACACTTTGTTTACAATATTACAAGTTAAGAACAAGTAGGTTGTGTTTTCCTCTTCAAATTTGTTGAAAATAAAATACTTTTTTTACATCTATTCAATATTACTTCATAGTAATATAATACACGTCCTTCCAAAAAATAAAAATAAATTGCAAACTATTTAATAGTTGAAGTGAAAATGTGTCAAACGGTGTAAACAACTCAAATCCTAGTATGAAAATTGGTTGACATGCCAAAATAAAAATTAACATAATTAAATTAAAAGAATTATATTCATTTATTTTTAAATTTTAGAGATAAAAAATGCTTTAAAGTTTCACACATAGACAAACTTCAATTTGTTTTGAAGTTCAATAACTAAATACAAATTTAATTCCTTTTTAATAATAAATATATTTGAAAATACATTAGCAAAAATAATAATTCTTGATTTATTTTAAAAATAAACTAATTTTAAAACCATTTTTAAGAATACATGTCATGGATTAAGGTGTATCCTTTACATTTATTATTTTTTAAAAATTGACGTAATATATTCCATTTTTATAATGATTAACAAAAGATTTTCAATTTTAAGTACCCGTCGTCAAGTTGCGTAGGATATTAGAATAGTAGCTAAAAAAAGTAGTATTCAAATTAATTAGTTAAATTGTTTGTTATAGAATAATGTATTAAATAATACACTTATTACCACTAATTTTGACATTTTAAAATATATTAAAAAAATATTTAAAATACCAATACAATATATTATTTTTAATGCTCACTAGAGGACAACACATAAAAACCAGTAGAGAATTTAAACTCTGTTTTTCCAATTGTAACCAATTTGTGTTCCACACAACACCAAAATTGTAGCAGCAATAGCAAATACCATGTACCCACAAAAGCAATCCAATTGAGAGATACATAAACCCAAATGCAAAACCTGAATGACAGTTACATAAACTCAAAATTTTCAACATCTGATGCGATAGTCATCATCACTAAAATTGGTTTTTCTGCCCTAAATTATAATCACAAAAGAAAAAAAAAATCAGAATATGGAAACATATATAAGATGCAGAGGTTGTGGAACTAAAGTATTGAATGAATTAAGGTACATTCCGATAAACTTCCCTATAAACATGTCTATGAGAAGAAAATAAGAAAAAATGAAATAAATTGTGCATGTTAAAAATGAACTTTTAATGAACTAATCTTCTATGCCACATGATAGCCCAATTGTAGCTTCTAAAACAATACTCACGAAATCACATGTCACAATGATTTATTAGAGAACATTAGAAGAGTGAAAATGTATATGATTTGTTATAGAACATTAGAAGAGTGAAAATGTTGAAGAGTTAGGACAAAATGTGAAACACGATAATTATGAAACATGGTCAAGGAATCACACAATTGGAATTTTCTAGTGGTAACACATGAACAAAAAATAGATTGAATCAATAGGTTAAAGATCCAAGTAATATCAATATAAATATGATAATTCAGTTTGAATCGGTTCAGTTTTCACAAGAACCAAAATCGAACCATGTCATAGAAGAATGATGTTTTTCAGTTTTGGAAAAAAAATTCTTGGGTTAAACACCCTCGTTTCCCAAATTTGGATTCTCTGCTGGGTTTTTTGTGTTGTTCCTTTACTATGCCTTCATAATACACTGATTACCACTAATTTAGACATTTTAAAATATATTAAAAAGATATTTAAAATACCAATACAATGTATTTTTAATGCTAACTAGAGGACAACACATAAAATTCAGTAGAGAATCTGAACTTCGTTTTCCCAATTCCAACCAATATGTGATCCACACAAGACAAAAATTGCAGCAACAGCAGAAACCATGTACCCACAAAAGAAATCCAATTGACAGTTAAATAAACCCAAAATTTCCAACAGCTACTACGATAGTCATCATCACAGAAATTGGTGTTCCCCCTAATTTATAATCACAAAAGAAAAAAAATTAGCAAATATGAAAACGTATATATGATGCAGAGGTTGTGGATCTAAAGTAGCAAATGAATTATGGTACATTCCGATAAACTTTTCTATGAGAAGAAAATAAGAAAAAATGAAATAAATTGTGCATGTTAAAAATGAAGTTTTAATGAACAAATCTTCTATCCCACATCATAGCCCAATTGTGGCTGCTAAAGCAATACTCACGAAATCACATGTCACAATGATTTATTAAAGAACATTAGAAGAGTGAAAATGTACATGATTTGTTAGAGAACATTAGAAGAGTGAAAATGATGAAGAGTTAGGACAGATTGTGAAACACGATAGTTATGAAACATGGTTAAGGAATCACACAATTGGAACTTTCTAGTGCTAACCCATCAACAAATAATAGATTGAATCAATATGTTAAAAATCAAAGTAATATCAATATAAAATATAATAATTCAGGTTGAATTGGTTTAGTTTTCACAAGAACCAAAACCGAACCATGTCATACAAGAATGATGTTTTATCAGTTTTAGAAAAAAATTCTTGAGTTAAACACCCACGTTTTCCCGAATTTAGATTTTCTACTGGGTTTCTTTGTGTTGTTCCTCTATTGTGCTTTCATAATACACTGATTACCACTAATTTGACATTTTAAAATATATTAAAAAGATATTTAAAATATCAATACAGTGTATTTTTAATGCTCACCAGAGGGCAGCACATAAAAACTAGTAGAGAATCTGAACTCCGTTTTCCCAATTACAACCAATTTGTGTTCCACACAACACCAAAGTTGCAGCAACAATAGCAAATACCATGTACCCACAAAAGCAAGCCAATTGAGAGTTACATAAACCCAAATGCAAAACTTGAATCACAATTACATAAACCCAAAATTTCCAACATCTGTTGCAATAGTCATCATCAGTGAAATTGGTTTTCGCCCCTAAATTATAATCACAAAAAAATCAGAATATGAAAACGTATATATGATGCAGAGGTTATGGAACTAAAGTAGCAAATGAATTAAGGTACATTCCGATAAACTTCCCTATAAACATTTCTATGAGAAGAAAATAAGAAAAAATGAAATAAATTGTGCATGTTAAAAATAAACTTTTAATGAACTCATTTTCTATGCCACATGATAGCCCAATTGTAGCTTCTAAATCAATACTCACGAAATCACATGTCACAATGATTTATTAGAAAACATTAGAATAGTGAAAATGTATATAATTTGCCAGAGAACATTAGAAGAGTGTAAATGTTGAATAGTTAGGACAGAATGTGAAACACGATAGTTATGCAACATGGTTAAGGAATCATACAGTTGGAATTTTCTAGTGGTAACACATCAACAAATAATAGAATTAATGAATAGGTTAAAGATCCAAGTAATGTCAATATAAATATAATAATTCAGTTTGAATTGGTTCAGTTTTCGAAAGAACCAAAATCGAACCACGTCATACAAGAATGATGTTTTATAAGTTTTAGAAAAAAAATTATTTTGTTAAACACACACTTTTTCCCGAATTTGGATCCCCTGTTGGGTTTTTTTGTGTTGTTCCTCTACTATGCCTTAATAATACACTGATTACCACTAATTTTGACATTTTAAAATTTATTAAAAAGATATTTTAAATACCAATAAAGTCTATTTTTAATGCTCACCAAAGGGCAGCACATAAAAACTAGTAGAGAATCTGAACTTCATTTTCCCAATTGAAACCAATTTGTGTTCCACACAACACCAAAATTGCAGCAGCAGCAGATACTATGTACCCACAAAAGCAATCCAATTGACAGTTACATAAACCCAAATGCAAAACCTGAATCACAGTTACATAATCCCAAAATTTCGAACATCAGTTGCGACAATCATCATCACTGAAATTGGTTTATCCCCCCCTAAATTAAAATCACTGAAAAAAAAAGTCAGAATATGACAACATATATATGATGCAAAGGTTGTGGAACTAAAGTAGCAAATGCATTAAGATGCATTCCGATAAACTTCTCTACAAACATTTCTATGAGAAAAAGTTAAGAAAAAATGAAATAAATTGTGCATGTTAAAAATGAACTTTTAATGAACTAATCTTCTACCCCACATGATAGCACAATTGTAGCTTCTAAAGTAATACTCACGGAATCGCATGTCACAATGATTTATTAGAGAAAATTAAAAGAGTGAAAATGTTGAAGAGTTAGGACAAAATGTGAAACACGATAATTATGAAACATGGTTAAAGAATCGTACAATTGAAATTTTCTAGTGGTAACACATCGACAAATAATATATTGAAACAATATGTTAAAGATCCGAGTAATATCAATGTAAAGATAATAATTCAGTTTGAATTGGTTCAATTTTCACAAGAACCAAAATCGAACCACGTCATACAAGAATGATGTTTTATTTGTTTTAAAAAAAAATTATTGGGTTAAACATACACTTTTTTCCGAATTTGGATTCTCTGTTGGGTTTTTTTGTATTGTTCCTCTATTGTACCTTCATAATACACTGATTACCACTAATTTTGACATTTTAAAATATATTAAAAAGATAATTAAAATACCAATACACTGTATTTTTGATGCTCATCAGAGGGCGGCACATAAAAACCAATAGAGAATTTGAACTCCGTTTCCCAAATGCAACCAATTTGTGTTCCACAAAACACCAAAATTGCAACAGCAAAAGCAGATACCATGTACCCACAAAAGCAATCCAATTGACAGTTACATAATCCCAAATGCAAAACCTGAATGACAGTTACATAATCCCAAAATTTTCAACTTCAGTCGCGATAGTCATCATCACTGAAATTGGTTTATCTCCCCTAAATTATAGTCACTTAAGAAAAAAAGTCAAATATGACAACAAATATATGATGCAAAGATTGTGGAACTAAAATAGCAAATGAATTGAGGTACATTTTGATAAACTTCTCTACAAATATTTCTATGAGAAAAAGTTAAGAAAAAATGAAATAAATTGTGCATGTTAAAAATGAACTTTTAATTAACTAATCTTCTATGCCATATGATAGCCCAATTGTAGCTTCTAAAGCAATACTCACGAAATCGCATGTCACAATGATTTATTAGAGAAAATTAGAAGAGTGAAAATGTATATAATTTGTCAGAGAACATTAGAAGAGTGAAAATGTTGAAGGGTTAGGACAAAATGTGAAAAACGATAATTACGAAACATGGTTAAAGAATCGTACAATTGAAATTTTCTAGTGGTAACACATCAACAAATAATAGATTGAATGAATAGGTTAAAGATCCGAGTAATATCAATGTAAATATAATAACTCAGTTTTAATTGGTTCAGTTTTCCCAAGAACCAAAGTCGAACCACATCATACAAGAATGATGTTTTATCAGTTTTAGAAAAAACATTATTGGGTTACACACACTTTTTCCAGAATTTGGATTCTCTGTTGGGTTTTTTTGTGTTGTTCCTCTACTATGCCGTCATAATCCACTGATTACCACTAATTTTGACATTTTAAAATATATTATAAAGATATTTAAAAATACAAATACAGTGTATTTTCAATGCTCACTAGAGGGCGACACATAAAATTAAATAGAGAATTTGAGCTCTGTTTTCCCAATTGCAACCAATTTGTGTTCCACACAACACCAAAATTGCAGCAGCAGCAGCAACAGATACCATGTACCCACAAAAGCAATCTAATTGGCAGTTACATAAACCCAAATGCAAAACCAGAATGACAGTTACATAAACCCAAAATTTCCAACATTTTATGCGATAGTCATCATCTCTGAAATTGGTTTTCCCCTTAAATTATAATCATAGAAGAAAAAAATTAGAATATGAAAATCGTATATATGATGCAAAGGTTGTGCAACTAAAGTAGCAAAGGAAATAAGGTACATTCCTATAAACTTCTCTATAAACATTTCTATGAGAAGAAAAAAAGAAAACATGAAATAAATTGTGCAAGTTAAAAATAAACTTTTAATAAACTAATTTTCTATGCCACATGAAAGCCCAATTGTAGCTTCTAAAGCAATACTCACGAAATCATGTGTCACAATGATTTATTAGAGAACATTAGAAGACTGAAAATGTTTATGATTTGTCTAAGAACATTAAAAGAGTGAAAATGTTGAAGAGTTATGAAAGAATGTGAAACACAATAATTATGAAACATGGTTAAGGAATCACACAATTGGAATTTTCTAGTGGTAACACATCAACAAATAATAGACTGAATCAATAGGTTAAAGATTTGAGTAATATCAATAGAAATATAATAATTCAGTTTGAATTGGTTCAATTTTCACAAGAACCAAAATGGAACCACGTAACGCAACAAAAATGTTTTATCACTTTTTGAAAAAACATTATTGGGTTAAACACCCACGTTTTCCTGAATTTGGATTTTCTACTGGGTTTTTTTTGTTGTTCCTCTATTGTGCCTTCATAATACACTGATTACCACTAATTTTGACATATTAAAAAATATTTAAAAGATATTTAAAATACCAATACATAATATTTTTAATGCTCACCAGAGGACACCACATAAAAATCAGTAGAGAATTTGAACCCCGTTTTCCCAATTGCAACAAATTTGTGTTCCACACAACACCAAAATTGCAGGAGCAACAGCAGATACCATTTACCCACAAAACCAATCCAATTGAGAGTTACATAAACCCAAATGCAAAACCTGAATGACAGTTACATAATCCCAAAATTTCCAACATCTACTACGATAGTCATCATCACTGAAATTGGTTTATCCCCCCCTAAATTATAATCACTAAAGATAAAAAGTCAGAATATGACAACATATATATGATGCAAAGGTTGTGGAACTAAAGTAGCAAATGAATTAAGGTACATTCCGATAAACTTCTCTATAAACAGTTCTATGAGAAAAATTTAAGAAAAAATGAAATAAATTGTGCATGTTAAAAATAAACTTTTAATGAACTAATCTTCTATGCCACATGATAGCCGAATTGTAGCTTCCAAAGCAATACTCATGAAATCACATGTCATAATGATTTATTAGAGAACATTAGAAGAGTGAAAATGTATATTATTTTTCAGAGAACATTAGAAGAGTGAAAATGTTGAAGAGTTCAGACAGAATGTGAAACACGATAATTACAATACATGGTTAAGGAATCACACAATTATAATTTTCTAGTGGTAGCACATCAACATATAATAGATTGAATCAATTGGTTGAAGATCCAAGTAATGTCAATATAAATATAATAATTCATTTTGAATTGGTTCAGTTTTTACGAGAACCAAAATGGAACCACAACATACAAGAATGATGTTTTATCAGTTTTAGAAAAAAAATTATTGGGTTAAACACTCACGTTTTCCCTAATTTGGATTCTCTACTAGGTTTTTTTATGTTGTTCCTCTACTGTGCCTACATATTACACTGATTACCACTAATTTTGACATTTTGAAAAATATTTAAAATATCAATACACTGTATTTTCAATGCTCACCAGAGGGCAGCACATAAAAACCAGTAGAGAATCTGAGCTCCGTTATCCCAATTACAACCAATTTGTGTTCCACACAACACCAAAATTGCAGCAGCAGCAACAGATACCATGTACCCACAAAAGCAATCTAATTGGCAGTTACATAAACCCAAATGCAAAACCTGAATGACAGTTGCATAAACCCAAAATTTCCAACATTTTATGCGATAGTCTTCATCTCTGAAGTTGGTTTTCCCCCTAAATTATAATCACAAAAGAAAAAAATTCAGAATATGAAAATCGTATATATGATGTAGAGGTTGTGCAACTAAAGTAGCAAAGGAAATAAGGTAAATTCCTATAAACTTGTCTATAAACATTTCTATGAGAAGAAAATAAGAAAAAATGAAATAAATTGTGCAAGTTAAAAATGGAGTTTTAATAAACTAATCTTCTATGCCACGTGATAGCCCAATTGTAGCTTCTAAAGCAATACTCACGAAATCATGTGTCACAATGATTTATTAGAGAACATTAGAAGAGTGAAAATGTTTATGATTTGTCAAAGAACATTAAAAGAGTGAAAATGTTGAAGAGTTATGAAAGAATGTGAAACACGACAATTATGAAACATGGTTAAGGAATCACACAATTGGAATTTTCTAGTGGTAACACATCAACAAATAATAGATTGAATCATTAGGTTAAAGATCCAAATAATATCAATATAAATATAATAATTCAGTTTCAATTGGTTCAGTTTTCACAAGAACCAAAATTGAACCACATCATACAAGAATGATGTTGTATCAGTTTTAGAAAAAAATTTATTGGATTAAACACCCACGTTTTCCCAAATTTGGATTCTCTGCAGGGTTCTTTTATTGTTCCTCTACTGTGCCTTCGTAATACACTGATTACTACTAATTTTGTCAATTTAAAATGTATTAAAAAGATATTTAAAATACCAATACAATGTATTTTAATGCTCACCAGAAGGCATCACATAAAAAATAGTAAAGAATCTGAACTCCATTTTCCCAATTGCAACCAATTTGTGTTCCACACAACACCAAAATTTCAGCAGCAACAACAGATACCATGTACCCACAAAAGTAATCCAATTGACAGTTACATAAACCCAAATGCAAAACCTGATTGATAGTTACATAAATCCAAAATTTCCAACATTTGTTGCGATAGTCATCATCGCTGAAATTGGTTTTTCCTCCCTAAATTATAATCACACAAGAAAAAAAATCAGAATATGAAAACGTATACATGATGCAGAGGTTGTGGAACTAAAGTAGCAAATAAATTAAAGTACATTCCAATAAACTTCTCTATAAACATTTGTATGAGAAGAAAATAAGATAAAATAAAATAAATTGTGCATGTTAAAAATGAACTTTTAATGAACTAATCTTCTATGCCACATGATAGCCCAATTGTAGCTTCTAAAGCAATACTCACGAAATCACATGTCACAATGATTTATTAGAGAACATTAGAAGAGTGAAAATGTATATGATTTGTCAAAAAACATTAGAAGCGTGAAAATGTATATGATTTGTCAAAAAACATTAGAAGAGTGAATGTTGACGAGTTATGACAGAATGTGAAACACGATAATTATGAAACATGGTTAAGGAATCACACAATTGGAATTTTCTAGTGGTAACACATCAACAAATAAGAGCAAAAACTTTAAATACACAATAATTCAACATGGTTCGGCAACATCTAACAATACTTAACAAAACATGCAATCTTTCTTACAAAAATGGTAAACCTTCTCATGCGATTCTTCTAGCAAAAATTGTAAAACTCTTCCATAATTATTTGACAAAAATTGTTATCCAACTCCTAGTAGACTTATTGAGTTGTAGTCACATTACTAAATTCAAGTTTTCAATTTTTATAGTGGTTTTCAACTTTTCCCTTCTTCATATTACTCAATTACTTAAAAGTTGTATCATGAAAAGACCAAATAAAAAACAAACACACACACATAAAGCCTAAAGATAAGCTATGATAACATATAAAGATAAACTACAGTAACATATTTCATAGAGAATAATCATAAACTAAATTTGCAGATTTATGGGTTGGCCACCCTCGACCACTACTTCTCCCCCAATCCACTTTGTTGCTACAACCACTGCCATCTCTTCCACCAAATTCACGACAACCACCTCCTCTTCCACCTCTTCCACGGCGTGTACCTCAGTTCCCACGCCGAGGCTTTTCCTTTTCAACTGTCAAGCGATAACCTCCAAGCTCACTCTCATCAAGATGTAGAGCTTTATTCACACAAGCAACATGGTTGAACTCCAAATGAGCAAACATGTAATTATGAAATTTGAAATTCAATACACACTAGTTCTTGCACATGTTTTAAGTTTTTTTTGGGTTCTACTGGAACTTATGATTTAAGCTTTATATAAGCTTATGCATTTTGAAAACAAAAGTTCCCCTTATACAGAAATAAAAGATTTTGCGAAATCAAGTATTAGATTTATTTTATTCGGTTCTTTGAATAAAGGAGTAAACTTTAATATAACATTTCTATTCAAGCAGTACTTTTACTGCTAAATAATACAAGAAACCTTTCTCAATTACTCTTTATATGGTCTCAAAAGTCCTAGCTTTATCAATGTATAGACTCTTACTCTACCCTTGTGGAGGCATGCATGTCCATACCCATCAAAAGACTGCTCTAACTAGCACAGTCAAGGGCGACAAAATAGCAGCCAATTGCAGCACCAATGACTCCACGACAACTAGAGTTGATAGGGAGATATTTACCCTGTTTTGCTGAATTCAGACTCACTTAAAGCCAATGTTTAGCATCTCAAGAGGAAGAGAGTACAGTTAGAAAAAAGACTAAACACACTCACAAAAAGAGAGAAGAGAAGTGAACAAGGGATACCAGGTACTGAATCTCAAAATTTTATTTCTCACACAGATATGTATTACAATAACAATGTTACTATTTATTATACAATAACAAGTAATTAGTTAACAACCACTAGCTACCTAACTAATATGCAACACTAATTGAATTATTTGCAACACTTCCCCTAACTCAAGATTTTAAATAGACTGCACTCCTTTCATCTCTACAATCAGCTTGAACCTGTTAGGCTTACGAGGCTTTGTTAAATATTAGTAACTTGTTAATTAGAACTCCAATATTTCAATCCTGACTTGATCTCTTAGTGTTAGAATATAATCTGCTATTACATATTTGTAGGAAATTAACAGTTACATATTCTAGGAAATTAGGATGATTGGTTCCTAATTATTAGGTGTTTTTATTATAATTGATTCTGTAAATTAGTATAAATACATCCTATGTTAGACACACAACACATTCAACACATATACATTTCTATATAGTATCAGAGTCATGGGTTAGAGCCTATCCTATCAAAGCTTCATTTTTGTTGGGTCTATTGTTCCACTTGTTTTCAAACCACCTATTAGTGTCTAATCTCATGCTCGAGGTGTGTATACCTCAGCAAAAGGGGTGTGTTGGAAGTCTCACATCAACTAGAAATAAAGCCAATTTATAGTATATATGTGGGTTCAATCCTCACCTTACAAGCCGATTTTTTGATATTGAATTAGGTTTAAAATCTACTTCTTAACACGATATCAGTAGTTTTGGGTTTCGATCTTCGATCATCACTGTTCCACTGATTCCCTGTGAAAAACTGACTGGGATGAGCAACTATAGCTCCTGGGCTGTGGTTTCAAGGTCAAGGTCGTGCCGACCACTTGACCTAACATGCCAAAGACATTCCCCGCAATGATCAAGCCCAATAGATGCAAATTGATGCCTCTTTATGGAGCAATGTCAAATTGCAGCCTCAATACCATGCTTTTACTACTTGTTATGATGTATGGAAGAAAGCCAAGAAACTATACTCCAATGATATTCATTGTCTTTACAATGTTGTCTCCAACCTTATCACTGTGAAGTTGGAAAATCATAATATACAGGCATATCTTGGTAAACTCGATTGCTTAATTGCTGATTTTGAGTCACTCATGCCTTTCACTAATTAATGATGGAACCAGACATGCCAAACAACATGGAAAGTTTTTTATGGTTTTTGCACTTGTTGGACTTCCTCCTAAGTTTGACTATGTCCGCAATCAAATCTTATCTGGCACAGTTGTTCCATCTTATGAAACTGGCAGTGAACAAGTACTTCACCTCTAAGTTCCTCACATGTTTGGTCATTCTCTTGTACCTCCGATTGATTCCTCTACCTTTTTCTGTCAATTGACTTATTTGGATTCTTTACCCTTCGTGACCATAATGGCTCTCAAATTAAAGTTCATGGCATTGGTCACACACGACCTTCTTCTTATGTTACCCTAGATTTTGTGCTTTATATATTCCCATGTGTCCTTTTAATTTAATCTCCATAAGCAAGCTCCCTCGCACCCGAAATTACCCTATTCCTTTTGCTAATCATTTTGTTCTTGTTCAGGATCAGCGTACCAGGCAAACTATTGGAGCATGACATGAGTCTCGAGGATTATACTATCTGTCACAATCGGTTGTCTGTATCCCTGGTGTGTCTCAAGCTCTTGAGCATCAATACTTAGGTCACCTCAGTCCTACCAAAATGCGTCTAATATTTTTTTTATCGGCAAAAGTTAGTTGTTAGTTTTTCTTAGTGGGGGGAGTTGAACCTACAACCTCTCCCACCTTCACTTCTAAACCCACCAAACCAACCTTATTTCTGCAAATTGTTAGCTAGGGGGATCAAATCCACAACTTTTCCCTCACATCTCTTCCATCTAACTACTAAGCCACCTAATCACTCCTATGTCTAATATTAGAATGAGTGACTGTGTCGATGGTGATGACAACAATGGTAGTGATGGAGAATCTGTGACAAGCAGGATGGGTGCACTTAGGTAAACCAAAAATTAGAATGAGTGCGCTAAGGCAACCAAAAAAAAAGAAACAAGAAAAAGCTACAACTAAGGCTGCTAGGGTTTAAATGCAAAAGTAGAACACTCAAGATTAGGACTTCTAATACCAACTTGGAAATACTTGAACAAGAAGAAAATTGATTTAACTCAAATTGATAGTAAACCAGAACAAAAGAGTATATATAGGGCTCTACCATTAACAAATATCATATAGTTTCGTACAACATCTTAATTGTCATTATTACAATAACAATTACAATGGTTGGTGGAATCTCAACAATATTTTTCCATAACTCAACACAATTGTATCTATGTTTAACAGTACATTATAGCAGCTAATATCTTTCCATATCTTTCACAGTTCTAACTTCTATAGACTACATAAGGTTACATAAATTACTTTTATTGCAGCTTTAGCTATAGCAAAGAAGCCAATTCCTCATACACACTAGCATCTAGAGCCACCAATCGCTCTCTCATCACCCTCAAATATCTCTCAGCCTCTTCAACCTTTCCACAACGACACAAACACCGAACAACCGTCACAAAAACTGACAACCCAAGATTCACACGTTTGTACTCCATTTCATAATACAACTTCAAAACCTCCTGAACCTCATCCTTCTTAGCATAACCCTGCATCAAAAGAGAATAAGTAACATCATCCGGTGAAAACCCTTTATCCATCAACACACTTAACATTACATTCGCTTTCTCCACTTCACCCTTTTCACATAGCCTCTCCACCACCTTATTAAACACCACACAACCAGGCACAAACCCAACCCTCACCATCTCATAAAAAACCCTCACACACTCTGATATCGCTGTCGTTAGGCGATCAAATTACCACTACTTTAGCAACTTCAGTATTGCCAGTTTGTAGTGAAGAAAATAGTTAGGGTTAAGATAACCCTGAGTCGTCTCACAACGAATACAGAATTGATCTCAAATATTTGATTCTCAAAAATGCAATTTAAAACTAGCAACTATAAAAATAGGGGGGTTTTGATATGCAAAGAAAATGACACGGAAGATTGTAAACACAGTAATAGTAAATAGGTTAATTCCACTG
>Ga0209589_1008857_pt1 | contig 15533 bp, 6 predicted proteins | sample CowpeawhiteBW_FD_187525 | JGI IMG/M metagenome (GOLD analysis project Ga0209589, IMG submission 187525) | Root nodule microbial communities of legume samples collected from California USA - Cow pea white BW (SPAdes) (version 2) | ecosystem: Host-associated > Plants > Roots > Nodule | place: USA... | reverse complement strand
TTTTTTTTTTTTTTTTTTTTATATATATTTTTTTCATATAGTTTGGTTTATAGTCATAGTTATGGTCATTGAGAGATTGTGGTTCTATATGGTTATATGACATTAGTCTTGCACATATAAGACCTTAGACACCACTTTGACACCAAAACCTTAAGGCAATGTTGTTATGGGTCTTTATTCTTATGTAGTGTTCAACTTTGTCTTTTCTATACAATGTGGGACTTTGACTCACACTTGGACTATTCCCAACACAATTTTGATGCTTAAGTTAATAACAAAAATATAAAATTAACTAAGCATAAACAAAATAAAAATTCTAGACCTTGTAAAGATAAAAAAATATATATATCTATAACCTTTCCATCATAGATAACATAATTAATTATAATAAATAAGATATTATTTCACTAAAATATTTTTCTCGATTATGAATTTTTTTATTTGAAATCTCTGAATTGATGTATTATTATAGTCGATATTTTTTTTGTTATATTTTAATTAATCAAAAAATTTCATAAACTTGATAACCAGCTTATTTGTTCGGTAAGAGGTCGATCAGTGAAGACAGGTAGTATAGTGCTTAGGCCTTTCTTTGAAGATTTTATCTTCAGCCTTGTGTGATGAAGGTATGGCGTAATTAATTTTATCTTATTTAATTTTCAAAGTTAATTTACTAGTATAAGTTTAGATTCATATGTATCAATGAATGCAACTTTGAAGTCATTAGATATATAATAATTCGTGAAATTGATTAACGTAAGGTTATTTAAAAACACAATGAAATATTAGAATGTGATTTTAAGTAAATATTTATATCGATAGTATAGATATTAATAATGAGCCTAAATTAATATTGTGGTAAAATCATTTCAAGTAGAGATTTATCTTATGTGTCATATCATTCTTCGACTAACAAGGTGCATGTGTCCATAATTGTTTAACTAATTATGCCACTAAAATAATCAAGTACATAAATTGTCACTTGGTATGATGTACTTAAGTTCAGTCCAAAAATTTCTTCAACAATTATATATATATATATATATATATATATATATATATATATATATATAATAATTTTTATTTGAAATGAAGTGTACAAACATCTATCAAAACACAAAGTTATAACATTAAATATACACGTTTATATTATTTTGGATCATTTAAGATCTCATTAAAAAAACGACTAAAGTGATGTTAGATAAATATTAATATGTGTGAGAATTTAATTGAGTCCAAAATTAATTGAGGTTAAAGAAAATTTAAGTCATTTTGCAGCAGATCAAATATATTGTTCATCATTAACTTAATCATAATATAGTAACCCAGCATAACTTCCTTATTTAAAATTAATTAGCCAAAATCAGTTTAGGTCAAAATTAATTTTAGGAAAAAATGTGTTTTTAATATACTATTCTTAGACAAACATAGGTTTGGTTTTTTATTTTTGAAATTAATAAATTAGTTTCAAACTTAAAAAAATTTAATTAGGACATTATTGAGGTAAAAAAAAAAACGGTCGGTAGATATTAGATTTAAATGTAAATAATGACAAATTTATATGTTTTCAAATGATGAAAAAATGATTGAATTTGGAAATTCAAATAGTAAAAGTGATTCAACAACTTGATATCAATTTAAAAACGCTCACAGGATAGATGGCAAAAGTTGTTGGAGCTCAAAACCAGCTCGGGGTCCCGTGTTCCTTTTCCAATACAGCTTAAAAGAGAAAGCATATCACTTTTAGTTCCTTTTCTAACGGTGGACTTGTTTGCCACAGTTATTCATGTTGGTACATTTGAAGTGATTCTTATTGCACAACACGCACATGCCAAGACCCTAGTACATACCCCTCTTTGGAACAAAGGAGAATTCAACATCTCTCTTTTACCTTAAATTTCTCCATGCATGTCCACCGTATTTTCAGTGTTAAAGTCGGTAGGTTAAAAAGGTCAAAACTTTATTATTATGCGATAGCAGGATCTGCCTTTAGCTGCTGCGAAAATTAAACCAGAGGTTTGTTCGTGTGAATGAGTAAAAAACTTGGCCAAAAACAATGAAGTCAAACACTTCAACGTGACAAGAAAGCAGACATTCAAACAACGTTTTTAACACCACCAAAATGGTAAAAAAAACATTGCTCTTGAATTTGTTCATGGTTCAACAGTAGTAGATATTAATAAAATAAGAATAATTATTGTTATTAAATAATAACTAAACAGTGTGTCAACCACCAAAAAAGAGGTACGAGGGCCAAGAATTTGGTAAAGGTGCGCATTTTTCACATGGCTGAAAATGGGCCACACCTAATTCACCAGGTACATACATGATTCCGTTGCAAGCAAGGACAGAAGATAAAATGCTGCACTGTTTCCCAGCACGTTTCCAATGTCGTTTTGCGTTGGCTCCATTTCACCACACAAAAATCAAACTCTTCCCATCATAGATCAGACAACCAATACAGATCTAGAAGAACTCAATCACAACATTCACACTTCAAAACGCCCATTCTGTAGCAGCAGATATGCCACCAGTACCACAAATATACTAAACAAACTATACACGCCAACAAATAATAACATGATCTCACAGAACTGGCAAGGCATCACGGTTTAGGAAAAATACCCATAAATTTAACTAAGTTCGGTTCACATTTATGATAATTCATAAACATATATACAATCTAAATAAACAGATAATATTAACACAAAAATAGTTCACCTCTACTTCATCGGAGCTGCTATAGATTTGAAGAAAAACTGTTCCACGGTCCCGTTCCCCTTCCCAAATCCAATGACCTCAAGAATTTAATTTAGTCTAAGCTACCCAAAAAAAAAAGAACAGTATTTTACATGGACAGCTACAGCTACAGCCAGAAATGGTAGTGCAGACTATAGTGCATGGCCAATTTTGGAGGATAGCGCCGACAGGAGCTGTTCCTGCGTGTAAAACCGGTTTCCCATGTTGACGGTGGCCTGTTGGATCATCAAATCATTGACCACGGAGACGCTGGCGTGATGCACGTCCAGGTCGAGGTCCTTCAACGCTGCCATCAACCTTGCCGCAGGGTGGTTCTTCTTGCTGCATTGGATTCTTATCATGGCGTCCCACCCTATGATCTTCACCTCTACCTCCAAATCAATCAGCTTGCTCGTCGTTTCCTTCGCTTCTTTGTTAGATGGAGATGGTCCACGCGGAGGAGAAGGAGGAGAAGGGTTTTTAGTTGACAGCTCAAGCTCCTTCTTCACCGAATCCAATTGCTTCTCCAATTCCCCTTTCTCCGATTCAAGCTCACTCAGCTTTGACTTCAGCTCGTTTATGTAGGATATGGCATCGCCCAAGAGCGACGCCTTGTCCATCTTCGACACGTTGGGAACCACCGCACGAAGCGCATAGAACCTTTGATTCAGCTTTTCCCTCCTCTGCCTCTCCGCTTCCACGTGATTCAGCGGCTCCTCTCTGCCGTTCGCCGGCTTTCGACCCCTCTTCCGGGGCCTTTTCTCCGGTTCCACCACCCTGCTGTCCGCCTCTTTCACCACGGAAGCCTCCAGATCCGAGTTTTCGGAATCACCGCCCCCGGCACCACCACCACCACCAGCACCCGATTTTACATTCGAAGCCGGTAGAATGACGCCGGAGGTGAAGGACAGCATTCCATCGTCAATGCTGCTGCGAGAAACAGGAGACCTTCTCTTCTTGTTGCTCTCCTCAGCTGCAACAGCGGGGAAGTAACTCCCATTGTAAGAGCTCTTCTTGCTCTCTCCGAAGCTCAGAATTTCACCGGATTCGGGTTTTAAGGAGTTGGAGAAGTTCAATTCCCTCGGGAAGAAACCCTGGTTCTTGGGATTTGGGACGTGAGCTGCTGCGACGGCTGCGGCACTAGGGGTTTCTGTTAGAGTGCTGGAACCAGGGGTTTCGAACGGCATCGTTTTCGCTGTTGCATTTGCTGAAGCGGGTGCAACGGCGTTAGAGGTGTCCTTGATTTCGATAGAGGAAGAAGGGTTGAGCCAGAGTGAGGAAGGATCGTTTTCGCCCTGATCGGTGGCAACGCAATTCAACGGCCAGGAACCCGCGTCGGGGTTGCTGAAGTTGAACAAATCCCGCACTTTGTTCATGAGATCAGGGTTCTGGAAAATCACCTCCGTAGACGCCAGCTCAACGACGCCGTTTGCGGACGGTATGCAGACCAGAGTCTGAAGCCCAAAGACCTGCCCCTGGCGGGCCCGCTCGCACGCCGATTCGGATAACCGGTCGCCCCCCGCGACCCAAACGGGGCTGGAATTAAAAAAAGCCTGGCCCGGTAGGCCGCTGCCGTTGACAAAGGACTGAGTCATGGACACTAGAAAGAACCACTCGGTGTCAGATACCTCTTCGTCGACGTCATCAGCGGAAGCGGAAGGGCCGGAAATCAAGGAATTGAGCTCGCGGAGAACCTTCTTACGGTGGTCCTGCTCCGCGGACGACGTCTCCTTGGGGGCTTTTCCTTTTCCTTTGTCCTCCTCCCCCTTGTAGTATCCGTCGCCCCAACCGAGAAGGGAAGCGCCGGAGGAGTAGTCATAAGAAGATTGCCAGAAAATGGCGTAGGTCCAGCTCTCTCTGGCACCTTCGATCAGAGTTTGCAGCCGTTGCTGTAAGGTCTCCTGGTTAAGCAGGGACTGAGACTGGGACGGCGGAGGTGGCGGCGGGGCTCTGGCGGCGTCGGCTCCCGGAGTGGTGGTAGAGGCAGCGGATTGAGGCGTGGGCAGCCAGAGGGATGAGAAGTCGGAGGAGCTCATGAAGGCCTCCATGACGGAAGAGTTATCGTCGGTCCAGAGATTCATCGTCGGCGGCGAGCGGTACTCTGTCATTCCATTCACGGGTTGTTTGGGTGTGAGAGTGAAGTGTATTTTTAGTGTGTCTAGGAGTGGTATGTGTGAGAAAGATAAGGGTAATGAATTGGTTGGATTTGGATTTGATATTTATGTAGTGTGCATTTGGGTTTCATTTTAGGTTTGGGGGAAGGAAGCGCATGTGCAATTGAGCGATAAAATAGATTGCTACACTCTTTTAACAAACTCTTCTACTCAAGATGAAGTACAGGAGTAATCACCTTATGTCATGTTAACTTTCCTTTCTCATACTGTTTCTCGCGTGGAGACTGCAATTTTATTTGTTGCATAAAAATAGTAACTCCTCCACTACATGCAACAGTAGAGTAGTATTCATAGCCTTTCTAGTTCAATTTCCCAAATATTTATTTCTATTTTCTAATTAAATAAATAAGTTTATATCTGAAGTTTACGTGTTTCATATTATTGATTTGGTGAATAATTTTTTTAACTTTAATGATCGGTGCCTAAATTTTTTATTTAAAATTAATAATCACAACTTCACAATTTTTTACTATAAATGTTGTTGAAAATATTAAAATTATTTTTCTATAATGATCAAGAACTTAACATTTTTTTATTTATTTGATTATGAAAATGTGCTAGTTTGGTTTGTTTGAATTTTTCAAGCTGTACGCTCAGAGATTTTTCACATTTAAGTAGATTTATTTAATTAATTATATTTAGGAAAAAAATAATTTAATTGAATTTATTTTTTATGACGTATTCTAATTTCGTGTTTTCGTTGCATATTGGTTTTCATTTATTCGATAAAATAATTTTCAGGTATAAATTTATGAAAATATAAAATATATATATAGATGGGAAATGAAAACCTGTTTGGATTGATTCATCAAAGTCTATTAAAAGAATGTTTGACAATACACACTATATATTACTAATATAAATAAATTAATATATTTTCATTATAGCTTCATCAATTGTTTGATGTATATATAGTATTGTGTAAACTTATTCAGAACCATCTTCATATATATTTAAAAATGATAGATGTTTTAAACAAGTTAAAATGAAATTTTGCTTTATTTTTTACTAATGTGAAAAGGCTTTATTTGACTCGAAAAAACTATAAATTTACTGTATAAAACCATTCCTTGTAAAATGGGGAAAATAAGATTCATGGTCATTATTCTCATGCTGTTTGCGGTGTAAGAAATGTACAGCCATTAGAAGATTTTAAAATATCCATGAAAAGGCAGAAACAGATGACTTTACACAAAGAGAGGTGGTAAAATCATAGCTCAGTTAATACTACTGTAGTATTAATTAATTGCAGCCACGTCATCTTCTATAAACATTTTTTAATTTAATAATTTATATTAATTATAATTTAACTTATAATAAAATATCTACTAAAATTTATCAAATAAATATTTAATTAAACCGTATTTTAAATTATTCCATTATAATATAAAGCACAGATACATACTTATTACTCGATGATACTAATTACTAGACCAATTTTTAAAGAGAAAATACTATATGCAATTATAAATGTAAAGTAGATTTTAGATTGTGATCAATTAGCATATCTCATAAATTTGGCAATTTTTAAATAGTCATCTTAAAATTTTGATTAACAATAATCCTATGTAATTAATTATATAATTTATTAGACCAATATTATATTAGTATTAAACTCTTATTTTTAAACTATTATGCTGACCATAAATACGTAAATGTGTTTGAATCAATTCTTCAATTCAAAAGTAATAATTAATTATTTTTTATTTAATATAATTTTTTATCCTTTAATTGATTTTTTAAGAAGATTTATTTTGGTAAGAATGTTAAGTATTGATTTCAAGATATAACTCATATATGTAACATAAATCATTAACCTAACCTGCATTTATGGGTAAAATCACGATCTTATACATAATAAATACTTAAAAGATTCCGTATTTATAAGTTCGCCCCCATTGCAAATGCCTGAAAATTTCCTATTAAACATTAAATAGTATACTGTATAAGTACTTCTCTTTGGTTTTAGATTGTAATATATAATGAATAATTACTTGATCAAAATGTAGATCCAAATTAATTTAGTTGTCACAGCCAAAACATTTATATAGTCTTATTAAAACATTCAGTTTCTTTTTTTTCATAGGAATTCATATATACATCATCAAATAAAATCAAATAAAACAAGTGTAAGTTGTATTCTATAAACTATATATTGCAGTTTTTCTCTTCTATGCTCCTCGTATATTTCTTTTTGGTTTAACTTTTTTTAACTGTAAATTCATTTGTTATCGTATAAAAATATTCTTATGAGAGTCACATAACAACATAAATCGTATATAGGTAAGTTAGTAACAAAATGATAAGAAAATTTAATAATAAAACATATTTCAAATTCACAAACACATGTATAGGAGTGACAAAACGGGTCAGTTCGACCTATTTTGATCTGGTCCATCAATTGGTCCGCTAAAAACAAGTTGGTTCAATCCATCAAACAAAAATGGGTCAATAATGATAACTTATCTTGTAAAGGATGAACTCAATTTTTCTTAATTAAAAAAAATTAATTTGTTTTTTAATTTTTAATTTTTAAAATTTATATATATATAAATGAATATTAAAAGAGTATTTAATCATATAAAATATTTTCTAAACTTTTAATTGATTATTTAATGTTTTTAATTAGATAAGTTAAAATAATCATTACATTTATATATGTTAAATTATTTTATTATAACTAATAATTGAAATTTAATTTGTAAGTGTTAATGATTTAAATTATAATAGTATTATATATTTACACATTTAAAAAATATAATATAAAAAAATTAATCTTTTTAATTATTTCTATTTTAATTTTTAAAAACAAAAAACGGGGCAATGGGTTGAGCCGGATCAGCCTGTATTTTGGCCCGTCATATTGACGAATTGAAAGGATCGGGTCAAAATGAGCTGACAGGTTGAAATCTTTAACTTGACCCGTTCTTTTAACACGAATTGACAAGCTAGCCCGTCGGGTCCAACCCGTTTTGTCACCCCTACATATATTTATTCATACAAACTAACTCAAATACATCTCTCACATCAAAATTTATAGATATTTTTTGTCACATTCCACACACAATCACATCATCTTTTTTGGATGTCATACATCAACTAGAGACAAAGCCAATTTATTATATAAGTGGGTGTAAATTTCACCTTACAAATCAATTTTATGAAGTTGAGTTAGGCTTAAAGCTCACTTCTTAACATGGTATCAAAGCCATGAGATAGAACATATCCTTTTGACTTTTTTTTTAATCAATTGTTCCACTCGCTATCAGGTCTATTTGATCAACATTAATATCGAGTCTCAGGCTGGAGAAGTATATGCCCCGATGTGAGGGGATTGTGTTGGAAGTCCCACTTCAATTAAAGTTAACACAATTTTATAATATATATAAGTGTGTATGCAAACCTCACCTTACAAATTAATTTTGTGAGGGTTGAATTAGGATTAAAATCCACTTCTTGACAATCTCCTGTCAGAAATATACAGTCATCTCATCCACGTGCATTTATGAAAACATCCAAATGCATTGAATTTAGATACAAAAATTTTTTCACTTATTACACTAACATCTTCTTTAACACCAGACAAAAGATAAAGAAATTGAACATTACCCACACTTTTGACAAGATAAATTTCTTTGACTTACAATATCATACTCTATTTAAAACCGCAATTTAAGTCATACAAACTTCCAATGACTCTTTCCACTTGATGATACTTTTTTATATGAGTTCGGTTATAAATAAAGTCAAATAGTCCCTTTATAATCATCCTCAAATTCAATACATTGTAGTACACAACACATAATGGTATTTTCTTGGTAAACATGTCTACATTATCATCAACCATAAATCATATTCATTTGTTTTTCACAATTCATCATTCATACACCATAATTCATTAATTAAAATTACATAAATTGATTTCAACATAATATATATATATATATATATATATATATATATATATATAAACCCTAATATCACCATTCAAAATGGAAAATCGAAACTTTCATTTATTCGTCCAAATAATTCAAGAGTAAGATAAAAAAAATCTAGAATTAAGTCAAAGTGTAAATTACTTCGAAATAACCCTTATCTAAAACAAGCTCAAATACAAAACAAGTTCTTTGCCAAAACAAACACTATGCTTTTTACCGTTGTGCATCCATATCAACATCTAATCTCGTATATCGACAACACTTATACGATCATAATAGTCAAAAGTACACATGCTAGGGTGGACTAACAAAAACATCATAAACAATAATAGACATCAATAATAATATAAAAGTTCACCTAAACCTTTCATATCTCCTGTGTCTCACAACATCATTCAATTTTATTGGTTGTCTCACATAACCATTCACAAAGTTTATTGTTTCACATAACAATTCAAAACATATAATCACAATTAATAATACACAACATTACAAACCAAGTTTCCACGATAACTCTCACACGCAGCTTACCAAGAACCACTCACCAACCACCCATCTTGCTTCTCATAAGTCGTACAGATAAGGTCCACTTCTGCTGCTCCCCAAGACTCTTAGCGGTGAAGTACACAAGTGCCATTTTTCAACACTCTCCTCGAGAGCTTCCCTAACGACATGCACAAATATCACATCCCATCACTCTCCTCGAGAGATTTCCCGACGAAGTACACAGGTGCCACCTCACATCACTCTTCTTGTCTTCTTGATTGCTTCCCTGACGATGTACACAGGTATCACCTCCCATCACTCTCCTCAAAAGCTTCCCCGTTAAAGTACACAAATTTCACTTCCCATCACTTTCCTTTAGGTATTCCTTGACAAAGTACACATGTCACTTTCCATCATTTTCCTTGAAAGTTTTTCCGACAAAGTATATATATGATGACACTTCTCATCACTATTCTTAAGAGCTTCCAGACCACTTCTCACTGCTCTCCCAGAGAGTCACTCCTAATTTTAAACAAGCATATATTTACATGTCATTACAATTATACTAAATACCATCAATCGAGATCTAAATTTTCCTTCACAAAAATAACTCTTAAAATTAGTTTTCATCGATCGAAAACCCAATTGCTCATACTACAAACTCCAACCGGCTAAACTATCACATTTTTTTATATAATGACTTTTAATAATTTAAATATAAAAAGTCAATCCTTTAATTTATTTTAACAATTTAAATATTTTTTCTGATTTACCAATTTAAATATTTTTTTAGTCTTATATCGGGTATCTCCAAATTTTTTTTAAGATTTTTCAATATTCATATTTTTATTTTCAATATCGCGTTTAGGAAAATTATGTATAAAATATAAGTAGTTGTACATATTTTCATTTTCAATAACGCGTTTAGAGAAATTATGTGTAAAATATAAATACTTGAAAACAATAACAGCTTGATTAAATAATAACTCTATTTCAAAGTTTAAATAGTGTACGAGTGAACATACTAATTAATAAACCATTTAACTTATAAAATATTAACTAACAAGTTAGTTAGCTTTTAAATAAAGAATTAAAATACAATTCTCATAATCAAATTAGATATATGTAAAACAATTCACAACAATTAATTGCTCAATCAAATAAGTTATACTTCTTTGATAAAAAAATATTACATTTTAATGACTCATACCTTACTACTATAATAGGTAGTGAATACACATTATTTTTCCCTGTATAAATATGTATTTGCATTTCTATTATACTAAAATAACAATTTTAATAATTACAAAAACATGTTATAATTAATTTTAAATAGATAAATTATGTTTTTGCTTTCTAACGCGTATTTTACTAAATAAAATATATTTTAATTTATTAATAATAAATTTGTATAATTAAAAAATTAATGTAAAATATTATTAAAAAATTTAAGTGATTTAAATCTCTTGAGATGAAAGATTTTCTGGATTGATTTTTTCTTTAAGCCGAGTGATTGTGGATATAAAATTTATAATTTTCACTATTTGTAAATTGGATTAAAGTACAGAAAACGACGCGTTGTTGTCTGATAGATTATTGTGGTCCCTAACAAGTTGGTGTGTTTTGTCTCTCATCTCATAACGAGTTAACTCCACTGCTTTCCAAAATACCAATTTCTTAATTCAACTAAGTTTAGAAAAAAAATTATGAACCTTTTGTTAAAATATTAAAATTTATTTAGCTGATTTATATATTTATATTAATAAATAATAAGAAAATATTACCACTAAGTTGAATTAATTATTTTATTGACAGGTGAGGGGTTATTTATCTGGATGATGTAATGTTTGTTAAGATTTTTATGGGTATTTAATTATTGGGTCACGTTTTTCTCAAAGTTCGATGTGTGTGTGTGCATGAACTTTTATTTAACTTTTTTTTTCTGTGGTGGAGCACGTGCATATACCACTTTCCCATGTGCAAAACTAACCCCTCTCTCTTTAATATTTTATTTGGTATCCCTTTTTTTATATTTCCACTTGTCTGGTCTACTGTTTATTTTTTTATTTTATGAATTATTTCCGTAACGTCAGAGATCATCGTCCCCAATTTTATACTTCTAATATCTCATTGCTTTATGGATAGAAGCTCTAATTTTTTTTATTCTTAAATTTTTTGAACTTTTATTCAACACTCAACAACTCCTTTTCTAAAGCGTCCATCCATTTTGAAAAAAAAAAAATTAATGAAAGACTTGTTATGTTAGGTGTTGGATAGGTTGTAAGAAAAAAAGTAACATAATAAATAAAAGGGAAAATAATAATATAAACCATGCTTCGTAAATTCAGAAGATAATAATATATTTTTAATTGGAAAAAAATATTTTTAATTATCAAAATTTCGTAATATGATGGCATAGAAATAAAAAGACATTGATACTAGGAACACAATATGATAGACAATATATAATAAAAAAATCATATAATTTGGTGGTGTACCAAACAATTAATTACAATATACGAAATATCAAATCTGTTATATCATAGTCACCAGATAACTTTGAATATGAAATATGAAATTAATTTATGACAACTACTTTTGGTTTGTCTAGAAGCATTTGGTTTGCTTTATTTGTGTTTAATATTTTTGCTTTAACTTGATACTATGTCAAATTTAAATTAAAAGGCTCCCTTATTAATTAAACATGGATGCCGTAGGGTTCATCACAAATCACAATGGATGATGATGAAGCAAGCTAGTTAAGGAATCCATTAAAGAATAAATAAAGTGTAAGTATCTTAGCCATTAATACAAGATACGTAGACAACATAAATCTTGGTAAATTTATGAAGAACTGTGAACAAAAAAGAAAGAAGACTGAGTTTTACTACTATACTTGGGTTGACCACAAGGGTATGAAAGAGACAAATGCTCTATCCTATGTAGCTTAAGCTAAAGATTTCACAACTTTACCTAATTCATAACAAGTTTTCCATATTAAACTTTTAAAAGAGTACTTAAATAAATTATTCCAAAAGAGATTCAACAATTCAACATTAAGGAACGGTGAACAAACTTATATAAAAATAAAACATTATTTTCGATTCAAAAACTTAAAATGATAAAATTATGAATTTTATTTATATATTGTTCATCTTATTCATGTGAAAGTTCGACTCTCCTTAAACTCTTAACAATAAATCTCTATAATGTTATTCATAAAAATAAATTCATTCGGTACTCACATATTGAAAATTTGGTCCTAGTGTACAAAATTCTCAATTAACAATAAATTTGGGCATTTTGAAAAATTCCTAGACTTTTTAATGACGGTTCTCAATAAAATCATTATCGTTCTCTTTTCTGAACCTTTTAACGATGGTTTATGTTATTTAATTGTTGTCATTTTTAGGATAACAAATAAACTAGTCTCATGGATATTGTCTGAATCTATTTTGTTTTGACGGAAAATTTCTGTATTGGTTGGGTACGAATATGAGTAATACTTGATTTTTTCAATTGGATATGGAGAGGAGGATGAATATTATTAATTTTTGTTTCATTTGAAAAATTCTTTTGTTTTGTTAAAATAATTTTTGTTATCTTTCAATCGTTCGACTAGGTTGATATTTGAAAAATTTTCTTAGATTTTTTTACAATATTTTTCATCTTACCGTATCCTTAATTACATATTTATTTTTCTTTGTGTGATTTCATTCACGGGTTTGTCAAAATAGTTTCTAAGAGACGACATTGATAATTTTTTTAATATTTTTATTTGTTATTTATTTTTATCATGTAGAATATTGTTTTGGTATTTTTTATATAATTATTTTTATTTTTAACTCATTATCATTAGTGTAATTTTATCACTATAATTTTCTAAGTAAAATTTATTTACTATAATATAATAATTTAATGTAATTTTCATTAACATATTTATATCATCCAACATATGTTGAAGTTCAAAAGATGAAACATTAAATTTCAATTAATATTAGTTTAATATTTGTTCTTTGTGTGATTTTGATCAAGTGGTTTACAAGTGTATAAAAAAAGACTTCATTAAAATTGTAAAAATTGAAGTAAAGAAACATTTAAAATATTTTTGGTATAATTAGTGATTTGATACCCCAACTTTTTGGTTAAGTTCAATTTGGATCCCATACTTTTGGTTTATTCAATTTAGTACCCAAATTATCTAAAAAAATTCAATTTGGCCATCTCGTTAAGTTAGAGTTAATGTCATGTCCATACAGGACACATGTCAAGCCATAAAATTTTTATTTTTTTTATTTTTTTTTAAATATTTTAATTTTTTTAAAAAATATTTTTTTTAAAAAAAATTAAAAACTGACACGTGTCATTTTACTATCACGCCATGTGACAGTTTACAATCATGACACGTGGCAGTGGTAATAGTTATTTTCAATTTAGTACCCCAAATTTTTAAAATGATCCAATTTGGTCCTTTCCAATTTGAGACCAAATTAGTAACTAAGTTTAATTATAACTTATATATACATGTTAAAATAATTGTTTTGAATTTATACCTCAAATCACTACACCTAAATATTCAAATTATTTTATTTCTTACAAGTGTAAAAGATGTCATGTGTAAAAAATTACAAAGGTAAAAAATGTAAAAAATAAAATAATTTAAGTATTTAGGTGAAATGACTTGATGTATATATTAGAAAAAGTTATTGTAACATGTATATATAAGTTGTAATTAAGCTTATTTACTAATTTGGTCTTAAATTGGAGAGGACGAAATTGAATCATTTTAAAAAATTGTGGTACTAAATTGAACCAAAAATTTAAATAGAAAATTAAATTGAAAACAACTACTACCACTGTCACGTTATGATTGTGAGCTGCCACGTGACACAATGGTAAAGTGATGTGTGGCAGTTGTTAACTTCTTTTGAAAAATAATTAAAAATTAAAAAAAAAATTAAATTCAAAGACTTGACATGTGTCCTGTATAGATACGGTGTTAACTTCAACTTAATGGAGAAGACCAAATTAATCTTTTTAGATAATTGGGTACTAAATTGAACAAACCAAAAGTATGGGGACCAAATTGAACTTAACCAAAAAGTTGGGGTACTAAATCAGTAATTATACCAATATTTTTTCATTTGAATATTTGTTTCCTTTTATATTTTATTAAAAATATTTTTTATAATTTAGTAACTAGTTTTTATTAACATTTGTAAATTTAATAAATATTTTGATTATCATAAAATTTTATTGGTACCCTAATTTAAAATATATACAATTATAATTATAATTTCTTTAATATTGAAAAAACAAGAATACCCTCATTTGATATTCAATATACGATAATATTATGTTTTCTTTTTTATAATATTTTATTATTTTATCAAAATTAATTAATTGATGTTGAAATAATGAAAAAACATATACGGGTACGAGTGAAATTCCAGTGAAAATGTGAATGATACTTAAATTTGATACTTATATATTTGAATATGTGAATAATAATGAATTTTTTATTTGAAGATAAATATGGGATACTGAAACGCCTTTTAGTCATTTCCCATGTGTACAACTTTTGACCACAATTCTAACAATTAATCTTCATTGTAAAGTTTTTTTATACAACTTTGCTACCGTGCTTTTTTTTTAATAGTGGTGTTTATTTAGCCGTCTATACATCTTGACATGCAAGACTTATTTTGCAGCTACTATATTTTCTTTCCTTTCCTTTTTCTCATTTTTCAAAAACAAAAAATTGAAAAAATCAAATTGGAATTCAATCCAAATTCAAAGTAGTTTTTTCCATATGAGATGGGAGCAATTATTTCATGTTGATAATTAAACTCTTTAGATACCAAATTCCCAAACCTATGTTTTAGAATTAAAATTGTAATGAGTTTATTTAGGTAATTTTTTAAATAGATTTATTTTGAAAAGAAATCATAATAATTTATATAAATTTATATATGGTATTTTTTAACTGAAGATATATAATTTTATTGTGTAAAGTTTTAAGATAAATTATCTTTTATGATCCTCCTAATAATACTTAAATTATCTTACATGGATTCATAAAATCAAAGTGTATTCATAAAACATTTCTTCCGATTGGGATTATATATATATATATATATATATATATATATATATATATATATATATATATATATATATATATTTTTTTTTTTTT
>Ga0209589_1008856_pt1 | contig 15535 bp, 7 predicted proteins | sample CowpeawhiteBW_FD_187525 | JGI IMG/M metagenome (GOLD analysis project Ga0209589, IMG submission 187525) | Root nodule microbial communities of legume samples collected from California USA - Cow pea white BW (SPAdes) (version 2) | ecosystem: Host-associated > Plants > Roots > Nodule | place: USA... | reverse complement strand
TTTAATTAATTAATTTTTTTTGACACAATGGCATCGGTTCACATTAAAACAGAGGTAGAAGAGTATCTCTATGGCTTCGGTTCAGACCCGAGGCCAAAAGCCATCCCTTTTGGCCTCACCCTAATATACCTCGGTTCTGGAACCGAGGCAGAATATAAAAAACAACCGGGGCCAAAAGCCCTTACTGCACTGGTAACACTATATAAGAATAAAGACCCCATAAACCCATTGCCTTAAGATTTTCGGTTGAGAGTGGTGTCAATGCTTTATGTGGTTGGGCTCAAGTCTCATTGGTGTTGTATCTCTCCTTCCAGTGAAAGAACCCCTTCTATAGACCGAACAAGTGGTATTAGAACCAGCAGAAAATGAGTAGTCAAAACCCCCTCTATAGACCTAACATCCCTCTCCCCATTCCAATAATTAGGGATCCCTCAAATCGACCATTTCCAACCTCGATTCGTGCTCCCATATTTTTGTTTGTCCTCATATCTCGTGGAAGTAAGGTTTTCTTCATCCCCTTTTGTTTTATTCATTAGAGGGATTCATTGATGATATATGGTTGTGGTTCATAGTGAAAATGGAAAACATCGTCCTTCTTACTTACCAACATTTTTCACGTGCTACACATGAATCTAGGTTGGACATTGCATAAACCTGTAATTGAACAAGCAAATTAAAATGATTTTAACTTAATATGTCAAAACCCAACCAAATATATCAGGAACTCAAATAATAAATATCAATATCAATGTTACAAATCCCTCACCCCCAACATTGAGAAAATAAAAAATATTAGAGTCCTTCTTTAGTTCTATCATTTAAACCGTGAAACCATAATAAATCTATGAACGAAAATCCATAGCGTACACAGATGTACACTAAACAAGTACTTAAAGATAAATGACGAAATAAGACAACATTGATCTTACATAGTGTTATGTTTATATATATATATATATATATATATATATATATATATATATATATATATATATATATATATATATATATATATATAAATAACAATATTATTTTTATACATATAAAATATTTAATATTATTTTTATTCTAAAATCTTAAAACAACGTGAATACGAGTCTTTTATCTTGTATAATATTTAAATTAAAAGTAATTAAAATTGACTTTAATAATTTTACCATCAGTTATAATAAATCGACATTATAGCGCTGAATTCTACATCGGTCGACCAAAAAAAATACTTGCGATTGAAACAGCAACATATTTAACTTATGTTAAAAATTAAAATTTTAATAGTAAAAGAAGTTGTTCTTTACCAATGTTAAGATAGTGCATCTCTTTGTCGAAGAAAAGTATACTTTCACAAAGAAAAATACTTTTATTTGACAATCGTTACATTCACATATTTTTACCTTGATTGGAAATGGGGTCCTACTTTATCAAATATTATTAAAATCATGGTGCGAAATGGGAGTATTTGAAACATGGTGTCAAGATATTTCCAACGTACATATATATAACTATGTTAAAAATAAATATGGGAGGCAATAAAACATAAAAATAAATGATAAAATACAATTTTCAAATCTTTTACATTGATATATTTAATAATTTTTAAAAGAATTATATTAAATAAAAAATAAAACGTCATGAAGAAATATATAAAATAAGTTTCCTTCATCTGATCTCTATAATTTGTTTTTCTTCTATTCATTCAGTTTTTTACTCACATCTTACAATTTTCATAAAGTAATATTTTCTAATAAATAATTTATAATTTAATTCAATGAAAACCAATTCATATGAACCAAAACGATAGAGAGTGAGTCCAGTGAAAGTTATACAAGGGACTACACTGAGTGGGTTGAGGAACCTAAGATGATTGAAATGGATAACATTATTAGAAATGTTGATAAAAAATAAGATAGAATGATTATTAAAAGAAGATTATCAGATGATAAAACCAGCCAAGAAAATCACCATAACCTAACAGCATCCAGAAGCAAAAAAAGTATCCAATAGCCATCTAAGTTTTGTAGACTGCAGAGGCCCTTTTGACATTCTTTGGTATAGCATCCAATGGTGTGTGCACCAGAAAGAGCTCCCAGATCTTTAAGGTCAAGTCCATGAGCTTGGAAATTTCAAAGACGCTCTCAGTGTGCAGGGAAACTTTGCGGACAGAAGACTGAAACAATAAATTATTAAAAGGTTAAAATGCAATATTCATTAGTTGTATTTATAGAAAACAAAGATCAGAATATAATTATAAAATAAAACTGAACCAAACAATATTGAAAAGAACAATTACTATATTTAGGGATCTCAAAAAAATCCGTACATGCGAGTATTCGCAGCTAAAACCTGCAACAGGTAGAAAATAAATATTGTAAATGAATACTCGCAGGTAACGGGTACGGGTATTTTTAATACATGCATGTTAACGAAGCGATACAGGTATCATAGTATTCGAATTCGTACTCGTAGATACTCGTATCCGCTATACTCTAATTTAAATTTAAAAACAAGTAAAAAAAATATGATTAAAATACTAACATATTGATTTTGAATGAGTTGTTTTTTTATCAATTAGTTTTAAAAAAAAATTCATGTCTTTGTAAAATGTCATTCAACACTATTTAAATGAATTATTTGGACTTTGTTTAAGATTTATGAATGTTATGTATTGTATTTTATTTGAATTTACGAATTAAAATATGTTATTAAATATGTTTTTTTTTTAAATACTCACGGGTACCTGTAGATATCTGTGAATATTAAAAAATTATGCGGATACCCGACGAATATGGATACAGGTACGAGGCAAATATTTATTTAACAGATAAGATATCGATGAATTACTATCCGTACTCTACTCGCGCCGTTCACATTCCCAACTATATCAATCAATAAAATTAGGAAAAGATATGATAAAGAGAAAATTTTCTCCTGTACCTTCTAGCATAGGTTACACTTGAACAACTCTTTCATTTTAATCACATCCATATTTAATAGTGGTTTTGGTATAAAAAAAAGGAAAATCAATACAATAAGAAGTTAAATACCTTAAATCAAACTATTATTGGAAAACACTCCATCTCTGTTTTACCAAGTAGAAAAACCACACCGCTTCAACTTGTAGGGATATCAAAAGAGAGTACAAAATTATATTAAACCTAAAATTTAAAAAGTAGAGAAAAAACACCAGAAGAAAGAGAGAAAGAAGAATATGAAAAGAGAGAAACATGAAAAAAAAAAAAAAAAAAAAAAAAAAAAAAATAAAAAAAAAAAAAAAAACGCGTACCACAAAATTGCCAATTTGAAATTTGTTTGACAATTTGAAATCACAAACAAATTTGAAAGTCAATTTGAGCATCAAGATCGCGTACTCGCAGTCGCACCCAATACTCCAAACTCTCCAAATCAATTTGAAAGTTTTTGGAAAAAAAGAGTCTAAAACTCAAAGCCAGCTGAATAACCTAATTCACACCCAACTAAAATAAAATAATATAAAATCTGCGGTTGAAATAACTGGAAGAAAGTTTTTTATTTTTCAGCAGTTTAACATAAATGGTAGAAATACACAGTTAATAAACAATGCATTTTTTGTAGTGATTACAAGTAATAGTTTTGTTCTGTGTGACTCATGCTTAAGTTATTTTCTTTATTTCTAGTTTAAATTGTTTTTATTGAACACTCTATAATTTATATGTCACATTTAGAGTAATTTGACGTCGTACCTAAAACATATGAGATTCAAAACCAAATCTGCATTGGCAATCTATGATTCTTACATGATATTGCGGGGACAGTTCATATTCCTCCTTGAACTCGAATGTATTTAACGTGCGCAATCTTTCCCAGTCTTCACCTTCTTGTTTCTTATAGAGTTGTTGGAGCAACGGGCTGCCTAAAATTGTGAGATATGAAATGGATTTGGGCAGACCCTCCTCTGGCAAGGATTGGAGTATAGGACACCTCCGAAGAATCAATTTCCGAAGAGAGGAGAGGTGACACAGACCTTTATAGTCCAGTTTCTTAAGCATTGGACAATTATGAATCTCTATTGTAGTAAGAGAGAGCGGGAGCAAACCTTCGTCTGGAAAACACTCAATATCTTCACTTGAAATCCTCAAGACTTGTAGAGAGTGATTGCCTGACAAAGCTTCTTTCAGTGAGACAACAAGTTTGGGGCAATTCAAGATACGCAGTTCCTTTAGATTTGATGGCAAACATCCCTCAGACAACTCCACTCCTGGACAATCGTCTATGATCATATGATCAAGAGATGGAAGGTGGGCGCACATGTGCTTAGGCAGCACCTGGGCCAAGCGATCAAGTGGAAATCAACGGCCCGAACTTCGCAACGCTTCGCATCCCAACTGACAGGCACGACCTATGAAGTCAGATAACTGCCATGGAACCCCTTCGGCCCATCGGCACAACAGTCTTTGCAAACCTTCTCGCTTCACCTTCGTCATCACTCAAGGCTGGGGAGCTTGTGTACTGTATGCCCTATCGGACTATCGACAACACGCAGTCCTCCGGTCCATCGAACAAGGCTGGGAGGGCTTGCACAGAAAACAGGACCATCGGTCGATCGGCCCCACATACAAATCACACGCTACCCCATCAGGTGATCGACCATACGAACGAATTACTCGTTACCTCGTAAAGGACCATCGGTCGATCGGTCCCACAGACGAACCACGCGTTAACTTGTAAAAGACAATCGGTTGATTGGTCCCTAGGTCGATCGCGCATCAACCCATGGAGATTCATCGGTCGATCAGTCTCATAGGTGATTTGTGCAGCACCTTACGTATGGCCATCGGTCGATCGGCCGTATGGCTTAATTATTCACTTAAGGTTGTTAAAATCAGAAGATAACCAGCCTATTCAAGCGGCCATCGGTCGATCGGCCAAACAAGGCCAGTCAGCTGGATTAATTAATGTTAAACAAGTCAGTAATCTTGATTAAAGAATCATTGGGTCGTGATTAAGGCACCCTAATTACAGGCCCACATCGGAACTATAAATAGGCCCCAAAGGTAGGTTGGTGGGTATCTTTAATTTCGCATTTATTACGGCAGTTATACCAATACACTGATCGGTCCATCAACTGACTTAAGCATCGGAGCCTTTTAGACAGGTACCTCGGTCGTCTATTCAGCCGATCGAGTTAGGAGGAAGAGTTCTTGAGGAGGAAGCTATCGCGGGTTGTGAAGAGAGGGGACTCGGAGAAGAAAGGAGTAAGATTGAGGTGGTTTTTAGTAGGCGATTGGCTCCTACTCTCGAAACAAATATTCAACATGATGAATTGGGATTTGGAAAAACACATTTGAAAAAAATTTTATGGACCAGAAGCTTGCACGTTGAATCTAAAACAGATTATACTAACATTTTTTATCGACTTTACTAATGCATAAAATGAACTTTATATTATTGTCTTATATATCAGTTATCGTTTTCTGTTAAGAATAGTTCAAGTGTAAGTTAAAAAGTCTCACATTGGATAGAAAAGAACTCAACCCGGCTCACTTAATCCACGGGTTCGAATAGATTTAAGGTGGGTTGACTTATTTAATTCACCAACATTTTTTTACAATTTTTTTTTAATAATTATTTACTACTCCTAATTATATAAGCTCACAATTTCTTATTTTTAGATGTTAGAATATTGTTCAATAATATTTAAATGTTTTGAATGTTTAATTAATTTGATTGTTAAGTTATATACATTCGTATTTTAATCTTTACCTATAATATTTGTAGTAAATTACTCAAGCAAACCGTTTTATGAACAAATTTTCTAAATTACCATGACAAAAATGTGTAGTTTTTTTATTTATATTTTGTTGAATAAGATGTCAAAAAATGTGTAATATTAGTCATGTTTTTTTGGACTATATGGATACTTTCTTGAAAACAATTCATCATATAGTAGTGGTGAGCATGATGAAAACATTGGTTCTTGATTTTACTGTGATTGTTATCTCATGGGCTGCTTAAAAAGTTATTTGAATACTAAAAAATAAATAAATAAATATTTTTTTATGTGGGTTAATGAGTTAATCCCTTTAACCCACCAACCTGTGGTAGGTTCAGCCGAATTGTAAGATTTTTAGCTCACAATAAAATGAGCTGGTTAGGTTCACTTATTTTCAACTCGACTCATAATGAACTAACCTGAGTGACCCGGATTGACTCATTTTAATATGTTAATTTAAGATCTTATATTTAACATTGTTTAAAATAATATGAATAAAGATAGAATGAAATGTGCATACAGAAAAAATGTGAAAGAACCAAAGTGATATATTTATTAATTCTAAAAGTTAAAATAAAAAATATAAATTTTAGTCGGACGATATAAAGTTTAAAAAATATGTATAATAAAAAAGTGGTTGTTTCTTCTAAAACATTCCTTTTTTCTTTCTGCATCTCCATAAAATTCATAAACTTCAGATTATTCCTCATTAAAATTATAATGAAAAGATAAAAAGTTATTTCTAGACATTAATTTTGAATTACGCAATTTAGAAAGCTTTTTGAATCGAAAGCAAATTTTGAAATGCGATTTCAAAATGTTTTAAAAGATATATTTTGGAATATGCATTTTGGAACGTATTTCTAAATTTAAAATATTTTTTGGAATGCACAATGTGGAATGTATTTGAAAAATTTGCATTATGAAATGCATATTTTGATAGATATTTTCAATTTTGAAAATGCACATAACAAAAATATCATTGAATAATGACGGGTTAAATATGTTTTTGGTCCCTCAAGTTTGAGCGAAATTTGGGTTTAGTCCCTCATCAAAACTTTTGACTAATTTAGTCCTTCATATTCCAAAATGCGTGAATTTAGTCCTTTTAACCAAATTTTGTTAAGTTTATCTGACATTTCAAGCGCATTTCATGATAGTATTTAAATTATTTATACTGTTTGACACATTTTTGCTTCAATGTTAACTTAAATACTATCATGAAATGCGCTCGAAACGTCAGATAAACTTAACAAAATTTGGTTAAAAGGACTAAAGTCACGCATTTTGAAAGATGAAGGACTAAATTGGTCAAAAATTTTGATGAGGGACTAATTCCAAATTTCGCTGAAACTTGAGGGACCAAAAACATATTTAACCCAATAATGACTTGACAAAAGAAATTAGTTAGTAACCAAATTAGATTCTAATGTATAAACTAAAAATTATTGATAAATAAAATAATTTTAAAAAATTATAATTGGTATCTAAATTGGTAAATAGGATAATTTATACTATGAATTGGTCACAAAATTAATCACTAACATTAATTATAAAAATTTAGACTATAAAATAATTCGTATATAAATTGATCTCTAATTAGGAGATTGATTTCTAAATATATATTTTTCTACTAAAATTAATAATTATTTAAAAATTTTCTTGACATTTTAGAATATATATTTTGAAATATATATTATGTAACATATTTCTGAACCTATAAATACATTTCAAATTATACAATTTGGAAGGTATCTCCCACAAAAATAAAAAAACACACATGAAGACACAACTTCTTCCACCATGCTTCTTCTCCCCTAAATTTCCCTTCTCTTTCACGACTCATCAAATAGTTTCTTCCACCATCCATCTTTTTACACAATTCTTCTTCCCTCAAAATTCTTCCAATTCTTCCTTGCCATCGCATCCATCTTCTTCTTCATCTAATTATCTCTTCCGTTCACAAAACTCACTAATTTATTTTCTTCTATTCTGAATGTCATCACACTCTTTCACACACACTCGATCCAAAAAGAGATATTAGTCAGATCCATTTGTGTCTGGTTTGTCAAAACGGATCGAGATGACTGGTTTGTAAAAAAAAAAAAAATGGATTGTAAATTTGAACTACCTCACTAAAGGACAGTTTGGTGCTCACAATTTTGACCTACTTGTTTTTTTAATCTTTTTAAAAAATTAATTATATGTGTGGATGTATATATTAAAAATACATTTGAAAATATTTTTTAAGTTTTATTTCATTAAGTAACGTCTCTGATCGAATAAATTAAAATAATTATTATTTTTATATATTAGATTGTTGCATTATAATTAATAATTAAAATTTAATTTATAAATATTAATAATTTAAATTATAATATTATTATATATTTTCAGCCTTCAAGTAATATGATATACAAAAATTAAGTTTCTAAATTATTTTTTTATTTGAATTTCTATTAAAAAAAAGGTCGGCAGTCGTCCTGTTTAGCCAAGACAATTTTGTCATCTAATTATTTTTAAATACATTCCAAATTGTGTTATTTAAAATGTATATTTGGATGTGTAAATACTTTTCAAAATGTACATTTCGCCCTTCATTATAAATTATACAATTTGAAAAAATTTACAGATTTTGAAATATATTCTAAAATGTAAATATATTTTGAAATATATATTATAAATTATTTTTTCATATTTAAAGTTACCTTCCAAATTACACGATCTAAAATTCATCAAAAAATGGAGGTGCAAAAGTAGACTTTACTTTTTTTGTTATAATTTTAATGAGGATAACATGGATTTATAGATTTTATGGAATACAAGAAGAAAAAGAAATGGAGATACTAAGAGAAACAACCCTCTTAGGGAAGGTCTAATCCAGTACATACGATTGGGGGCTTTCTTCTTACACCTCCAAGTATTTCTTCTTCACTTCCAAAAATTTCAAAAATTCTAAAAATACCCTTTGATCATTTGAGCAAACCCACATAGATCACACCCCTAAAATTATTTTTGGATGTCGACTTCCGGTGAAGAATACTTCCTGAAGTCAAAATATATAATCGGAAGTTGACTTTCGAAAGTCAAAATATAACCGGAAGTCAAAATATATAACTGAAAATCGACTTCCAGAAGTCAAAATATATAACCGAAAGTCAAAATATATTATTGGAAATCGACTTCCGAAAGTCAAAATATATTACGGAAGTCGACTTTCGAAAGTCAAAATATATCATCGGAAGTCGACTTCCGAAAGTCAACATATCAACTTTCGGAAGTCAAAATATGCTATCGAAAGTCGATTTCTGGGAATTAAAATATATTACCGGAAGTAAAAATAAAATATAAATTTCATTTTCGTTTTCTTTTATTTAAAGTTTAATAATATTTTTGTTTTATTTATTTCATATTTATATTTATTTCAGTACATTAAATAAAAATAAAATTATATACATAAATATTAATATTGTATTTTATTTTTCAAATATATATTAAGAGTATGAAAACATAAAAAATAAAAAAATATTTAAAATTTAGAAAACATAAACTTTAAATAAAATTAAAAATAGTTAAAACAGAATTAATTTTTTTTTAATATAAAGTTTAAGTATTTTTTATTTATTTTATTTCTTAAGTATTTATAATATATATTTAAAAAATAAAATTATATATATATATATATATATATATGTAATTTTTTTATATAATGTATTAAAAATAATTAAACTAAAAGATAAAATTTAAAAATAATATTTTGACTTCCGGAAGTCAACTTTCGGTAATATATTTTAACTTCCAGAAGTCGACTTCTGGTAATATATTTTGATTTTCGGAAGTCGACTTCCGGTAATGTATTTTGACTTCCGATAATATATTTTGACTTCCAAAAGTCGATTTCTGGTTATATTTTTGACTTTCGAAAATCGACTTCCAGTTATATATTTTAACTTCCAGAAGTCGACTTCCGGAAATAATTTTGGAAGTGTGATGTGCGTGGTTTTAATTAAATGGTCAAAGAGTATTTTTGAGATATAAAATTTTGTTGAAGGTGTAGAAGAAATTTTGGAGGTGCAGGAAGAAAGACTCTGCGATTGGACGGGTTAGTGTTATAATGGGCCTGACAACTTTAAGCCCCTTATGCAGTTTATTCTCTTATGGCTGTTTCTTTCTGCTCCCTCACAAATTTCTTCCTTCATTCCATAGTATGTGAATTTCTGAATTTCACTTACCGGAACACACTAAACCAATTCTGGAAATAATTTTTCCGAAGGTACTCATAAATTTCGGAAATATCTTCCTGGGAAAACCACCAAATCCTTTTATGGAACAAAATTTCTGAAAGTTTATATTTTTGTAATGAGTACAGGAAGAAATTTGATAACATATTTTTTTAAAATTCTTTAACCTGTGAATAGATGGTCATATTCTAAAACTTAATGAAACTTACATGTGTTATATAACATAAGATCAATCACTTTCTAATATTAATAATTAAATGGCATCAAACAATCTAAGAATATAACATGTAAAAGTTAATGATGTATTTTACAGGAGTACATTAAGAAACTAAATGAGTCACTGCTGCAACTGCTTCTTCAGAATGTCATTTACATGTAATAATAATAACATATCACTTAGTGTGATTGTCAAATTTTATTGGATTTGAAAATGGAAATTGTTAATTCTCTTAAGACATTTCATCGTAAAAATAAGAAATAAGTCCATATAAAATATCTCATAACTATCTAACTTATTTTTATTCAATTTTATTTAAAAAATAATAATTAAATTGTAAGATGTGTATAGTGGTATCATCTTTGAGAAACATACGAAAGTCATTTTTTATTCTTCTCTTAAAAATGTGCCTCCTAGTAGATTTTTAAAGAGCTTTATATTTATAATAATAATAATAATAATAAGGCTTAAATAGTCATTTGATCTTAGCTTTGGTCGTCTTTGTTTACTTTGGTCCTACTTTTGAAATTGTTTTCAATTTGGTCCTACCTTTCGTTATATTTTTTCAATCAACTCCTTTTCGTTAACTCCGCCTAAATGGTTAACGGAACAGTGGCCAGTGTGGTTATTTTGTGTGACGTGGAGCACTGTTCAGTGACATGTCCGTTTCCATTGTATGCATAGACCAGATGTTATAATTGAAAGTTAGGGTTTGTGTGGTCTTGAATTGTCGTTGTCTTCCATCCATCTTCAGCTGAAAAGGAATGTCTCGTGGGGCATCTTCCTCTTCTTGCAATAGTTGGATTCACCGAACTTGCAATTCATGCCACGGTGGTTCTAGGGTTTTAGGCTCACCCCCAATTTGCGATTGCGGAGACATTACAGTGGTGCGCACAGCTAGAACTACAAAGAACTTGGGTAAACAATTTTGGGGTTGTGCGAACTTTAAGGTTTGTTCCTCAGTGTTTCACTTTCAGTGTTTCTTTCACTTTCAGTGTTTCACTTTCATCTTCTTTATCTGTGTTGTAGAGATGTGGTGAAGATGTGTTGGGCTGCAACTTTTTCAAATGGTGTTACGAAGAGGATGCTGATGAGCGAGATGCCATTATCGTTAGGCAAAGGCAGAAGATCGCTTATATGGAAAATTCATTGAGTGTTTGGAAGAAACGGATGCAACTGCCATTAGCTGTGATAGGTGTTCTGATTGTAATGAATGTAGTGGTTTTTATGGGTTGTAATTGCCATTGGCTATCTTGAATAATTACATGAATGAATGAATGATATTCCTTTATCTATAATTACATGTTCTCAACTGTAATTACATGTTCTCAGCTGTTTAAAATTGTTTGTTATGTTTTGTGTAATTTTAATTAAATGAAGAATGAATAATTTGAAAATGAAGAAGGCAGATAAAATTATGAAAATTGCAAAGTTGATGCATTACTAATTAAGGCTTTTAAGCCTTCCATCAAAATATCAGTGTTCAAAATCCAGAAATTAAGAAAATACATCTTGATTTCCCAATTAGCACATTCATAATACAAAACAAAATATTCCCCTCCCCCCAAAATACATCCAGTATTCTCATGATGGACGTGGTCGCCTTCGTATTTGCATTTTTGGCCTCATATTTCTAATTCCATAAGATGGTTGGCTGGGCTGTTGTACTGCAGTGTTTGGTGGTGGTGGTGGTGTGCTGATGGGGTTGGTGCTGCAGGTGGAGTGGGTGTTGCAGGTGGAGTGGGTGCTGTAGGTGGTTGACTTGGTTGTGGTGCTGCAGCTTCAGTGGGACGTTCTTCACAATCATGGACAGGAAGTGCTGGACAATTGTTCCTCTTGTGCCCAAGTGCGCGACAAACTGAACATCTCTTTTTATGACCACCTGGCCTCATTTGGGTGTTATCTTTTTTCAGTTCCCAAGCTTCCAGCCTTCTCTTCTTCTTTGGTCTCCCTGGCAGCCTTCTTTTAAGTGGTGGTAGAACATCAGGGAACGCATGAAAATCTTCTCATCATTAACATCTTCCACTTTAACTTTCACTGTGGATCTGGGGTTTGATCTAATTATCTCATGAGCATAATCATAAATCCTTCTATACTGATCTTTGAAAGATCCTTCAACCACCTTTGCTGCTAGTTGATTTGCCCTATGAGCCATTGAAATTGACACCTTTGTATTCCATTTCCTTGTAGCTTTATTACGTATATCAACCAGCTTCAAATTAGGATTTTCTATTAATGTGTTGTCTAAGGTTTGACTCAACCATTTTGAATTCATCAAATTTATACTAAATTCTCTACTGCACCTATGACGGTCTTGAACTTTTCTCAGCTGCCATGTTTGACATGAAACCAATCACACTTGCCATGCGCCCCTAAACATCTCACCCTCACTCTTTCCTTGTCATTTTTCTTAAACTTCAAGTTCCTCCCAACATGAACAACATATGTTCTTACACCATCAACAAATTGTGCCTTATCCACGAAGGTTGTCGCCACCTCCCATTTGCAATCAACCATTGACTTGGGTTTCTTAAATGTACCAAAAAAACCACAGGTGTTAATCCCATCATGCTCTGTCTCACTAGCACTGCCCTTAATGCTAAACAACTCTTCTGACTCCCAACCATTATCAGACAGTCCTCTATCTCTACTATCATGAACCATTTCATCATTCTCATCACTGTCTTCACTATCATGGTTTTGGTCACTTGGACCAACTTCAACTAACACCAAACCTTCATTAGATTTTTCTTGACCATAATCAACATCTATTTCTACATCAACTACGCCTTCAGTCCCTCAATTACCACAACCCTAGTCCTGTCCATCACTATCTCCTAAAGAGTTTGCATCAGAATCAATCCAACTTTCAACCTCAACCATTTCATCCTCACAATCCCTTTCATCATCACCTTCAGCAATATCATCCAGCCCAGTCTCAGCTTCTCGATTACCCACATCCTCAACTCCCACTTCTTCTTCACCTGTACCCACATCCTCAACTCCCACTTCTTCTTCCAAATGCCCAATACCTTCACCTACATCATCAACTACAATTTCAGGAGCAGAAGCAGACCTTCTTAAACTATCAACCACTTCACCTTCCTCTAATCCAATTTCAGTCTCTTGGTTAATTACATCTTCACATGGAGCAAACCTTACATCTTCACGTGGAGCAGACATTACTATAATCTCAGTTCCTAGTACTTCAAATTCACTAACAGCATGGCTGCTTTCACCACTCTCTAAAGGTCTCCCAACATCTCCTTCAGGTTCCACTATATTATCCTCTACTTGGGCTTCATCAACTCCATGCACAACAAACATGTGCACTTCACCATAATGCCTTGCGATATGAAGCATATTAAGTGCACCTCTATCATCATCCAAGGGGTGCAACAACATCTCAACACAATAACACAACCCCTTTATACTATGATAGCCCATTTCCTTAAGAGACCCCAATATTTTGAAATAACTCCATCGGTCAAGATCGCATGACCAATGAGTAGTTTCCCCACCAACATACTTACACCACTCATTTTTTGCAAAGTGACCACGGTGGTGGACCACAACCGCAAACCTTTCATCAGGCATTGGAAAGACCAAAAAATAGAAAAAAGCCTACAAATTATAAACAGAGTTTAAATGGGGAACACATAGTCCATCTACAACCGACAAACCGACAACCAACCATGAAACCCACCCCAGATAGCGACAACACAAACAATTAAAAATGGTGGGTCACCAACGAAAACAACAAACAATGCACCACCGAAAAAAACAACTACAAATTAAAATATTCCATCGAATGCATAAACAAAAGAGTCAATAAACCCTAATCATTAACACTAAACCCAAACAATAGTCAGCAAAAATCAAACCCTAAACCAAAACATACCTCCACGATGAACACCTTCAACCCTCCGCAAACGATTCTTCAAAGATCAGCGTCAGTATTGGATGGCAGAAATTGATTTGAAATGGCCAATTGAAGGATATCCCCAATTCGACACCAAATCCCCAATTCGACAAACACAACCCTAAACCCAATTCAATTAAATTTAAACCGTAAATGATTATGCAATTACAATTAAATGGCCAGCACAGTAACATAATAGACACGCCACTAAAGAGTGCTCCACGTCACACAAAATAACCACATTGGCCACTGTTCCATTCCATTAACCATTTAGACGAAGTTAATGAAAAGGAGTTGATTGAAAAATATAACGAAAGGTAGGACCAAATTGAAAACAATTTCAAAAGTAGGACCAAAGTGAAAAAAGTCGACCAAAACTAGGACCAAATGACTATTTAAGCCTAATAATAATATTTGTCCATTAATCTTGGTCTCTATTTTCAATTTCTCTGCTTATTCATTAACTTACACCCGGCCATCTTACACTTACACCCGGCCACCCTTACTCGCGCCACCCTCCGCGGCAGCTCCGGCAACCACCTCTTGTTCCATCGCTTTCTCTATCCTTTTCTCAGGTTCTCTCTCTTTACACTCTCTTTCTCTCTTGATCTATTCAAATTTCAATTGGGATCTTCTGATTTGGTCGGTACCCATTTTGCGATTCTTTCCATTCAATCGACACCTCTATTCTATTAGAACCTCCGTTACTTGATTTCCCTCATTTTTTTCACCAGATGCGGTTTGTTTTCTGCGATAAACTGTTCCCCTCCCCCCAATTTTTGTTTTTTTACAGGGTTTGATGTTATTAATTTTGTGAAATTCTAGATCGTTCACAGATCATGATTTGCACGAAATTGTGTCGTTCTTTCTTCAATGCTAAATTCGATGAATATTTGTGTAAAATTTAAAACCTTTGGCTAGATTTTTCACTTTTCATCTTGGGACTAGGGTTTTGCTTGGGTATTATGTTTTTGTTTATGGATTTATGTAATCTGTAGTGATTTTTTTTTTTAAATTTACTAGTTGCTTGCTTGGAAATGTTATATATTTGTGTATTTGAGGTTGAATCTTATGCTTATGCTTTTATTTTTCCTTCATTGTATTTTATTTGAGATTTTGTTTACCTTTTCTACATTGGAAGTGACTAGTTAACAAAGGGTTTAGTTTAGTTTAGCTGTTAGTTTCACTTGCAAATTGTTGTTTGAATCCTAACATCACTAGAAGCAACAATTCCACCCCACGTGGGATTCATCACAGTAATCGATGGGTATTGTAACACCCCTGGATCCTCTTGGGCTTACCAGGCATCCCACCTGCCACCCTCAAACCGGTTGTGTTAGGTCTGCAGCCCAATACACCCCAACCCATCACCCTTCTCCGTCCATTCATACTGGGTGGGTTGTTGCCAG